>Ga0114933_10001727_pt1 | contig 23852 bp, 24 predicted proteins | sample 4SBtaG_FD_89691 | JGI IMG/M metagenome (GOLD analysis project Ga0114933, IMG submission 89691) | Deep subsurface microbial communities from Kolumbo volcano to uncover new lineages of life (NeLLi) - 4SBTROV12_W25 metaG | ecosystem: Environmental > Aquatic > Marine > Volcanic | place: Kolumbo... | reverse complement strand
TTCAAGTAATCGTACCATTTGATCAAATTGACCTGGTTGATAATCTGGTGTTGCGTTTGGTAATCGTGTTATTGTTATTTTAGCCATACATTCCTCCAAATGGTGGGAAAGAATAACCAAAACCCATGTTAAAGCCATAGTTTGGTTGATAACCCCTGTTAAAACCTTGTCCTCTGTTTCTTAATAAACTCATAATACCCTGTTCTATCTTATTTAACCTACTGTTAAAATCACCAACTTGATTAGGGCCCGTGAGCTGTTGTCCAACTCTATTGTAAGAATCCATAGGTGCTTGTTGTGTAGTTATTTCTTGTGGACCTGTAACAATGGGTTGAACACTTCTAGTGCCATCTAATAGTTGTTGACTAGGATCATTAGGATTAACTGTACCAAGTAAATCTGATGAAAAACTTCCACCAACTCTTTGTAATAAATCTCCTTTACCAATTGAATCTAAATATGCTCCAAATTGACCAATCCCTGAACTAGAACCTTTCATTGTGATATCTCCTCTTGTGGGACTGCTATAAGTAAACTCAGCCATATCTGCTGTCATCGCACCGCCAGGTTTATAAAACTCAGATTCTCTAAATCCACGTTGATACTCATCTGCTGTTTTTAAAAATTCTTCATTTGCTTTTTTTTGTGCCTCTGCATTAGGATCTACAATAAGATTTGGATTTCCAAGAACATCTTGACTCACTCCTTCTGTTGGTTGAGGTAAATTACCCGCAGCTAAAAAATCTTCAAGGTTAGAAAAACCCGCAGCTATTCCTCCAGGATCATTGTCTGCAACATATCTTCCCATATCACCTGGTTGACGAAAACTAAGACCACCTAATTGATTACTTCCTTGCGGGTCTGACAATATTAGCTCTAATTCATCGGGCATCTTCATATTATACACATTTATAGGATTATTTTTCATTCTCTCTTCTTGTTCTTTAATTACATAATCAGGAACTTTATAACCAAACAAGTTTGTTTGATCCTTACCTAGGCCGATAAATTCAGAATTGTATGGATTTTTGTTCATTTTAGATAAATCTAATGGTCCTTGTTGGCCACCCCCTAAAGGATTATCATATAAAGGTTTATCAATCATCTATACTTTTCTAGTGTTACTTTTTTTATTATTTTGTGCAAATTTACGAGCTGATTCTGCTGAACCAAACCCCCACTTTTTAAGAGCTAAAGCTTTACGAGTTGGTCTTCCTTTTTTATCTTTCATAGGACCTTTCATTCCTGCAAATCTTGCAGCAAAAGAAACTCTTCTTGGATTTGTTCCTTTAGCTACAGGAGGTTTTAAATTAGCTCCTTCTGTTTTTTTAAAATGAGCTCTTCCCGCCGCAGTTAAACCACCTGTTTTACTTTTATGTTCTTTTTTCATTATGCTTGACTTCTTCTAATAGCTTTTGCAGTAGGTGCTCCTTTTGCCCCTTTCTTACGCATAGTTTTTCCAGCTTTTCTTTTTTGAGCTATGTTATACCATAACCCTTTCTTAGCTATTTTTCCTTCTTTAGTTTTGTGATATCCTTTTTTCATTATCTTCTCCCATCTGGTCTAAGTTGTAGTTTCATTGACCCTAATCTCCAATTTGTTTCATCTACTACATCGGTTACAAAATTTAATTTAACTGATCTTCCTCTTCCTCTTACATTAATTTTTTGTGTTGTGCTACTTACATTTCCTGAAGTAGTCTGAGATGTAGTCGATTGAGGATAATCCTCTAATGTCATTGTAACTTTTAATTCCTTAGCTAAAGAAGTAAAGTCTGGAACAAATTTACTAACCGACATAAAGTTATCTCCATCTGCAATTTCAATTGATCCTGTTGTTAAAGATGCTGCAATAGCCGTACCATTAGCTTGGTTATTTCCTAGTTCCTGATTGTATAAATAAGAAGCTCCTGCCGTCACTCCAATTGGTGTATTGGACACTCCGGTGCTTGTAGTAGCATTAGCTGTCAAACTAGCATTGTATTCTGTAGCAATAGGATTTTCGTATGTATAGTTACCAAGATAAGTAGTTCTTCCTAAAGTAGTAGTGTACCATGTTCCTTCAAGATAATTATAAACCACTACTCTATCTATTTGTGTTGCACTTGAACTTGGGTAATACCACATAATTTCATTAAACTCAGGATTAACCCCACAAGCAATATCATTTTTGTTAGTATAACTTAAATCGTCATAAACATAATCTTGCACAGAGCATGGCATTTTTTTAACAACCCCATCATACGTATAAAATGCATCATCTCCCATCCAAAATGCTTGACCGTTTACATCAATAGCTGCATGTTGAGCTATTAAACCACAATTAGCCCCTAGTTGTCGTTGACCAAAAGTAAAAGGTGTACCTACAAATTGAACGCCGTGTAATGATGTATCTGTCCATACTAAAATTTGACCTGTTGATCTTACAGCACCCACGATACGCGAACCGTCAGCAATACGAAGTGATCCTGCTTCATTTTCTGCTGTAGGTGCAAATACCGTTAAACTTTCTCGATCAGTAAATCTAAAAAATAAATCATCTTGAGTAGCACTGTTAGCTACTGTTGTGCATGTTCCAAATAAAAATAAATGTCTTGTGTCTGCCGAAACTAAATTAAACCGAGAAGCAACAGGTGCTGTAGCACCTAGGCTCACGGCTCTTACACTTAAACCTGAAGATGTATCCCATTTATATGTTCCACCATTTAATACTGTAGCTACTAAATCTTCACCAAAATTATCTAATGACCAATTTCTTCCGGCAATAGTTACGCTAGAAGTAGCTCGAGGTGTGCCCCACGTGCTTAATCCCCATGTTGCAACACCCCATCCATATCCATATGTAGATGCAGTTGGTCCAACATTAATTTGATAATTTGCTGTAACAGAACCACCACCAGCGGCCGTAGTTCCTGTAGCATTTGAGGGAAAAGTAATTGTGTAACTGTTGGCGTCTATAACTGTAGTTATTTCAAATTCATTGTTAAATTCTAAACCATCTACAATATTGTTAGTGCTTCCATCTGTAAAAGTAACAAAATCTCCTTCAATTGCTCCGTGAGAAGCATCTGTTACCGTTACTCCTGCTCCTCCTGAAGTTGTTGCAAAAGGATTAGTTAAAGAGGCAGTTTCACGAATAGGGGTAATGTCATGAATTGAACCTTCTGAATACACATAAAGTTTTCTATCTGTTCCTAATGCTAAATATCTTGTACCATCAAGACTTATCCAAGAATGAGTATCTCTTACTACTCCAATAACAGTTTCATTAGGATTAGGAAGATACTCCCATCCTTTCCATCTTTCAGGTTTTCCATAATGAAATCGTACTAATTGAGCATCAGTATATCTTCTTTGATCTCCTGCAGCGTAAGATGAATCTTGTTTATCTACTCCAGGTTGAAATTTTAAATCAGTTAATTGCATGCAATAAGTATTTTAACCTAATTTTATTAAAATCTAAAGAGTATTGTTAAAATTGCATTGAAATGCAATAGAAATTCTCATGAATGGACTAATTCTAGAAACAGCCACTCCTCTATGGGGTAAATAAGAAGGAATAACCACAGCCCGATTAGGAATAGGAAAAGACCCTCCAGTAACCCTAGAACGAGAAATATCGTAAACTAAAAACTCACCACCCCAAGTATAATCCCATGTAGGATGAATAAAATAAATAATGGTAATATCTTTTGAAAAAGTAACCTCATCATCTTGGTGAACAGTTTGATCATGAAGAGGAGGACCACAATTTAAATGAATTCTTTTTAATTCATTTTTATACATTTTTTCTACACAAATTTTAGAATTAATAGAATTCCACAAATTATATATAACATTAGACTCATTTAATCTTTTTTCAAAAATTAATTTATTAACATGATCGCAATAGTCTGATGCCCCAAACCCAATATTTGTATCCATTTTACCAGAATCATTAGAAAAACTCCAAATACCTTTACTTACTTCTTCATGAGCTAATTTAAATATTGCATCTTCTGCTGCATTGTCTACTATTCTTATAATACTCATTTTGTAAATTGAGTCCCTACGTTTCCTTTAAAAACATAAGTGCCATGATGATTTAAACCACTTATAACATCAGCATAAACACTTCCGCCTATTTTTTGCCATAACCTGCAAAAAGCATAATCCTCTGATAAATATCTTTTTGTTTTAGGCTCAATCATTGTATCAAAAAAAGCATAATTCCATTCTGAATTGTCGTGATAATTAAATTCAGTATCGTGAGGTTGATTTAAATGTTGATCAGATTTAAATTTAAGTTCAGGATAAGCTGTAGCCATTTTTTCAAATACTTGTCTTTTTATCAACATAAACCCTGTAGCACCGTCTACAGCCTCTATAAACCCATTTTTAACTTCAATTCTTTCAGGGTTTTTTACATTAAGATTGTATTCTAAAGAAGCTGCATGAAGTTCATCTAAATCAATATTAGGTTTTTCAATAACTCTTTTTTTTACTTTTCGCCAGTCAATAGCTTTACGAGGATAAATTCCTGCTACAACATCTTTATCAAAATCTAACATTCTAAAAATTGATTTTTCACTAAAACCAATATCAGCATCTATAAAAAGAAGATGTGTATAATTACCTGGATCATCCATAAATAATTGAACTAAAGTATTCCGAGCTCGTGTTATTAAAGATTCATTTCCAATAGTTCCAAATTGTAATTGAATATTATGCTTAGGAGCTTCGTTTACTAAACGTAGACAGCTCTTAAAATAATCCGCTGTAATCATTCCACCATAACAAGGTGTCCCTATAAATATTTTATTTTTCATTACGATCTTCCTCCATAATAACCTACGGATGCAATAATCCGTGGTGTTGTAGAAATAGCTTTGTGTCTTACCCCCTTAGGAATAAAAAGTAAATCTCCTGATTCTAGTTTATAATCTTGATTTGTTTCTATTATTCTATAAGTTGAAATACCGTGTAAACTAATTAAAAAAACATCTTCTGTATCAACATGTGATGCTCCTACATTAGTTACAAATGAAAAAAATAAATCTACCCCATCTTTTATATCTGGAACGTATTTAAAAGTTTTATAAAAAAAATCCATAAATGTAAAAAAATAAGTTTTATCCATGTGTATGTTTTTCATTTGCCATATAGATTTAAAAGGACTCATTAAATCCATAGGTTTATTGTTTACTACTAAAGAATAATCATCAGTTAATTTAGATATTGTGTTGAAATCATATTCAGTTGTAGGAGAAATAAATCCTTTAACAAAAGTTATTTTTTTATCTTTTATTCTTTCAAGATTTTCTTTATTTAACAACATAACTTACCGTTAAATATTCTATTTTTTTAATCCACCCTTTTGGTATAGCAATAGCACCTCCTCCTGTAACATCATCCTTATCTTTGCTATAAGATCTCATAATAACTATCCTTTCATCATTATTTGTAACCATCCAACCTACCTCTTGGCACACGGCCAACGGTGCATTTATAACTTCTTTAATATCTATCCAACCTGTTTCTGTGTCACGAGCATCTACCCATGTTACACGAACCATTGGAGTTTTATTTATATCAATCACTTTTTCTTATTATAAAATTCTTTTCTTCTAGCTGTTTCAGCATTTCCTACTTGAGGATCTCCTTCTTTTTTTATTAACTGTAAATTAAAAGATACAGATCTTCTTTCTTCATTTTGTGTTCTAAACGGATAGACACCGTGTGCTAACCAGTGAGGAAATAAAAATATATCTCCTACTTTAGGAGAGTGTTGAAATTTATGCCCACTGAAAGTAGCGGCTTGACCATTAAACCAACATATATCACCTACCGTTGGGTAGTGATCTTCTCTTGCATATTCATCTGGTAAACTTGGTGGTACTCGTAAATAACATACACCAGATAATTGTCCTTCATGTATATGAAAAGGATTAAAGTCTCCAGCCCATTGGCTTACGGCCCACATAGATTCAATAACCATTTGACCTACAAATTCAGGACTAATTGTTTCATTAGCAGGTGGAATAGAAAGATAAGATTTAACCATTTCACCCATTAAGTGAATCATTGGTTGAGCTTTAGGTGAACCTAACCATTCAGGATCATATCTTGTTTCTTGTTTAACATTTCCTGCTAAGTGAGGTGCGTGATCAAATTTTTTTGCAAATTCTTTATCTTCAAACATTTCTGAAGCTTTATCATCTAATAACTTAACTATACTCTCAGGCATTTTACCTTTAACAATAGTAGGACCAAAAGGTCTAATAGCTTCAAATTGTAATACTTGGTCTTGTTTTTTCTCTTTCTTCGCCATACCTACCTTTCTTTACTATAAATATCTATTGTCATATAGCAATATTTTCCCTATAAATATATAAATAAATTGGCTTTTTCTTACAAGTCTTGCCTTCTTGCATTTTCAACAAAAAAACAGTTGCTATTAAAGGATTATGCATGATTGACGAAAAATTTTTAAAAACTATTCCTCAATACGGTATTGGCGGATTTGTTAAAAATATATTTAAAAAAGTAAAAGATACTGTTAAAAAAGTTGCTCCTATTGCAGGAGCTGGTATTGGTTTTTTAATTGGTGGTGCGGCAGGTGCCGGTATTGGATCAGGTATAGGAAGTTTAATAGCAGGAAAATCTCCTGAAGAAGCTCTTAAAGCAGCAGCTCTTGGATATGGTATAGGCTCTTTAGCAGGTGTAACTCCTGGTCTTAGAGGATTTGCTGGAAAAGGTATTGGAGGCAGGTTTGATATGGGAGATAAATATAACGTTTTAAATAAATTTTTTAAAGGTCCTCAAGAAATTGTTACAGCAGATACAAGTACTACAGCATCAGGAATGGATGAAGTAGCATACTTAAAATCTAAAAATGTAAACCCAGCAGTATTTACCGAAGGTAACACGGAAACAAAACAACTAATTACTAACGCAATGATAAAGGATATAGGGGCAAAAGAAGTTGCGGCAACGGGCGGTAAAAAACTTTTAGGAGGTAATTTTGTAGGTAATGCATTAATGGCAGGTGCAGTTACATCTCCCTTGTTAACATATATGGCCGCTTCAAAAGAAGCAGAAGAATTTGTTCCTCCTGATCCAATGGCATTAAATCCATTATATTATCAAGACCCACAAGAATTTCAAATAGCAGGACAAGGAGTTAAACCTTATTACTATAAAGATTTACAAGATTATTATGGACTTCCTACTGAAGATTTACCAACTGATTTTATTCGTACATCTGCTGAAGGCGGAATAATACAATTAGCTGATGGATCAGAAAAATATTTTCCACGAAAAAATGGCGAAATAAGTGGTCCAGGCACAGGCACAAGTGATGATATTCCTGCTATGTTAAGTGATGGAGAATTTGTATTTACAGCTAAAGCTGTAGAAAATGCAGGAGGAGGAAGTAGAAGAGAAGGCGCTAAAAAAATGTATGAAGTAATGAAAAATTTAGAAAAAGGTGGTACATTGTCCACGCAATCTAGAGGAGTAGCAGCATAATGGCAGTTGATGAATATATTACAAGAGAAGCCCCCGATATAGAAGCCCGTAAACTTGGGTTAATGGATACGGCAAAAGCTCTTACAGAAAAAGGATATACTCTTCCTGATTATATTCTTGCAGGTTTAACACAAGCTCAAAAAGATGCCATTGCATTACAAAAAGCAGGTATTGGTGCATACCAACCATTTTTAACTCAAGGACAACAAGCGGCAGCAACAGGGTTAGGTACAACAGGACAAGCTATTACTCAATTAGGCGGTATTACAGGGGCACCTACTCAAGCCCAGCTTGATGCTTACATGAACCCTTTCCAACAATCGGTTATTGATGCCACAATGTCTGAACTTAATAAACAAGGTCAATTAGCTCAATCACAATTAGCAGCTCAAGCACAAGAAGCAGGAGCATTTGGTGGCTCACGATTTGGAGTTCAACAAGCAGAACTTGGAGAAAATTTACAAGATGCACGAGCACGAGCTTTAGCTCAATTAAATTTACAAAATTTTGGTCAAGCTCAAGCAGGCGTTGCTAATCAAATGGAAAGACAACGATTAGCAGCATTAGGAATTGGATCTTTAGGTTTACAAGAAGCTCAACTTGGTCAAGCAATAGCAGGACTAGGTGCACAACAACAAGGTTTAGCTGCACAAGATGTATCTAACCTTCTTGGTATTGGAGGATTAGAACAACAATTTGCACAACAACAAGCAGATATAGCACGACAAAATCAATTACAAAAAATTATGCAACCATATCAACAATTAGGTTTTTACGGCGATATTTTACAAGGAGCACCAACTAGTCAGCAAGTGTTGAGTATTGCTCAAGCACCTTCTGTAAGCCCATTACAACAAGCAATTGGAACAGGTATAGGGGCTATATCAGGAATAGCTGGTCTTAAAAAGTTAGGGGTAGTGTAATGGCAGTTTTAAATAGACAAATGTTTAGAAGACCTTCAGCATTACCACCTCTTCGTGGTCCGATGCCCGTGGTTCGTGAAACATACCCCGTAGTTAAAAGAGATAGTGGTTCTCCTAAAGAAGGAGAAATAGTAGATGATATTGAGTTTACAGATGAAATGTTTGAAGGAAGTCAATCTATAGAAGATAAAGCAGCGGGTTTTGGAAAAAAAGTAGTATCTGGGTTAGAAAAATTGTTAAGTAATCTTAAAGGTAGTAATTTTATAAATACTATTAATGAATTTATAGACAAACCTACAGATCAATGGGGAGAAGGAAGTGATTATGTTTTGGATGAGGTTAATTGGAGCTTATTATATCCTGATGTACCTTATCCTTCTATACCAGAAGAACGAATAATTAGTACTAGTGGAAATGAATACCAAAAATTATTGCAAATAAAAGATCAATTAAGAAATGAAATGGAGAATTATGTAAATAGAGCTGAAGGTTCTGGTCCACACGGAGAAGATAAGATGAGAGAAACTTTACTCCAAGCCATACAAAATTTTTTATCACAACAACAACCAACTTTAGGACAAGAAATTTTAGACCCATTTTCTGTTGTAAGAGAAGGAGAAGGTCCTGATCTTCGATTTAGACAAGCAGGATCTCCTCCAATGGGAGAACAAGTAAATGCTGAAAATGTAGGTATTATGGATGGCTTTAGTGAAGAACAAAGTACTGCAATGATAGCAGAAGGAGAAGCTGCTAGACAACAAATAGATAATTCTGAAACTTATGATGAGTTAATGCAATCTACTAGAGGTGATAATTTAAGTGAAGCTGATAGAAGAAAAGAATTAGCGGCTTATGTAGGGGAAGAAGATGCTGAAAAAACACCTGATAGTGTGTTAGCATTAATTCAACCAGTTATGCAAATGCTTAACACGGAAACGGCTAATGTTGGAATAGCTCAAGTAGAAGACGGAAGTTTAGAAATGCCTACAGAACCTGTTGGAATAGCCCAAGGAGGAATTGTAGGCTATGCAATGGGAGGAGCTGTACGCAAAATCCCAAAGTATGCTAGTGGCACTGGTTCTTCTGGTGTAAGTGTTGAAGAGGAACAAGGATTTGGTTTTGAAGCCTCAGATCCCTACCCTAATACAGTTGAATTTCTAATGAATCTTGTTACTGAAGATACAGATGCAGCATCTCCTTTACGAACTAAATATGATGCTAACTATAAATTATTTTCTGATATTTTAGGAGGAGATCCAGGAGCGGATAAAGACATAATGATAGGTGAAATTCTTTCTACAGTTGTTGCACCGTTATCCATGGCTTATGCTCAAGGAGAACCTTTAGCTAATGTTTTAGGTCAAGGATCAAAAATGATAGGAGAAAAAGCCTTAGCCTATGATAAAATATCCAAAGAGAGAAAAGCAGCAATTAAAAATTTAGCCTTACAACAAGCTCTTAAAAAAGCAGACGACCCATTAATAACAGTATATTTAAAAGATAATCCCGATACCCCTGATGTAGATGAAAGTTTAGTAGGTGTAAAACGTCTAACCTCTGAAGTAATAAAATATCCAGATTTATATACAGCAGAATCCGTAGGTAAAGTAACCGCAGATGTTGGACTGGTCAAAAAACAAACAAAACAAATAGAAATAAAAACAGCTATTGATGAAGTAGATTTAAAATATAAAGCAATTCTAAAAGATTTAGAAATTGAAGAAAAAGATGCATTAATTGATGGTGTCTATCTTAACAATAAGATTCAAGAAATAGTTTTAGCAAATAAACCAGAATTATTAGCTGCAGAATTACAAAGTATAAATTTATCTAATATAGAAAAAAGTATTACCAATGATACACTTCGACCAAAATTAGAAGCAGAATTAGATCAAGCTTTAATTAACATTGACATTGCAAAAGAAAATTTAAAACAAGAAATAGTTACAACTAAATATGCTGATAAACTAGAAGGTTTTAAAGGTGATAAACTAAAAGCTGAAATAGATCTACTTGTACAAGAAGAAGATTTTAATGATAATATGAATGTTCTTCTTCTTGAAGAAAAATCAGCAGAAATAGATAATCTTATTCTAACAAGTAAAAACCTTACTCTTGAAAATGAATACAAAGAATTAGAAAATAAATTTAAAGCAGAAACATATGATGAAGATGTTGCGGCTAAAATTTTAGAAAACACTCAAAAACGATTAGAAAACATTAACCTTAGTATACAAAATGAATATTTACCTGAGGAGAAAAAATTAGGCATTGATAAAATAAAAACAGATCTAGAATATGTTAAAGAACAAATTAATGGACAAATTATTAAAAATGAAAAAGGTGAAATTGAACTACAAGGTTATGAAAATAAACTTTGGTTAGATATGCAAAAACAAATGCTTGATATTGAAAAATTAGAGTATGATTTAGCCAACCCTGTTAAAGATTTAACTCAAGTTAAAGTGGAAGATACTTTTAGAAAAGAATTTAATGACTCTTCTATTGCGAAGAATACGGAGGAAAGATATATGTTTATGGGATCTCTTATTGATAATGCTAACTTAAATACAGGTCCGGGTGATATAAGCTTTATTTTCCAATACATGAAGATGCTTGATCCACGATCCGTTGTTCGTGAAGGAGAGTTTGCAACGGCAGCTAGTGCTGGTGGTGTTCCTGCAAGTGTATGGAAAATTTACAATAGTATGTTAGAAGGAGATTTATTAAGTCCAACCGTTAAAGCTCAATTCTTAGAAGCGGCTTACGGTATGTTTAATGCTCAGAAATCATTATATGATGATCAGTATGAGATTTTTAAAGATATTGCTACTGAGAGAGGCTTTAATGTAGATAGTGCTGTTCCTTATTTTCCTTTTGATCAAAACCTTCTTACAAGATGGGAAAAAATGTTTACGCTAACTCAACCTTCTAATGTTGGTAGTGATACTAATAGTACAACAGGTAAAGAAATGAAAAAAGTTTGGTCTTCAGAAGCAAATAATGGTGAAGGTGGCTTCATAATGGTGCCGGTTGAGGAGTGATATGGTTGAAACAATAGAATTTAGTACAACAGCGCAAATAACCGATCTTCCTAAAGAAGTAAGAAAAAAATATATTTACGAAAAGTTAGGTATTTTAGATCAAGAAAGTATTAATGATTTAAATTACATGAGAGAAAATGCGGCTTACCCCGCTCCACTAGAACCTTTAGCGCCAGGAGAATTTAATGATTGGGTTTCAATGATAACTTCACTACCTTTTGCTAACTTTGACGGAGTTGATATAAAAACTTTTGCTATAATGTATATGGCACAGGAAAAAGTAGAAAATCTAGTATCAAGTAAAGAATTACAAAAAGAAATGGCCGCTTTAGCAGGAGGAGTTATTTTACCGAGTTTAGTACCTGGACTTGGACAAACTACGGCATATCCTCGATTAGCATTGTATTTATCTAAATATCCTGCACGAGCAAAAATGATAGCCGCATTTATAGGCGGTATGGCAGGGTCTGGTCCTTTTACAGAAGGACAATTAAGTGATAGAGCTCTAGAAGCGATGGGATACGGAGCTATTGAAGCTACAGGGGAAGGTATATTTCAAGTGTTAGCAAAAGCATTTCCTTTCTTTAAAAATTTAGCTCAAGGTAACAAAAGAGAAAAAATTGTAAAAGGGGCAGAGGAAGCTCAAGAACTTATTACAAAAGAAGGAGGAACTTTAACAGCGGCTAAAATAACGGATGATCCCACTATTGAATTTTTTGAAAGTGTAGCGGAAGGATCTTTTTTAGGAGGAGGAGTTATACGACAAACAGGAAAAGAAACAATTTCTAAAACACAAGAAGCATTAGGAAAAATTTTTACTAAAACTTTTCTTGAGTCTCAAGATAAAAATGCTCTTGAATTTGAAACTAACATTATACGACAATTTATTAATAAAGTGTCACAAAAAGACATGGATGCTGTTATTAAAAGTTTTTTAACAAATGGAAATAAATTTTATGAGACAGCAGTAAACAAAGCTTATAAAGACATGGATGTTGCCGTAAGTAAGGCTTTAGGTAAAAAAGATATTATTGACATTAGTAAACTTAAAAAAATATTAAAAAGATCTATAAAAATAAATGCTGGAGACATAGGAGATGTTGCAGTTAAAGATTTAATAAGATATGTAGATGGTTTAGCTGATAAAGTTGATTTTCAAACAGCTAAAGCTATTCGATCTCATTTTTTATCTAAAACAGGGGCTTTTGCTACAAGTAGTGGAACTGCTCCTAAATGGGTAAATAAAATTGCTGGAACTTTAGCTAATGCTACAAGTGTATCAATGAAAGATAGTTTAGATGCTGCGGTAAAAGCTAGTAAACTTTCTAAAGAGGAAGCACAAAATATTTTAAAATTATATAAATCAGCAAATGGTGTTTTTAAACAAGGAAAACAAACTTTTAATACCAAAATTGTTTTGCAAGCTCTTGATGAGAACCTAACTAAACAAGGGGTTGATAATTCAACTAAAATTTTTGATAATTTTTTTGCTTCAGGGAAAAAAGGTCGTGTTAGAATGTTTTATAATCTTCTAGACGATGCTGTTAAAAATAAAATTATTACCAAAGAAGCTGCTCAAAAAATAGTTGGAGATATTCAAGGTGCATTTATTGTAAAAGGATTAAAAGCAGGAGGTACATTTGATCCTACCACCAATACACTTAATGCCAATTTATTTAGAAAATTTATGGCTGGATGGGAAGGAGCAGGAAAAGATGTTATTGAGGAAGTATTTAAAGATAATTATAAGCTTGGAATTAATGGAAAACAAATATTAAGAAATTTTGAAAAATATGCAAAAGCCTTAGAACTCGCTCAAAGTCGAGGAATAGAAGGAAGTAAAGGAAAACTTTTTATTGCTTTAAGTCAATTCTCAGCGGCAGGATCTATTCTAACTCTTGATTTTTTAGGGGGAGGAGGAATTGAAACTACAGGTTTATTAGGGGCACTTACTTTTTTAGGTGGACCAGCAGCACTAGCAAAGGCATTTTCTAGGCCTCGTTTTGTTAATGGTTTATTAAAAGTAACTAAAGGAGAACCTGGAACAAGTGTATACGGAAGAGGAGTTGTACAAGTTATTACAAGTTTAGCTAAAAATGGTTTAATTGATCCCATACTAGCTAAAGATCATCTTCAAGAAGGAGTAAACCAAGAAATAATAAAAGAGTGGCAATTTGATGGCTATTTAAAAGAATTAGATTTAAAGGGAAATGAAGACATACCAGAAAATAATCTTCCTGAAGGAAATCAACTTTTAAATAATCTTGCTGAAAGTATGATATTTGATGAAACAAAAGAGGCTATGCCTACTACTCAAGACTTTGAAGACTCAGCCGAATTTGAAACAGAAATAAATATTCCTGAAGCTAACACCGAAGTAATGCCAAAAGAAATAATAACACCAGTATCTGCTGCTACTCCTTTTCCAGGACCAGCAGGAATGAATGTTAATCCTGAAACATTAGAAAAATTAGAACAAGTTGAACTACCATTATTTGAAGCAAATCACGGTGGTATAGCAGCACTTTTTAAAGCAAGAAAACCTAAACAAATGGTAGTGTAATGTCTAAAGATGATTTTAGAGGAGGGACTTCAAGAACAAGAACAGAAGCAAGCACAGCTCGAAAAAAAGCTATATCTCAAATAAAAGATCCACGAGAAAAAGCTATTGCTACTTCTGCTACAAAATCAAAAAGTGATAGAATTAAAGACATTGAACAAGGTGTAGGAAGTCTTGATCGAAGAATTAACAAGGCAATAAAAGGTGGCGATACATCTTTAGCTAAAGATTTAAGGTCACGAGAAAATAAACTTACAACAAAGTTAGGAATTGAACGAGCTCTTCAATTAGACGGAGGAGTAGTTAGAAGTAAAGACGGAAAAATTATACGTACTTCAACAGGACAACCTGTCTTAACAAGTAAAGGAAGAACAATTTTTGATCAAACAAAAGACCAAGACTTTATAGATCCAACAAGAAGACTTAAAAATTTATATCCTAAGGAATTTGGTAAAATGTACCCTATTTCAACAGGGTTAGAAAGAGGAATAAAATTGTTAATGAAAGATTTTAAAAAAAGAGACATTCCTTATTCCAATCCATTAATGCCAGCACAAAGATATCCTCTTCAAAATATTGATCCATTTGCTGGTAAAAGTTTTGATCCAAATGTTGGTCGTTACTACTCGGGTCAAAAATTTTACCCTCCAAAGGAGGATTATTTTTATGAGACTGATACTTTGGAAAATGTAGATGATACTAACATTGAAGTAATTAAAGAAACAAAAAATAAAAATAAATCTACAGATACTTTACAAAATATTTATGAAGAAAAAATATTTAGAGATGCTCTTGTTAATCCTCAAAATGTTAGGGCTCTTCCCCCTAATTTTGAAAACACTCTTAATCGCTTAACCAACATTAATGCTCTTACTAGTGGGGATTACTTAAAAGCAAAACAACTTTTAGATAATTTTCAATACATTTCTCCGACAGACTTATCATCGGGAATTGTAAATTCTCTTCCTTCTACTTTTGAAGTAGCTGAAAACACTTTTTCTCCCTTAATTACTAATGAGCCCCAAATCCTAATGGATCAAGAGAGTAACAACAGGAAAAAGATAGCTGAAAACACTTCTTTTGCTCCCGCAATTAGTGATACATTACAAAGCTTAAGCGATAACAAAGGATTTGATGTAAATGTTCAAAATCCTGGAATTACATATTCAAAAGACTTTTTAGGAGGAACAATAGAAGCAGGTATAAGTGGTATGGGAACAGATGAACCTAAAGCTGGCTTGTTTTATAATAAGGTAATTTAATGGAAACAAATCTTAAAAATATTATTTGGCTTGGGTTAATTTTAGTAACAGCCGGAGTAACTTATGGCATGATGTCCCAACGATTAGAAGCAGTTGAATCAAAACAAAACCAATTAGAAATGATAATACTCCAAGACATACCAGAAATAAAAGAACGAGTGATACGCCTTGAAGTATTATTGGAACAAGCATTAGAAAATTAAGTTTTATTTTCATATCTTTTATTTAAAATATTTTTTATTCTATCCCAATCTTTTCTATCTTTCCATTGTTTCGGTGTTATAGGGTCGCGTAACGCGACCCTATCAAGTTCAATAGATCTTATAATTAATTTTTCATGTAAAGTTTTTTTCATTTATTTATCATTAAATAATTTAGCCGTTATATTACAATAACTTTCATATGAAAAAGAATCTTTGTCTTTGTTTTCATTACCATATTCTGGTGTAATGTAATCTGGTATTTTTATAACAGACAATTTTCTTGTCCAACGATATGATACATCTATATTTTCTTTATTTATAATATCATCAGCATACAATTTTAATGCATGTATAAGAATATTTCTTTCATTATTATTTAATTTTATACTCATTATTTTCCTTTCTTTAATATAATATTATATTATACTATATAATACTTAAAGTCAAGAAAAATTTTAAGTCGCTTCTCCCCATGATTTTCCAATATCGCAATCAACCTTACTTGGAACAGATAATTCAATTGCATTTTCCATTGTAAAAATAATTTTATTTTTTATTTCTTCCGACCCATCAAAACTTAAAGTTAGTTCATCATGAATTTGTATCAATGGTGTTAAACCTTCATTATATAAATTAATCATTGCTTGCTTTGTTTGATCCGCAGCAGATCCTTGTATTAATCTGTTTAAAGCTTTATATGTTCCTGCTCTTTTTAAATGATGATGTTTACCATATTTTAATTTAGCTTGATCTAAAGGTAATGCTTTAAATACCCCAAAGGTAGTTGGTTCCCATAATTCAAAACGACATTTTCTTCCCCTCAATGTTGAAACATATCCTTCGCTGTTAGCATATGTAGAAACTCTTGTTGCTAAATCTTTAATAAAAGGAACTTTATTATTGTATTGAGATAAAATTTCTTTTGCTATCTCTACTTTTACTTGTAACTCATTAGATAATTTATTAACTCCCATTCCGTAAAATAATCCTAAATTAATTGTTTTAGCTTGATCTCTTTCAATAGCAGCAATTTCCGATACAATATTATGAAAATCAGCATCAGAATTTTTTTGATATTCATCTACAATTGTTTGAGCTCCTTCACATCCAAGTTTAAAAGCATAATGAGACGCGATCCGTGGTTCTTGTTGGGAATAATCAAAACTTCCCCACGTTTCTCCTTCTTCAGGTAAAAATAATCCTCTAATTTGTTTTTTAATTTCTTTATTTCTAGCAGGTAATTGTTGTAAATTTGGATTTGAATAACTTAATCGTCCAGAAACTGTTCCCGCTTCGCCGTCACGCATTTGATGAATACTTGCATGAATTCTACCTGTTTCTCCATGTTTTAAAATAGTATCAATAAAAGTAGATTGAACTTTATTGTATTCTCTAGCACTTTGTATTTGTTGAGCAATAGGATGAGAATGATGTAATAAAAAATCTTTGGTAAAACTTGGGGCATTTGTTTTTTCTGTGCGTGGATATTTTATTTTAAGTTTATCAAAAACTTGTGCCACACTTGCTGCAGCCCAAACATCAACTGCAATACCCGTTTTTGCCAATATACCATCTAGTATTTTTTTCTCTGTACTTTTAAAAGTTTTTTTATAACGTCTTGCTTTTTCAACATCTACTCTTACTCCTTTTTTAATCATATTAAATATAACAGGAATTAATTCCATTTCTAATTTATAAACAGTTGTTAAACTTTCTTTTTCTATAATGGGTCTCATGTGTTGAAATAAACGTAAAGTTAAATCAGCATCTTGTTCTGCATATGAGCCTACAAAAATAGCAGGTAATTTGTACATTTCATTTTTGGGATCTACCCCAAATTCAATAGCAGCTTGTTTTAATAAATTTTCAGATTTATATTCATTCAACATATCTTTTCCCACAGCATTTAAAGCATAAGAAAATTTATTTTCATTAATAATAGGGGCCATAATCATTGTGTCAACAATAGGTCCTTTAACTTCTATTCCCTCAGCATAAAGCCAACCTAAATCATAAATAGCATTGTGAGCCACTTTAATAGCATCTGTTTGCATTAATTTTTTAAACCAGTTAAGAACTCTTTTTCTATCCCAATTAAAACCATTTTCATGACGAATAGGGTAGTAACCTTTCCATCCTTCTACCGCTACTGCTATACCTATTATATGGCCATTTTTAGTAGTCCATCCTGGACCTGTTGATTTTAATCCTGGATCATATGTTTCTAAATCAAAAGCAATAACTTTTGCATCAAAAATATTAGGTAACTCATGAGGAGGAATCCATTCAGATTGTGTAAAACTAAAATTGTGCTGCATTATTTACTCCTATTTTTTTTCATTTTCTCGTGTGATTTTTTTACCCATTTAGGATCAAAACCCCATTCTTTAACTAAATATTTAGCTACTCTTTTATCATTTTTTTCTAACCATTTTTCTAATTTTTTTACTTCCTCTTTCTTCATTAAATTCTATATCCTTGATGTGTTTGTGCTTCCACCATATATAAATTTTCTTTCGTTCTTGTAACTGCCACATAAAACACACGATGTTCATCATCAGGATTTTTAGTATAAGATTTATAAACTATTCTTCCTAAATCTAAAAGAATTACTACATTATCGCATTCCCCACCTTTTGCTTGATGGATAGTAGAAACGCGAATACGCGGTTCGCCTTTAATATTTTCCCCAACTTGTTCTAATCTTCTCAGATATACAATATCAAAATCTGAAATGTTATCTAAGACATCATACCATTTACCGTCAGAGAGTAATCCGTGATTGTTTTTTAAATCTTGTAATGTAAATAATGATTCTTCAGTTTCACCTTTAAAAGTTTTTCCTCCCCTCTTTATTCCTTTTCCATTTTTATTTATTTCTGATTTAATTTTATTATATAAATTTTTTACATCTAATAAAGAAGCTGTTTCACCTTTCTTTAAACGTTGCCATGTTTCAATAGCATCTAAAGTAGACGGAGGAACAGGACGATGATCCCCTCTTCCATACCAATATCCCCTTTCTTTTAAAAAATCTTCAATCATTTCGTTTCTAATTTTTTTAGTTCTTCCTAAGAGCAGCCAATTACCTGTTGATAAATCAATGTGTTTTAAATGAGCTACCCTTATTACTTTTCCTTCTGTATTTTTGGGCTCCCAATTTTTAGATCTCCTATTTTGAATTCGTGTAATAATATAATTAGCTAATCGATAAATTCTTTTTGGACAACGATAAGATTTATCTAATACTGTTACATTACCTTTTAAGTTAATAAATTTATCTACATCAGCACCAGACCATCTAAAAATAGCCTGATCATCATCTCCGGCAATATATGTTTCTTTACTATTCTTTATTAATTTATCCACCATATTATATTGAATGCGTGGCATGTCTTGAGCTTCGTCAATAAAAAGCACATCAAACTGTGTTAAAAATGTGTCATTTGTGTAATTAATAATCATATCACTAAAATCAAATAACTTATTTTGTTCTTTGTATTCTTCAATACATCTATTTAAATAATCTAGTTTAGACCAATTAATTGTATGATCCCCATAATTCCAAGCATCTTTTAAAGGAATATTTTTAAGCCTAGATAAATTTATTAAATTTACATAAGCATGATTAGAGTTAGAATAAATTGAATCATCATTTGTATCAAAAACTAAATCAAACCCAATTATTTTAGATAACTCCTTCCAATGTTTACTTTTCATCAAACTATTTTCTTTCATCGGAAGATGTTTATAAGCAAAACTATGTAAAGTTCTAAAATGAATTAAATCATCTTTACTAGCCTGAAATTTTTCTCTTGCTCTGTCTCGAGCTTCGTATGCAGCTTTTTTGGAAAAAGAAAAAAAACCTATCTTGTCCCAAGAAATTCCCTGCTCTTTTTTTTGATGACAAATATTTAAAAGAGTTGTTGTTTTTCCTGTTCCTGGAGGTCCTAAAATAATATTGATCAAAATGGTATTTCCTCTTCATCGTCCCCTCCTAATACTGTTTTTTCTTTTGAAGGTTCATCATTGCTTTTTAACACAGATGGAGTTGAAATTTCCTCTTCTGATTTTTCAAAAGCAGGTATGACCCATGCACGAGTTTGTACTTTTCTTACTGATACTAACACACTCATCCCGCCTATTTCTTTTAATCTTTGAACAATCCATACTCTTTGAACTTTAAAATTTTTATTATTTTCTAACCATTTTGAAAGATCTACTAATCGTAGATAAGTAGGAACTGCTTCAAATTCTTTTTTCTTTCGTGTAAATGTTTTTTTACTGTCATAATCCGTAAAAGCTTTTTGCATTTCTAATTCATCCATTTTAAAAGCCTCTCCTCTTCCTAAACAAAATTCTTTTAAATAATCTAAAAATTCTCCTACCTTGGATACATCAGCGGGAACTTCATCTATTTTTATACTCTCAAATAATTGAGCCACTATTTCTTCCCAATCACTAGCTTTAACTCTGGGAACATATATTTTTAATTGTTCTCCAATTACTTTTCGTAATAAAGAATGATTATATAAAACTCCTAAATCATTAAATTCTACTCTTTCATTCCCTACATTCAAAAACCAAATAGGGGGAACAGTTCCCAAACACGATAACTCACTATAAGTAGGGTGATCAATTGATGATTGTCCTATTCCATATTTTCTCATTTTACATAAAGATTTTTGACAAACAGAAACAATGGGCTGATCATTGCAGCGGTAAGAATATTTAAGAGAACCATCGGTTTTATTAGATCTTACTTGTTTTTGTAAAACTGTAACTTCATTTGCATTTAAGGGAGGGTCCATATATTCTCGGTTATAACTTTCCATTAGACTTTCCCAATTATCTGGATTAGATTTTCTATAAAAAATTCCTATGTTAAATAAACCATTATTTCTTGTTCCTGCCGGAAATCCTTGTGTAGTTAAAATTTGAAGACATGGTGGTCCTTCTCGTATTTTTTCTTGTTTTATCTTAATTGTTATTTTACTAATATCTTTACATACATACTTCTCATATAAAGAAAAAAATTCGTCAAGAGAAGCTCCCTCTCCGTTATCAAGATACGCCCAACGCGTTTCACCATGATAAGGTAAATTTAACCAAGATCCTGTGTCTTTCTCATTGGCTAATTGAGTTTGTTTAGGAAAAACTTCTGCATTTGCGTAACCTAAGTAAGAAGAAATTTCTTTAAGTTTTTGTTGAAATAAATTTGCTGATTGAGGAATTAATGAAAAAAGAAAAATATGTGCTCCAAAAGATTTAGATGAACACATTATTAATGGCAGCTTATACTTTCTTATTTTTGATAATATTTTCTTATGATCAAGAGGATATTCATCAATATCAATACACCCCCAAAAACATGTTGCATCATCCCGAATAGGAACAATTCCTAAAGCAGGTTCTTTTCCATCCAAATGATCCTGATACATTTGTAAAGTAGGAGGTTCATGCTTGGTAAACATTTTACCGTCTCTTTTTCCATTAACTTTTATATCAGTATACCGATACTCGCCGTGAGCTCTTTCAAGCCCTTTAAATATATTTTTAAACTTTTCTACTTTCATACATATAAATAATAAATAGAGGGCGAACTATCGGAAGGTTATTCGCCCTCTAACTTGAAAAAAGAATTAAGATCCTAAAACACCACTATCCGCATTTGGCGTGATGTCCTTCATATCTTTTTCTTCATTATCATTTAATGCTTCTGGTGCTGGATCAACAGATCCAGAACTAACAAGCTCATGAAAATGTTTAGCTTCCTCCACAATTTGAGTTGGAGATTTTAAATCATTAACTGATTTATCTAGTGTTATTTTCCAACCCCACCAATCATTCTTTTTATTTGCTTCTTGTACACCTTCCATTTTGTATACATTCGCAAACACAGGTAATGTTACTAGTGACCCATTTGCATTTTGAAATTTTTGATTTGACATCATAGTATTCCAATAACGGGATTTTTTGTATTGAGTTTTCTGCATAATAATTTGACATCTCTCATAACTGCCATCATCATTTAATCGTAAAACAAAATACTCAGCCGTTCTTACAATGTAAGTAGGGCTTACTGCACCATTAATCATGTAATGGTCTTCGCCGTCCGCTCCACGCGTTAATGGTGGACAGTTTTCAGGCTTATAAATTTTTACAGGTGCTCCTGTTCCCTCACCAAGTGGAGACCATTCAACACATCGTACTCTAAATGCACAAGGCACTACAAGAATAGATTTGTAAAAATCTTTAGTCACAGAGTTAAATATATCTCCTTGATCAAGTCCTTCTACAAACTTGGCATTCGATTTTTTTACCTCTGGAGTTTGAGAACTAGCAATTTTTAAAAATGGAATTGCCATTTCTTGAGCATTAACATTTTCAAAACCAACACCAGCGTGGCTTGAAAAGTCAATAACTTTAGTCGATATTTCGCTTTTCTTTTTTTTCGCTACATCATTCATCGTTATTTTCCTCGTTTAATTTTTACTTTGTACCCCATAAACACACCAAATGTTTCTGTAGGTACGTCTTTGCCCGTTTTTATTTGTTCACCTAAAAAGGCATTCAAGGTCATGGGCTCGACCTTGCGCTTCTGGTCAGGAACTAAACCATTTTGCTCAAGATCATCTATTAATCTAGAAGCACTTTCGTTTTCTCCCTTTCCAAACCTTACTGACACAATATTTTTTATTAAATCTCCATGGCCATTTTCTTCTAGCCATCCAAAAGCCTCAGCTTCTTTATCTCTAGAGATAGAGCCTTTATAAAATTCTTTATAACTAACTGCATCTCCATTGGTCAGTTTAATTTCTTTAACACCGCGTGACTCCATCAATTGAACAATTGAATCATTCATTTGCATGAGTTCTGCTTTTTTTCTTTTAACTTGATCCTCTAAAGCGAGTATATCGCTTTCAATTTTTAAAAATCTATTGGATGCTTCAGACACATCTTTTACTTCTGAAATATCAACTGATTTTTTTTCTTCTTCAGGTAAATAATTTGTAAAATCAACTTTCTCTGTCATAGTTATTCCTTTCATTTAAGTCTATCTGTATGGGGTAGTATGTAAAAGTACGGCGATCATATTTTAAAACTTTATACTTACCACGATTATTATAACCTGCTACTGAGCAAGCTAACCCAATCATTGAAGGATCACCTATTAATAATAAATAATCATTATCATTAAAATCTTTTAATATCATCTTAGCCTTGCGAATAGCAGGACCAGGTGAAAGCATAATCTGTTTTCCTTCTTCAAAAATTGGGATTAATTCCCCATATTCTCTAGCAGAAATAACATTAAACTTTGACACCTCTTGGATGACATATACTTTTCCCTTGTTTTCTGTCTCTTTCATCTTTCTGAAGCAGTCTATATTATTTTTATTTTAAATACACAAGAAAAATGTTAGGTAAGATTAAAATTAGAATTATAGAAAGTATGACTACTCTTAAATATAGCTTTAAAACAAAGCCTTACAATCATCAAATGGCTGCTCTGGGAGCAATGCTCAATCATTTTAAGAGAGGGGAAAGAGAATTTGCTTTATTAATGGAAATGGGTTGTGGAAAAACGAAAGTCCTTATTGATGGATCTTCTTTTCTTTATGACAATGGTTTTATAGGGGGAATTCTTGTTATTTGTCCTAATGGTGTTAAGGGAACCTGGGTAAATGAAATTGAAACACATATGCCTGAACATGTTGATCGTAATGTTGTTGTATGGACAGGACAAAAAACTAAAAAGCATGAAGAAGAATTATCAACATTATTTGTTTCAGAAAAAGTTTATTTTAATATTTTAATTATGAATGTTGATGCGTTTACCACGGAACGTGGTCGCAAGTTTGCAGATAGATTTCTGATGACACGCCAATCCCTTATGGTGGTCGATGAAAGCACGGTCATTAAAAACCCAAGTGCGATAAGAACCAAAGCTATTATTAAACTAGGTTTCTTATCGCGTTACCGTGTTATTATGACAGGTTCTCCTGTTACCAAATCTCCTGAAGATTTGTATTCGCAATGTAATTTTTTAAATCATGAATTATTAGGGTTTAGCTCTATCTATACTTTTAGGGCTCGTCATTGTCAGATGCAAAAATTATCTTTTGGAGGACGGTCTTTTAATAAGGTAACAGGATATAAAAATTTAGATGAATTAAATTATAAGTTACAAAAATTTTCATACCGTGTTTTAAAAAAAGATGCCCTTGATTTACCCGGCCAAGTATGGATGAAAAGAATTGTGGCAATGACAACTGAACAACTTGATGCTTACATGCAGATGAAAAGAACTGCATTAGTGCAACTCAAGAACGAAACATTGACAACTAC
>Ga0114933_10001726_pt1 | contig 23860 bp, 19 predicted proteins | sample 4SBtaG_FD_89691 | JGI IMG/M metagenome (GOLD analysis project Ga0114933, IMG submission 89691) | Deep subsurface microbial communities from Kolumbo volcano to uncover new lineages of life (NeLLi) - 4SBTROV12_W25 metaG | ecosystem: Environmental > Aquatic > Marine > Volcanic | place: Kolumbo... | reverse complement strand
GTGTTTGACCAGATTGTGCATCTATTGCGACAACATTTCTGGTGGATCCCACACCGATAAAAATTTTTCCATCTCTCATTATTGGCATCGATACATTTCTGATTTCTGGAGAGGGGCCGAAGTTATCTGTCTTCCATCTCCAAGCTATATCTAGGTCACCTACATTATCTTTATTAATCTCACTCAATGGCACATATCTTTGAGCATTTAATTCTGAGCCAAAGTTTTTCCATTCAACATCTGAGACCGAATTTCTATTTTCTCTATATTCAATCTTTATAGAAGCGATGTTATCGAGAGTTAAAGAGGGTGCTTCTATATGAGCAATATCAAACATATATTCCAAAAGATGAAGATAGTCTTGATCTGATAGTGAGCCAGGTGATCCTGCTGGCATAGTACTCTTATTCTCCAAGAAAAAATCCATAATAGATCGCCCGATCCATTTTTTTTGAATGAATTCTTTTATATTTTCATCGGAATGACAGCGAGCACACTCGGATCCAAAGATTCCTTTTCCTTCGGCTTTTACATCTTGGATTAATGGATCTGAATGTAAAAATAATACCAATGAAAATATCAAGAACTTAAATTTAATTCTTATTATTTGGAAGGACATAGAATTACCTCGGAATTACTGAGTCTTTTATTTACAATATCAAAAATTCCACTTTTTTTTCAGTCTTCTTTAATGCAGAAAAAATACAGAAAACTTAATAGAGAAAATTATAATGAAAATTATTATTAAGATTGCCTATTTGCTAACCATTATCTCAATTCCTGCAATTCAAATTCAGGCTCAGGATAGCCTCTGGAAATTATACGACCATAGAAATAAAGGAGAGAATGTAGTCGCTTTATTGAGAAATACCTCAGAAGCATCGATAAATAATTTAGAACATTCAGAAAAAGTATTCCCAGAGCTAAGTATTTATTGTGAGATAGGTAGCCCAAATATATCGATCAAAATTGACTGGAAAAGATATATATCCTCATTCAATAAAACTGAGATTGGAATAAAAATTGATGGTAAAAACTATACTTGGCTGAGTTTCAATCTAGATAAAACAGGACAAATTAGTTTCCAAAATCCCAGTACACACTCAAATGAACTGATAAATAAACTTAAGAAAATCAAAAAATTGGCAGTCGAAATCGAACCTTATTCTGAGCCACCCATCAATGTATATTTCAACTTATCTGGGTTTGCTTCTCATCTTGAAAAGCTCAAAAGTATTTGTAGTCAGTAGTTGAGCTTCTGGATTTATTCCTTCAATCCTAATCTTTCATGCATTATTGAGCTGGTCGTCGTATACTGCAGATGAACTTTCTTATCAGGCTCAATTCGCTGTTTGATAGCAAAAGCAGCCAGGGCAGCTTCATGAAAACCAGACAGGATTAGTTTCTTCTTTCCTGGGTAATAGTTTATATCTCCAATTGCATATATCCCTTCTGTTGAAGTCTGGAACTTTTCAGTATCAACATTAATGGTTTTCCTGTTTATATCCAAACCCCAATCAGCAATAGGTCCAAGCTTTGGAGCTAACCCATAAAATACTAGAAGATGATCAATTTTGATCGTGAACTCCTCTGATTCATTATTTCCGACAAGTATTGATATTAACTGGCTGTCTTTGCCTTTTATTGCATGTATTTTGGCGTTTTCGATGATGTTTATTTTTCCCTGTTCGAATAACTTCTTGGCCCGCATGACTGAATCTGGGACAGCCCTATATTCATTTCTTCGATGGATAAGCGTCAATTCGGCTGTTTTTTCAGACAATTCAAGGGCCCAATCTAAAGCAGAGTCACCTCCACCAAGAATAGCTATTTTCTTATTATGAAAAATTGAAGAATCTTTGATCCTATAATGAAGTGAACTGCTTTCGTAGTCAGGTGCATTGCCAAATTTTAATTTTCTTGGTTGAAAAGAGCCTACTCCGCCTGCAATAACAACAGCACTCGACTGAAACTCTTTTCCTGATATTGTTTTTATGTAGAAAGTTCCGTCCTCTTTTTTTTCTATCTCTGAAACTTCATCACTTAGTGTCATTCCATAATCAAATGGTTCTATTTGTTTTAACAAATTATCTATCAACTCTTCTCCGGTGCATACTGGAATAGCAGGAATATCATAGATTGGTTTGTCAGGATAGAGTTCCGAGCATTGACCGCCAGGTTGCCTTATTGAATCAATGATTTCTGCTTTGAGACCCAATAGCCCCAATTCAAAAACTTGAAACAATCCGCAAGGGCCAGCTCCGATAATCACAACATCAGTTTTTTTCAATTGTTTAAACTCCAAGTAAGTTATGGAACTAATTGTCCGTATAATTCTTATCGCCTGCAAATTTTATTGATAAAATGCAGATAAATGTCTATAGAATCAAAAAAACATGGGGCGAAAAATTAGCAATTCAATAGATCATTATACGCAATACAAAAATAGATGCGGATGGGACCTGCTTTTGCCCGAGTATCAGCCGAGAAAGACACTTTGTGACGACATATCTGCCGATGTTCTAATTATTGGTGCCGGTTATACAGGAATTGCTGCAGCGAAAAAATGGAGAGAAATTTGCCCAAATGACCGAATAGCAATTATTGATGCGAGTGTTTCTGGTGAGAATAATTCAGGAAGGAACTCTGGATTCTTGCTAGAGGTTTCGTTGGCAAATGATGCTGATGCTGAACAAATTAACAGAATGAAGGAATGTAATTTACTAATCGAAAAATCCGCACAAAAAATTTTTAATGAAGTTAAGGATTCGACAATTGATTGTCAAATACATCGAGCTGGAACATATAGAGCTGCTGCTAGTGAATTAGGAAAAAAATCACTCAGAGATTACGAAAAATTTCTTAAAAAATCTGGCTTAGAATATGACAGATTAAACAAGGATCAGTTAGACGAAAAATTGGGCACCAATTATTACAGTGAGGGCCTATACAATCCTCATTGTTATCTCGCTCAACCTGCAGCCTTAATTAGGGCGCTGATTGACAAACTCCCAAAAAGTATAGATCTCTACGAAAATACGCCGGCACTCTCGATAAAACAAGATAAAAAAAGTTGGCTCATCATTACACCGAAAGCATCAATAAGTTCTAAAAAAATTGTTATTGCTAATAATGCATTTTGTGCAAAATTAGGTTTCGTGAGAAGTTATATTTCACCGATATACACCTATGCTGCAATTACAGAACCTCTTCAAGAAAATGAATTATTCACACTCGGCAGTGAGACAAATTGGGGTATTTTGCCGGCACACAGACTGGGTAGCACTCTCAGGCTCACGATTGATGGCAGATTAATGATTAGATCACTCTATGATTATGGGTACGAAAGAAATAACGTCGATGTATCCATGCATCTGAAACAAAGCTTAAAATTAAGATTTCCACAATTAACAAATATAAATTTTGAAAGTGTTTGGGGCGGAACAACTGGATTCACATACAATGGAGGTCCCATATGGGGAGAAATTGAAAATAATATTCATATATCTGCAGGTTGTAATGGAGGTGGAATTGTTAAAGGAACATTATTTGGTGAGTTACTGGCCATGTCAGCTAATCAATTAAAAGTGCCAGAGATTAAAAAATTGTTTGGATCGGCAAACCGAATGCCGCCCGAACCATTCAGAAAAATTGGCTTTAAATTGATATCAATGATAGAAAGTAAGAGAGCAAAAAAAGAAATCTAATCTAACTAATTTAATTTGGTTTTTATCATGGATCCAGTGGATAATTTTGGAGTTATATCACTCATACCCGCAAGTGTTGCTATCCTTCTTGCTTTTATCACCAGGAATACAATCTTTTCTTTGGCGATGGCCTGTTTAATCGGTGTGGTTGTCTCTGGTCAAGGTTTAATTGGATTTCCTAATTTACTTAAAAATGCGCTCGGGAATACTGATTTTTCATGGGTGCTTTTGCTTGAATTTTTTATTGGTATTTCAATTGCATTCTTCCAGAGAACAGGTGCAATCCGTAATTTTTCATTATTCATTGCTTCAAAAAAAATGACTCGAATACGTGTTCAATTGATCGCCTGGTTCATGGGTATGTTTGTGTACTTTAGCGACTATTTCAGTCCGCTATTTGTTGGTTCAACAATGAGGGATCTATCTGATAGGTTTAGAATATCTCGTGAAAAGCTAGCATACATATGCGATTCAACATCAGCGCCGGTGAGTATACTTGTTCCTATAACCGGCTGGGCCGTTTTAGTAGCAACACTTATGATTGGCATGGGGCCAGTTCAAGATGCCGGTGAGGCAATGATGCTATTCATATATTCCATCCCTTACAATATTTATTCAATACTAGCGGTGATTATGGTTGGATTAATTGCTACAAAAGTAATACCTGACTTTGGCCCAATGAGAGAAGCTGAGCAGAGGGCAATCAATGAAAATAAATTATTGAGAGATGGGGCAAATCCACTTATGGGAGTTGAGCTAACCAACATCGAGCCTTATGAGGGTATTCAAACCAGCTTGTTCTGGAATTTTGTTTTTCCTGTCCTGATTGTAATCTGTTTTGCCGTGGGCTCATTCATGATTACTTCATCGGCAAAACCAATGGAAGCTTTTCTGCTATCGTCTTCAGTTGCCGGGATAATAATGAGAATTCAGGGTGTACCCCTAAATGAAATAATCAATACTGCCATGATGGGTATTAAAGGAATTATGCCGGCTATAATTATTTTAGCTCTCGCATACTCATTGAATGATCTTTCTGCAATGCTCAATACCGCAGGTTTTATCATTGACAATACAGAATCATGGCTGACGCCGAAACTCCTGCCTATGTTGGCATTCTTAATCACAGCCATTGTCGCTTTTTCAACAGGAACCTCATGGGGCACCTACGCAATAATGATACCGATTGCCGTTCCTTTAGCATTTAATTTTGCAGGAAATGAGATCACACACATAGTATATGCAACAGTAGCTGCTATTGCAGGTGGGGGTGTATTCGGTGATCATTGTTCGCCTTTATCTGACACCTCGATTCTTGCATCAACTGGTGCAGCATCAGATCATATCGATCATATAAAAACACAAATGCCCTACGCTTTAACTGTCGGTCTTATAAGCGTTTTAATCTATCTTCTAATTGGAAATACCTTCTAAAGAAACAAGAGAAATCAGATTAATTAAAAAAAGCCCAGTCATTATTTCACTAGTAGCTCCAGTGTCATCTTGAAGCTCTTTTTCTCTCTACCTCAGTGAGTAGTTTTTTTCTTATTCGAATATTGTTAGGTGTTACTTCAACCAATTCATCATCATTTATAAATTCCAATGCTTGTTCTAATGAAAAGTTGATTGGTGGTGTAAGTACGATATTTTCATCGTTTCCTGATGCTCTCATATTATCTAACTTCTTAGCCTTTGTGGGGTTAACATTTAAATCGTTGGTTCTACTGTTGATACCAATAATCATTCCTTCATAAACTTCATCCGCATGTTTAGTCATTAATTTTCCACGCTCCTGAAGATTGAATAATGCATAGGCCAGAGCTTTTCCGGTTACCATCGAAACTAAGACGCCATTATTTCGTTGTCCAAGTGTAGATTCAACGCGTACATCATATCTATCAAATACATGATACATAAGACCTGTTCCTGAGGTGGCAGATAAATACTCTGTCCTAAAACCAATCAGACCACGAGTGGGTATATTGTAATCCAGTCTTACCCTACCTTTCCCATCAGGGATCATTTCGATTAGTTTTCCTTTGCGTTCTGCTAACTTAGTCATGATTGTTCCCTGATGCTCCTCTTCAAAATCAACTGTGAGTTGCTCCCAAGGCTCATGTATCTGACCATTAATTTCACGGTAAATGACTTCAGGTCTCGATACTGCCAATTCAAAACCCTCTCTACGCATATTTTCAATTAAGATGGAAAGATGAAGCTCACCTCTTCCAGACACTCTAAATTTATCTGGATCATTCGTATCCTCAACCCTAAGTGCGACATTATGAGTTAGCTCTGTATCCAAACGTTCCCGAATTTGTCGACTTGTAAGATATTTTCCATCTTTTCCTGAAAAAGGAGATTTATTGACCTGGAAAGTCATACTTATAGTTGGCTCATCAACCTTAAGGGGAGGAAGTGACTCTATGCAATCTCGATCACATAATGTGTCTGATATTGATAGATCATCAATCCCAGAAATTGTAATGATATCGCCAGCATACGCAGATTCAATCTTTACTCTTTTGAGGCCATCGAAGCCAAATAAATCCATGATCCTAGCATTTTTGCTGTTATTGGTTTCAGAGGCTATAGAAATTGGTGTGTTCGATTTTACCCCTCCTCTTTGAATCCTTCCTGTTCCCAAAACACCAATATATGGATCATATCCTAAGCTAGAAATTTGCATCTGAAATGGACCATCAAGATCAACAACCGGGGGTGGTGATTGAGATATTATTGTTGATAACAACGGGGACATATCACCTTTTTTATCTTGAGGGTCATGGCTGGAATAACCCGATAAAGCTGATGCATAGACAACAGCGAAATCAAGTTGATCATCAGTAGCACCAAGTTTGTCAAAAAGATCAAACGTTTGGTTAAGAACCCAATCTGGTCTTGCACCATCCCGATCAATTTTATTAATTATTACAATCGGTTTTAGTCCTCTAGCGAATGCTTTTTGCGTTACAAATCGTGTTTGAGGCATTGGCCCATCTACCGCATCAACAAGCAGGAGAACGCTGTCAACCATGGAAAGAATTCTTTCTACCTCACCACCAAAATCAGCATGGCCAGGGGTATCCACTATATTGATTTGATAATCGTTCCAAGTAATGGATGTATTTTTTGATAATATTGTGATGCCCCTTTCTCGCTCCAGGTCATTTGAATCCATCACTCTTTCTGTTGAATTATCACGAGGATCAAACGTTCCAGAGTATCTCAATAATTGATCTACAAGAGTAGTTTTCCCATGATCAACATGAGCAATAATTGCAATGTTACGAATATTCTGAATTTGCGACATTAAATGGTCTCACTTAAATCATTTTGAGATGATGCAAGTTACTACTAAAAGCATTTCGAAATCAAATAAAAAGATCAGGATTTTCTTCGGGACTATGGTCACTCATTAGAGAAACTATAACTAAGGTTGGCAACCCAATTATCCAGCCCAGATATGAGGCTGCAAAACCAAATGGCTCTCCTATAATTGAATAAATTACTGCCGATGAACCACCCAGAAGCATACTCCAAAATGCACCTTTTGCTGTAGTTTTTTTCCAAAATAACAAACCGAGCATCGGAAAAAAGATTCCTGCTGAGCCGAATGTATATGCATATAAGATTAAATCTAGAACATTAGGAATTAGATATGCCGTCACAATCGCAAGAATGCCTAGTATCAGGGTCGCATATCGAGCGACCCTTACAAGGTGCAGTTCTGATGAATCTGGTTTTATATATCTTTTGTAAATATCATTTGTGAATATAGCAACTGGTCCCATTAAGCATGAATCCGCCGAGGACATCACAGCAGCAATGTAGGCGGCAATGACCAGTCCTGCGATACCGGCAGGCAACAATTGCATGATGATCATCGGAGTGGCTAGTTCTGGATCAGTCAGATCTGGAATTAAGTATCTTGCAAAAAGACCTATCATCGTGCTTCCGATGGCAAATAAAGGCCATTCAATGGGTATGCCTGTAAGAAAAAAGCCTCTCTGCGCAGTTTTGACATCTCTGGCAGCGATAATTCTCTGCATTGCAGCTATAGAGATAAACCAAACTGGAAAAATTGCGAAAAACCAGCCAAGCATTTGACGCCACCCAACCGCACTCCAATCCAACAGGTGTTTTGTTGAATCTGAAGAGCTAAATTGCTGTGCCATCGCACTCCAACCTCCTACCTCGATTAGGCCTATTGGAACTGCTATAAAAACTATACCGATCATTAAAACCAACATTTGAAATACATCTGTGTATATGACAGCTTTAAGGCCCCCCATTGTTGTATATGCAAGAATCACTGCTCCGGACACCAAAACAGCCACTGTCAAATTCATATTCAAAGTAACTTGAAGCAATTTTCCTCCAGCAATTATTTGACCACCCACAAATGTGAACCATGAGAGTCCAATCACGACGGCTGCAAGTGTTCCTGTTTTTCGATCAAATCTCGCTGCAAATAAATCCCCTGTAGTTAAACCTTTTACCTTATCTGACCAACGTTTTACTTTTGGAACCATTAAGAATGACACCATTACGATACTGAGACCTGATACTGCGATCATCCATGAACCGGAGACTCCAAGAGTAAAGCCGAGCCCTCCCATTGCAATGCTAAAACCACCTCCGATATCTGTTGCAGCCGCACTGCTGGTAGTTTGCAGGAGATTCATGTTTCTATCAGCCGCTAAAAATGAATCGTACTTGTTTTTTTCGTTTCTTGATCTAACTACAGAAATCCCTATCCATATAAGCACAAGGAAGTATGCGAACATTGCTACATAATCGAGGAATTGGAGTGAATTCATTTTACCGTTACACCTAATTTCTCTCTGGTTTCCAAGCTCGCATCAATCTCTTTAGGAGCGCTCTCAAAAAACATTGAAGGACAGGGTGATAGTGATAACCACTTCTCCATTTCACTTGGAAATGCCACTCCTGGAAAATCAGAATTCAAACCCAATAAATCTAAAATAATTTGAAAATGAAGATGGGGAGGCCAATTGCCATTCTCTGGTGGCGCACCCACCTCAGCAATGAGTTGGCCAGCAATAATTTCATCTCCCTCATGAATATTTATCAGGCTTTTTGAATCAAGATGCCCGTATAATGTAAAAAAGACTCCTCCTTCATCGTCATCATGCTCCAATATTAATAGAGGACCATAATCCAACTCTTGCTTATTATTCGTTTTTATATGGATTCGTCCATCCAGTGGACTGTATATTTTGGTTCCATCATCACAAAATACGTCGAGGCCAAGATGAATAGAGCGTTTCTCACTTATAGCGTCTGCATTAGAGTTAAATAAATCATTTGCATAGATGCCTCTATTTTCTGCCCATCTCCCATAAGCAAATCCTGTCTCTGCTTCAAGTAATGCACGATTTATGAGATCGCAGAAGTGATCAACATTTAGACTTGAGAGTGACACACCGTACAAATTAGCTTCTCGACTGAGATCTAATGTGATTGTATTCTTATCGACTTTAATGATTTCATTTGCTGAGAATGCACATGAATTCAAGAAAGTCAGAGATGATTTGTATCTCAATGTAAAAGCGTCGAGATCAAACTTTTCATCTTTCAAGGAAACAGAGGCAGTATTTTTTTTGTCTTTCATGATTTATCTTATATTTTCCGGTCTCAACACTCTTCCCCAGAGTTGTTGACTTTGATTTTGATCTTGCCAAGCTTTTTTACCATTAACTAAAACAATATCAAATCCCTCAGCCAGAACAAATGGGTTCGGATAGGTAGCAAGTGCACGAATATTATTTGGTTCAAAAATATTTATATCGGCTTTCATACCCACCTCAAGTGTCCCTCGATCATGAATACCGAGAATATTTGCTGAAAAAGAAGTCATTTTCCTGATTGCTTCTTCTAACTTCAGCAGTTTTTCTTGAACCACGTATTTTTCAATTATTTTTGCAAATGTGCCATGTCCTCTGGGGTGAAAGCCACTTATACTTCCATCCGAACACACACCCACATATGGATCAGTTAATAAGCGATCTTGAAGCTCATCATTCATAACAAAGTATGCCCCTGAGGCTCCATTAGGCCCAATTTCATCAATGAGTAGATCCTCAAAATTGATCTCTTTTTCATGGGCGATACTTGCTAAAGTTCTACCAGTATATGGTGGCGTTCCCAGCAGTGTAGCTTCAGGGCCATTTCTCCTATTAACACGATTTCTAAGATAAGTTGCTAATTCATCTCTTCTATTCATTTTTGCTTCTTGAAATTGTTCTGGCGTTTTAGACCAGATTGGAAAAACAATGCCTATCCCTGTATAACTTGCGTTATAAGGATAAACTTCTGCAGTTACATCAATTCCATTTCTTCTGGCACTATCCAATATAGATAAAATTTCATCGGCACGTTTTTCTCCTTTTCCATACACAGCCTTGAGATGAGAAATATGTATTTTAGCGTATTCCCCTTGCTCCAATAATTCGGAAATTGAGCTTTCCAGTTCATCATCATCCTCGTTTCTCATATGACTCATGATTAGTCGGTTATTTTTTCCAACAACCTTAGCAATCTCTTTTAGCTCTGCTGATTTGGCATTTAATCCTGGACTATATTCTAATCCTGTACTCAGTCCAAAGGTATATTTAAGAGTTTCATCCAACATGGATAACATACCATTGATTTTTTCTGGATCAGGATTGTTGTCCGTTTTAATACCTGAGAGATTCCTAAGAGTTCCATGGCCCACAAACATAGCGAGGTTTGGGCCTATACCCTGCTCTTCAACCCTATTCATCCATGAAGATAATGGATGAGTTTCAGGACTCGCCCCATCTTGACCAAGGGTAATAGTGGTAACCCCCATTGCCAAGAAATTTGGCATTGATGGATACTTCAAAGGATCGCCATGTGAATGCAGATCGATAAATCCTGGGGTTACAACTCTTCCATCGGCATGAATTATGTTTTTTATTCTGTTTTTTTTATCAATTTCTGTAAATCTTGTATCACCGATAAAAACGATTTCATCTTCAACAATCACAAGATCTGAAAAGAAACCATCATTGCCTGTGCCATCGACAATCTTTCCATTTTTTATTAGATAATCGATCTCGGTGTAGTCGGGAAGAAAAACCTCTTGATTATCTGAACATGCACCCAGAATAGATAATAGTATTATTTTAAAAAAAAGCCTGATGGACATTTTCAATATAATTAGAAAAATAGCATTTCATTTGCTGCCCGAATTCCTTCGGTTATAGCAGCATTGGTATCTGCTGAAGCGGCTGCATCAGAATTTGCAATTGAGATCCTTCCATATTGCCTGCTTCCTATTATCCATGGTTTACTTTCATCGTTCGGCCATTCTGGCTCCCAAATAAGATCATTTGAATAGGAATAACCATGGGGCCATCGATTCACTGTAATTGCTGATATATCTCTATCTGCATCAAATCCTGCTTTTTTCAAAGCCTGATCTAAGTGATTTTTAATGTGATCTTCAAAAACAGAAAAAGACGTTGATAAAAGTACTCTCCTACCTTCTTTCCATTGATCAGGCCCCTGAATATCTGGAGAATGATGGGAATGGCACATGTGAAGTACCATAGAGTCATTAGGTGATTTGTTGAATTGATAATCGCCTATAGATACCGGATATGCCAATTCAACCTGCTTAAAAAACCCATTTGTGTAATAAATAAAATCCAGCCCTAATTCAGCAAAGTATTTCCAGCTAGGTATCATTACCTTGGTGTATGTCAGCGGGATCTTGACGTTATATTTCAACCCTTCTTTTTGTTTGCTTGGTAATTCTGGGCAAATATATGGAATAGCACTGTTATAGCAGGCAAGAATACACTTATCTGCTCTTATTGTATGTGCATTATTGTGCCTCACATAAGTCACATCAACTGCAGTTGAATCACGGTTATGAGCTACATCAACTACAGTGGAGTTGAGTCGTATTTTGGTTAAATTATCATTATCCAACATAGAGTAATCAACCTTAGCAAGAACCACATCTTCCATGGTTGAGCCAGGAACAGCTTCAGGTATTAATTTTCTCACTAAAAGCCTTGCAACGGAGGCATTGCCATCTGGAAAATGAAAAATATAAGGCTCATCCCCTCTATATCCACTTCTCTTTAATGTATGATCTAAACCGGGCATTCCACCGTCATAACTTTGAATCAGAGTGCATGGGACTTCGTCTATACCAACACACCAGAAACTCATGCCCCAACGTCTGAATATTTCGAGAATTTGTTGATCAACTTTTACATAGTCTTTTAAAAAATCGTAATAACTAATATTTTTTAATAATTGATACTTTTCTTCATCAGATAACACTGGGAGATAATCTTTTTTTTCCGTCCAAACTCTGACCAAATCATCTTTTGCTTTGTCCGTCATTGGGGTTTTGTCGGCATACTCTCTCCATGGAATCTTATTGTAGCCAACCACTAATTTTTCTTCAGAAAAAGATTGATTATCAAAGAGAATACCCTTCGATAACCCCAATGAGGAATATAAGGACTGGTCATATGCTTCATAAAATTTATTAACATCAATGCCAATTTCTTTTATTAACTCCTTTGCCTCGTTGCTATATGACGAAGGGGTATCGATGGCTTCAGTTCCTCCATAACCTATTCGATTATCCCCATTCACATTAAATTCATTCCTTTTGGCATGTCCACCAAAATCATCATGATTATCTAATATTAGAATTTTTGAATTGGGATGTTCTTTTTTAAAATGATATGCTGCGGACAATCCACTGATACCAGCGCCTACAACAACTAAGTCATATTTTTCATCATACCCAGTCTTCGGCCAAGATTTTCCTGTCACCTTTGTGTGCATGACCTCCCAGGAACCATCATGACTTCCTCTTAGCCCAGTCATCGCTGGCGGATAATAATTCTCCGGCAAGGAAAAAGAACTGTTATTTGCACCTAGGATATTCTGCACAGGTGAAATCATTGAAGCACCAATAGCGATTTGTGTTCCATTTAAAAAATCTCTTCTTGTGATTTTATTTTTCAAATAAAGACCCTCATTTGGAATTTTAAGCTTTTGGTATTAACCAAGATTCACCCATGAATGTATTTCCAAGGATTTGTTTCAGAATCTTTTTCAATTTCTACCTCGATAATTGCTGGCTTGTCTTCTTCAATTGCATTTTTAAGGGCAGGTTTAAAATCTTTTGGAGTTGATACACGATAACCTTTAACACCAAAAGAATCTGCAATTTTAAGGAAATCTGGATTTGTAAGATCGGCACCAATAATATTTGATTGGAACCTATCTTTTTGATCTCTTCTGACGTTCCCAAAAGAATTATTATTAAATAATACTGTAACAACAGATAGGTTGTGTTGAACAGCTGTTGATAGTTCTGGCATTGCAAACATAAAACCACCATCGCCAATGATAGAAACCACAGCTTTATCTGGCATAGAAGCTTTTACCCCGAGCGCGGTCGGAAAGCCGAAACCCAAAGTACCTTGATAACCAGAAGATACATAAGTTCTTGGTTCATAAACAGGGAACCCATAATATGATGTAAATCCTGCCTGACAGAGCTCTTCAACAAAATACCCGTCTCTTGGCAAAACATCTCTAATGATATCTAGGTATGACATCTGAGGTTGAATTTTTTCAATGGCTTTTCTCATTTTAGCTTTCATTGATGCAATACGATCGAGATTTCCTTTTTGAAAACCAATTTTATTAACTCGATTGATTAATGCCGTCACCCCATCAATAGAATCTGCAACAATTCCGACATCAGGCTTGAGTCTGACCATTTCTTCTGGATCAATATCAATTCTAATGAGTTTAGGTGCATTGGGTGTGACAGAACCTCTCCATCCTGGAGGAGACCGATCGTAGTACTTCATCATCGACAACCATCGCATGTACTGCATTTCCAGTCTCGATCCAATACCAATGAGAAGGTCGGTATCTTCCCATAACTTTCTTGCTACAGCAGAAGAAACTCCTACATCACTATCTTCGCTCACAACTCCTTTTCCACTTCTAAGTGCTGTAGATGGAGCTCCAAGCAATGAAGCCAATTCCCTCACTTCCTTACTTGCATGTTGAGCTCCTGCACCAGACATGATCATGATATTTTTTGAATTGGATATTAATTTTGCTGCTTCATTTACTGCGTCATCATCCAAATCTGGTTTATCAACAGAACTGTTCCCATTTGTCACTTCAACGTCCCACTGTTGTCCCATGGTATCCCAGCACATTTCCAGTGATACTGGTCCAGGCCGGCCACTTAACATAGTGCGGAAAGCCTTATTCATGTATGAGTATGTTTTGGATGGATCGGCAATATGCTCTGCATGCTTTATCAATGTCTCTAGTGTGCCAGTTTGGCTAGACAACTCATGCAGATGCCCTCTTCCTTTACCAAGAAATTCAGCAGGAACCTGTCCTGTCATGCATAAAAGAGGAACATTCCCACCTGCTGCAGTACACAATGCAGCAGTCGTATTCAATACGCCAGGGCCAGGAACTACAGAAAAAGCCCCAGGTTTACCTGTTGCTTTAGAATATCCATAAGCCATATACGCTGCACCCTGCTCATGGCGAGATATGATTGTTTTTATTTCAGGCAAGTTATATAACGCATCAAAGATTGGATATGTTTGTGCTCCAGGAAGACCAAAAACTGTATCTATGCCATTAGCCTTGGCTGCCATAACCATAGCTTTTCCACCAGTCATTTTCTTGATATTGCTCATACAAAAATCCTCGTATACACGAACGCCACTGCAAACATTGTCATAATGATGATGCATGCCCAATTCCATATAACTAAAGAGTTCTTAGGTCTGTATTTTGCTGGAATTTTAGCAGAGGTTATAGCTTTGTAATTATAATATCCAATCGTCGGTGCAGCAATTAATCCGACACTTGTAGCGAAGTAGAGAAACGCCTTAAAACTACTCAAAAAGAAAAGCAATATAACAATTATTCCTGTAACTTGGATAGCAGAGAAGAGTTTATATCTGTCTGGTAAGTCATTGGGTCGTTTCATCATAACCCCAGAGAGCCTGTCTGTTAGTCTCGGCATTACATCCATCAAAGCAATCAAGGTTGACCACATAACAGCAAGTCCAGCGGAAGCAATAATTGGATAGGACCAGTCGCCTATTGTTTCGGTAAAAACACGGAATAACTCAGATGCAAATTCGGGTGGTGTAACTGGAACAGTTCTTCCAGTTTCAAAAAGCACGGCTGTCCCCATGACAACAAAACAAATAGCTAAAAATAGTGTCAAAAAATAACCAATCTTAAAATCTCTCAAAGCAATATCGTCTTTAAATTCATCTTTATTTATCTTTCTTTTTTCACAGACCCATTTTGAAAACAATACCGCTCCATTTGTAGGCATAGGCATCCAACCAGCGACCGCAATAATAAAAAGTGACAACTCCGTATTCATATCAATTTCTGTAAATATGGCTCTATCGTTACTTCCTAAAATGGGTATTGCAAAAATGACTGCAGCCAAAGTGAGCAAGGAAAAGATTAGGACGAGGAATCTCACGATATTTTCTGCTTTTGCATATTGACCGTTCATAAGGATGACAGCAGAAAATAGAGTTATCACGATTGCTACTTGTGGTGCAGTATAGGGCACGTCAAAAATATTTATAAATAATCCAGCCGTAACGAGTGCAACAGCGCTCGTTGCAATAAAAGTATCAACAACAAAGCCAGCCATTAACCAACCCAATGCCAATTTACTTATATCACCATAAGCTCTGACTAAGCTCTCACCAGTTGCATTAGCGTAGTCAACAGCGAAACGAAATGCTGGATATTTGATTAGTGTAATTGCGATTATCAGCCATAACAGTGATAACCCATAATCTGCTCCTGCTTGAGTAGAATACACCAGATGAGAGACACCAACGCCAACAGCAGCAAGCATCATTCCCGGGCCAATCCGAGATAATATATTGCTCACTTGAGTTATGCCTTTGCTACATTTACGATCTGGATATTGGTGTATTCATGCAAACCCTCTTCTGCGAATTCAACTCCAATTCCAGAGCATTTAACACCGCCAAATGGTACATTTGGAGCGATTCCTCCATGACCATTAACCCAAGCTGTTCCACACTCAAGCTTACTTGCAACTTCAGCAGCACGCTCTAGATCTGAAGACCATACTGACCCGCCCAGCCCAGTCTCAAGTGAATTAGCACTTTTTATTGCATCATCAAGATCTGAGTATTTTATGATTGGTAAAAGTGGACCGAATTGCTCTTCATCAACAATGCGCATACCATCTTTAACATCAGCAACAAGGGTGTAAGGCATAAAGTAACCAGGGGCATCTGGAATATCGCCACCACAAAGTACTCTGCCACCCTGCTTTTTAGCGTCTTCGAAGAGATCAACAACTTTATCGTATTGCATTTTATTTTGGATTGGACCTTGCAAATTATTCTCATCAAGTCCATCACCCATAGGTATACCTGTGGCTGCTTCAGCTAATTTTTCACACAACTCATCATGGACTGATTCATGGACATACAATCGTTTGAGTGCAGCACAGGTTTGCCCATTGTTCAAAAAAGCACCTTGAATAATGTCTTGTGCAACCGCCGATGGATCAATATCATCAAGAACGATCCCTGCATCATTCCCTCCCAACTCAAGTGTTAGTCTTTTTAGTGTTGCTGAGGAGCTGTTCATCACTTTTTTTCCTGTCGGTATGGATCCAGTGAAGATTATTTTTTGAATATTCTCGTGTTCAGTCATCCACTGACCCAGTTCATTCTCTCCGGCAACACAGTTGAGAACGCCAGGAGGAAGAACTGAGCTGATTATTTCCGCTAACCTGAGGGAACTGAGTGGTGTATATGGTGATGGCTTCATGACTACTGTGTTACCCGCTCTAATTGCTGGAACAACATGCCATACTGCTATCATCAGAGGCCAATTCCACGGAAGAATTGAACCCACAACCCCAATTGGTTTTCTTGTTTGTACAATTTTTGCATTTTCATCATCGACAATTACTTTCTCAGGGAGCTTAAGTGTGCTGGTATATCCTGCCCAACCTGCAGCGCCTCCGAGCTCGAAACGAGAACCTGCTCCTTCTAGGGGTTTACCTTGTTCCTGAGTTAGGAGTTTTGCCAATTCTTCTGAATGAGAAGCAATTGCGTCAGAAATTTTTCCACATACCGCAGCTCTATCTTCATCAGAAACTTTCGACCAACTCTCAAATGCTTTTGAAGCTGCTTCAACTGCTTGATCCAAATGCTCCCTTGTTGCAATTGGGCATTCTGCCAACACTTCTTCATTTGCAGGATTAAGAACAGAAAACGTATTTTCTGTGTATATTTTCTGACCATCTATTATCATCCCATAATCAGACATTACAGACCTCCTAATTTTTAAATATGCCAGTTACCTCTTACCGAGAAAATGTAAAAATATCGATCTGGCTTACTAACAATTTTTAATAAATAATGACAATTTTCTTGTCAACAAAATAAAGTATACTTAAACAATACTTTATAAAGGCAATTAATTCCATGTTAGCTCAAAAAAGAAGGTGTCTATTAAAAATTTATCTGAGTATCTTGTTCTCTGTGCTCAGTTGTTCTGTTGCAATGTCTGATGAACGTCCAAACGTAATATTAATTGTTGCAGATGATCTTGGATACTCCGATCTTGGTGTATACGGAAGTGAGATTAAAACTCCTAACCTTGATAAATTATCAAAAAGTGGCATTCAGCTTACGAATTACTATACTGCTCCGACATGTGGACCAACTCGTGCAATGTTGCTCACCGGTGTGGACAATCACATGGCAGGTTTAGGAACAAATTCAGCTGCGTTGAGAAGACTACCAGAATTAAAAGGCAGACCTGGATATGAAGGGTACTTGAATGACTCTGTGATCCCTTTTCCAAAGATGCTAAATCAAGCTGGCTACGATACTTTCATGACTGGTAAATGGCATCTTGGCAAGAAACAAGGAAAGCTTCCAACAGATCAGGGTTTCGATAAATATTTTGGAATTCTTGATGGTGGAGGTAGCCATTTTTCTGATGCATCAGGAACTTTCTCCGGAACACCTGATGCAGAGTATTTCGAGGATGGAGAAAAATTAAATAAGCTATCGGAGGATTTCTATTCTTCAAAAGATTACACAATAAAAATGCTCAATTACATAAATACGAACGATAACAGCAAAAATCCATTCTTTGCTTACCTCGCTTATACTGCTCCTCACTGGCCTCTGCATGTTCCTGATGAATGGATAGATAAATATAAAGGTATTTATGATGAGGGTTGGGATGAAATAAGAGAATCACGGTTCAATAGACAGAAATCATTAGGTATTCTGCCTGAGGATTCTGAACTACCACCTATGAATAGGGTGGTAAAAAAATGGAGTGAAATTTCAACCCATCAGAAAAAAATTGAATTAAAGAGAATAGAGCTTCATGCGGCAATGATTGAGCTGATGGATCATTATATTGGAAGAATTATTGATTATGTCCAAAATGAAATTGAGCGAGAAACAATTATTATATTTGTATCTGACAATGGTGCCGAGGGCAATGCGATTGATAAAATGGGTGAAAATGAATTTTGGATTCCAGCCACTTTTGATAACCGACTTACTAATATGGGTAAGGAAGGTTCTTATGTCTGGCTTGGAGCTGGATGGGCTCAGGCGACAGTATCACCATATAAAATTTATAAGTCTTATACCTCTCAGGGTGGAATCAAATCACCTGCAATCTTATATAGCTCAAAAAGCAGATTTAAACCACAGGTAAAAAATTCCGTGATGACAGTGATGGATATAGCGCCTACCATTCTAGAAATTACCAACACGAATTTCCCGGCTAACAATAAAGCTCTTATTCCCTTTACAGGACGCTCCGCACTTGATTTTTTGATCGATAAGGTAACGAACATTCATGGCGATAATCCCATAGGCTGGGAGCTTTATGGAAATCGTGCACTAATAAAGGGTAAACATAAGGCAGTTCTTACATGGCCTCCAGAAGGGTCAGGTAAATGGGAACTCTATGATATAGAGAAAGATCCAGCTGAGTTTAATGATCTTTCTTCTGTTATGCCTGATGTCATTGAGCGATTGAAAAAGGATTGGGATAATTATGCGTCTAGTAATGGTGTTGCTGTCTTTGAAAAAGACATAGGATATGGAAGGTATCCCTAAATTAACTACTGAAATGATCGGCCAAGTTCTTTAATTTCAGAGTAAAATCCTGCCACCTCGAGAGTAATTCTAATAGGATGCTCTTCGATATTTAACCAATACCATCCATGATTTCCTGTGAATGATGCGACCATTGAACCGCTGCTATTGGATGTTTCACTCTCTCGATAACGGATAAAATAATCATCAGGATAGGAGTCCTTATTTTCAGTCGGGTCAGCATGAAAATCTGTATACACAATTCCTTTTTCTACTGACCATGAGTATAAGATCATATCGCCTCGTTGCATTAATGCTTTGTATTCAACCTGCTCTCCACTCTCAAGCTGAACAATAATAGTATCGGATGAGAATATTTTATTCTGCGTCTTAGAATATGGTTCACCCAATACATCTGGATACCACGAGTCGTACTCTTCTGGGATACCAGGATACTCGCCTCTGATTATATTTACTGAATCTTCATCATTGTTGGTCTCAGAGCTTTCCGAAACTCTAAGCAAACCAACCCTCTCTCCAATTCCTGTCGGATCGTAACCATATTCAGCAGGAAGAATGAACAAAAACATGATAGCTATGGCGCTAAAAAAAATCCCGAACACTTTTGATCTCATTGACATCACTAATTGCCCTCACTCATTGATATTTCATATTAATTTGAAATCGACGTCCCTATCAAGATATTTTGCTCTAACCGATCGAATAAGACCGTCTGTTGCGATACATCAGAATCAAACATGAAGAAAATAAGCGCCTATTTGATTGAAACAAAGTAGAAAACCAAGAAACATTAGGACAAAATTTGATGTTCGAGCATTTTCATAGAAACCACCAATTTTTCGCCATGAATTAATTACAAAATAAGCAATTGTTAATGCAATTATTTGTCCAATTTCTACCCCAATATTAAAAGAAATAATGTTTGCTATTATCCCATTATCTGAAATTATAAAATCTTGAAGCTTTGAAGCTAACCCTAATCCATGAATCAACCCGAAACAAAATACCGCTAGTTTTGGGCTTATATTAATGTGAAATAAATTTTTTAATTCACCAAGATTTTCAAGTGCTTTATAAACGATGGATAATCCGATTATAGAATCAATAATATTGGGATTGATGTGTGTATGACTGATCACACCCCATAGAAGAGTAATGCTGTGACCAACTGCAAACAATGACACAAAGATAACCACATCTTTTAGTCTATTCAGAAAGAATATTAACCCAAACAGATAGAGCAAATGATCATAACCGGTCACCATATGCTTGGCACCCAAATAGATAAATATCGATATTGCCTGCTCATCTATTTGTTGAATAAAACCAGCGTCTCTTGCTGATACTCCATGCGCATAGACTAATTCATAGAAAATAAAAGTAACCAGAAGGAGTAATATTTTGAAACTGAAGGTGTTTATTGATTTAGACATAGGTTTTTATTGTATATGTTGCCTAATTGTATTCTTTATTTAACAATAAACATAACAAAAAATAAAAGGTAAAGTTTTATGGTTACACATCTTGTCTGTGCCTCACATAGCCCTCTATTACATTGTTACGCAAAAGAACCGCAGGACTGGAAAGCTATGCAAAAAGCATATCGGGACAGAGCCAATCAAATTAAAGAATTTGATCCTGAGCTGGTAATCGCTTTCGGATCAGATCACTTTAACGGGTTCTTCTTGAGGCTTATGCCTGCTTTCTGTATTGGTATTAGGGCAAATGCTGCAGAGGATATAGGAGGATTTTCGGGCGAATTAAACGTGCCTTCCGAAATTGCCAGTGAGATTGCAATATTTCTAAGAAATAATGACATTGATCCCGCTACATCGAGCAATATGACGATAGATCATGCTTTTTCACAGACTATCCATGAAATGTGTGGAGGACTAAAAGAAAAACCAGTTGTACCAATATTTATAAACTGCATTACTGAGCCGTTTGTGCCCTTCAGAAGAACACGTCTTCTCGGTGAAGCAATAGGTAAATATGCAAAAACCACAAATAAGAGGATATTGCTTTTAGCCTCTGGTGGCATGTCCCATCACCCAAGACGCTACTATCCAGAAATTGGTGAGGGTCCCAAAGAAGTTCATGCATGGCAGGACTCTGGTGGAGATGACGAAGTCTCATTAACATCAAATGAATGGATAAAACGCCTAGAAGAGATGCATCATGAAGGGGCTGAAATGATTGTCAGAGGAGAGAGAACCGCTAAGGACATGAGATTAAATGCAAAGGCCGACAAAAAATTTCTCGATGTTTTGTTGAAGTCTAAAATTAATCACTTTGATGATTGGGATCAGTACAAGCTGATCGATGAAGCTGGAATTGGCTCTATGGAACTGCATACCTGGATTGCTGCTTCTGCTGCGCATAAGGTGGCTGGAGGAAATGATCCTGTATTAGATTTCTATTCAGTGGCACCGGAGCTTGGCATTGCTGCCGGCGTTATTCACGGTGACTAGTCCAGTCTGGCCTTTTTCATGGCAATGTAGGATAAAATCACTAAACAGATTGAAGAAAAAATCACTCCTGTCAGTTTGGGACCTAGTTCATTTGCCAACACGCCAGCGAATAAACTTCCTACAGCAGGTCCGCCAAGAACTACAATGGTCCATATACTTGAAACTCTGCCTCTTAATTCGTTAGCCACATTGAGCTGCACTTCAGATTGAGATCCAACAGCAACAAATGTAATAAAAAAGCCAATCATCATAACTGTCACAGAGCCAAAAATTAAATTCTCAGTTAAAGCAAAAAATAAGCACATAATAGACATGCCAAACCCACCAAAAAAAACTCCTTTGCTTAATTTTAGATCCAATGCCCCAGACATATATATTACGCTGGCTAAGACTGCACCAAGACCAGATGCGGCCATGAGAATTGCCAATGTTTCGCTTCCGCCATTATAGATTGTTGCTGTAAAAACGGGCAGAAGTTCGATTAAACCTCTTCCAAAAAAGCTGCTTACTCCAGCAATCAAAATTACATTTTTTATTACATCATGATTAAAAGTGTAGATCATGCCTTTCTTAAGTTTCTCCAAAAAACCTTCTTTTTTATCACTTACTGTTTTAATTTCTTTGACCTTGATGAAAGCAAGAACGATAACCACAGGAATATAAGTAATAGCATTAACTAAATATGCATAACCTAATCCATAAACGGTTACGATGTATCCAGCAATACCTGGGCCGATAAATCTTGATAAATTAAATCCAGCTGAGGATATAGCAACACCACTAGAAAGTTGCTTTGATGAGACAAGAAAAGGAATTAGAGCTAGCCTGACTGGTGAATAGGCACTATTCGCGACACCATATAAAAATGAAAGAAACAGAAGTGATGCAATCTCCATTTGATTTGTTAGAGTTAGAACACTGAGCGATAAAGCCACAAAAATTAAAATCAAATGCATAACTATCGCACTTGATCTTGGTTTATATTGATCAGCTAAAACACCAAAAAAAGGTGTTAAAATCAAAAGAGGTAAATATTGTGCCGCGGCAGCTAAACCCACGATAAAAGCCGATTCACTTAATTGCCATGCATGCCATCCAAGAGATAATCGCTGTATCCAGACCCCAAGAACAGAAAATATATTTCCACAAAAATATAGCTTGAAATTCTTACTTGATAAGGCAGAATTTTTAAATAAAACCATAAATGTTAATGGGAGAATTAAATTCTCAAGTGTTAATCAGTTGATTATTTCTAGCCTGTTCCCACGTAAGGGATCAAGCGTCCCAATAATAACACGCCAAACCACAATATAAGAGAAATATAAGCAATGACCTTAGCCTCTGTATTAGTATCCCCATAAGGATCCCATTGAGCCATAATGGGTTTAATTTTCAATGCAAATAATAACGCGTTAAGGCCAGCCATTAAAATCAAAGCCATTTTTACTTGAAAACCAATATTAATTAGATAACGCGCTGGATCGCCGATGAGAAATAACAGTCCTGTTACCATATTTATTAATAAGCCAATTACGGCCATTGGAAGCAAATCATGAGTTCTCATGATGCTCATATTCCTTATATATCCAGCTAGACGAACATCAATAATGAGCATTGAGCCAAGGAGAAGAGATAAGCCAATAAAGTGAATTATTTCAAGAAATGGCCAAAGCCAAGTCGTCGTCAAAATCCATGAATTTATAGTGCTTCCTTCTATTGCTCCAATTAATATTTCAGTCATAAGCTATTCATTAAAAATAAGCAATCAATCTTCCGCCAAAAATTGCACTTGTCCATAGAACTATGGATATTGCGGCATAAGTATGATCTTTCTTGTTTGGTTGCGTAGTTCTTTTATCCCATGCATTTGCATTAGATTGAAGACGCAACTGAATTTTGAAAGCCAAAAGGGATCCAGCAATAATCGAGAATATTTTTACCAAAAAAGGAATATTTGTTACATAAAATGTTGCTTGAGAGCTAAATAAAGTAAATCCAGAAACAAAATTGACCAAGAGTCCCAACCAAGCAAGTCTAAAAAAATCAAGAAATGGTTCAAATTCAAGAGAATTGAATAAACCCAATAAACGAAAGTTATAAACTGTAAAAATACCGACAACTACTGCTAAACCAATAATGTGAAGACTCAGCATTATTGGATAACCCCATATTGATTCAGCAACCCAGATTGATAGACTGGTATATTCTAGCCATTCAAGCATTAGCTAGCACTCCCCCCCAGGTTTTCTATTAGTAAGATTAAATTTAGTCTATATCTAATTTATATGCAATTAAGCCACAAATTATCATAGGGATAGAGAAAAAAATAAAATTGGCCGACATGTTGTAGCCAGCAAGAATTAAGTAGCCCGCAACTGCTGGTCCAACAACTGCTCCTGACCTCCCCAAACCAATCGCCCAACCAACACCAGTACTTCTTATTTCT
>Ga0114933_10001725_pt1 | contig 23860 bp, 18 predicted proteins | sample 4SBtaG_FD_89691 | JGI IMG/M metagenome (GOLD analysis project Ga0114933, IMG submission 89691) | Deep subsurface microbial communities from Kolumbo volcano to uncover new lineages of life (NeLLi) - 4SBTROV12_W25 metaG | ecosystem: Environmental > Aquatic > Marine > Volcanic | place: Kolumbo... | reverse complement strand
GCGCTTCCTGCCGGGGCTGGAGGGACCGGCCCTCGACGCCCTACGCAGCACCAAGATCGTGCTCGCTTCCGGGCAGGGCCGCTGGGAAGCCCCGCAGGAGACCGTGGACCTCGCGCGGCTGCTCGGCTCCAGGGGCGTCGACACCCACCTGGAGCTCTGGGGCCACGACTGCGACCACGACTGGCCCACCTGGCGCTCCATGCTGCCCCTCTTCCTCGACAAGCTGCTGCCCTGATCGGAGGCCGTGATGCACGTCATCCTGCTCGCCCCGCACTTCCCGGCGAACCAACGGCGCTTCGTGCAGGGGCTCAAGAACGTGGGGGCCCGGGTCACGGGCCTCTGCGACGCGAAGCCCGAGCACATCGACCACCAGGTGCTCGGCCTGCTCGACGACTACGAGTACCTGCCGCGGCTCGGCGACCTCGACGCGATGACCGACGCGGTGCGACGCATCCAGAAGCGCGGCCCGTGGGTCCACCGCTTCGAAGCCACCATCGAGTCGCACATGGGGCCCACGGCCATCGTGCGCGAACGGACCGGCATCCCCGGCACGTCCAGCCAGGTCGTGGAGCGCTGCCGCGACAAGTTCCTGATGAAGCAGTTCCTGCGCGCGCGCGGGGTGCCCTGCGCGGCCAACGCTGCCGTGAGCTCGGTCGACGAGGCCGTCGCGTTCGTGAAGGAGGTGGGCTACCCGGTCATCCTCAAGCCGCGCGACGGCGCCGGCGCCCACGGGACCTGGAAGGTGTCCAGCGACGCCGAGCTGGCCCACGCCCTGGAGGAAGAAGGCCTGGACCGCCAGCCCCGCTTCTTCACGATGGAGGCCTTCATCGAGGGCCACGAGGGCTTCTTCGACACCCTCACCGTGGGCGGTCGGGTGGTGTTCGAGACCGTGTGCCACTACTACCCGGGCGTGCTCGAGGCGATGCGCAACCGGCACCACAGCCCGCAGATCGTGATGACCAACCGCATCGCGGCGCCGGGCTACCAGGAGCTCCGCCACTTCGGGCGCAAGGTCATCACCGACCTCGGGATCGACACCTCGGCCACCCACATGGAGTGGTTCGCGGGGCCCAAGGGGCTGGTGTTCTCGGAGATCGGCGCGCGCCCCCCGGGCTGTACGGTGTGGGACATCTACAGCGAGGCCTGCGAGCTCGACCTCTACACCGAGTGGGCGCGGGCGATCTGCTGGGGCGACACCCACGGCACGGCCAAGCGGAACTTCGCCGGCGGCCTGGTGGCCCTCCGCCCGGACCGCGACGGCGTGATCCGCGGCTACTCGGGCGTCGAGGAGGCCCAGGCGCGGTGGGGCGAGCACATCTTCAAGGCGGTGCTGCCCCCGCCGGGCTCCCGCACCCAGCCGGTCGAGGCGGGCTACCTCGCCAACGCCTACGTGTTCGCGAAGCACCACGACTATGATGGCCTGCGGGAGGTGCTGGACGGCATCGGACGCACCATCCGGGTGCATGCGTCACCCTGAGGCGCTGCTGCTGATCGGCGTCGCGGCCGTGCTCTCGGCCCTCGGCGTGGTGCCCGCCTTCGACAACGTCACCCACCGGGTGGTGGCGCTGGTCGACCAGGTTCCCTGGAGCGCGGCCTTCCTGCCCTTCGAGATGCCCTGGCCCATCGACGCCCACGCGCTCCGGCCGCTGAGCGTGCTGGCCCTGAAGAGCCACGCCGCGATCTTCGGCGTGGCCGAGGTCGAGCCCGACCTGGTCCGCTGGGCGCGGGCCACCGCAGAGCTCGCCCTCTTCGGCCTGGCGGCACGATCCTGGCTCCGGCGGATCGGCCTGCCCGAGGTGGCCACGCTCGCCGCGGTGAGCAGCCTGCTGCTCGCACCCACGCTCTTCCAGGCATGGCTCCTGACCGAGATGGACCTGCTCGGCGCCGCGGGGCTGCTCTTCGCTGGCGGGGTCCTGCGCGAGGAGCACGTGGGCCCGCTCCGGCTCGCGGGCGCGGTGCTCGCGCTCAGCGTGCCGATGCTCTTGAAGGAGTCCACGGCCCTGGTGGCCTTCGGCTTCCTTGGCGGCTCGCTGCTGCTGCTCGTGCGCGAGGGCGGACCGCGTTTCCGACGACACGTGGCCGTCGCCGCCGCCTTCAACGTGCTCTGGCTGGCGATGGTCGGGCCGCTCTTGAGCGCACCCGCCACCCACTCCGGCACCACCACGCTGCTCGACAAGCTCCCGCTGGTCGAGCACAACCTCGTGCAGCTCTTGTACCTGGCCAGTGTGCCCGGGGCCGCGCTGATCGCAGCGGGGGCGCTGCCGTCGAGGCCACGCCTGGCGTCGACCATGGCGCTCCTCGGACTCTTCGCCACGCCGGTCCTGGTGCTGTACTCCCACTACGAGGCCGTGTACCTCTCGCCACGCGGCGCGGGCCTGGTCTGGAGCGCGCTGCTGGTGGTGGCTGTCGCCGTCGCGGCACGCCGGGGGCCGGAGCGCACCATCGCCGTCAGCGTCGCCTGTGCGTGGGGCACGCTGTCGCTCGCCGGGCTGCTCGCGCCCACCGCCCGGGAGGACATGGCGAGCCGCATCTTCATCGTGCTCGCCCCGCTGCTCCACGCGCTGGCCTGGGATGCGGCGCGACGGCTCCGGCACCAGGGCGGGCTGCCCCTGCGGGCGCTCGCCGTCTGCTTCGGCTGGTGGGCCGTGGTGAGCGGCCTGAACTACACCTGGGACTGGCGGGCCCGGAACGCCGCGGACGTCGAGGGCAAGTCGCACCTGGTCACGCGCCAGCTCGACGGCGCCCTGATGATGTTCAACCACTACGTCGAGTGGGTGGAGCCGTGGGCCCTGAAGGCCGCGGGCGCGGGCGACGAGGTGTTCGGCCTGGACTACGTGCTGGTCCCGTCGCACGTCGACGCGGCGAGCTGGTCCCAGGCCAACTGGATCCGCCCTCCCGGCGCCGCACCGCCCGTCATCTTCGTGGACGGCACCCGGCGCTGGTTCTACTGGCTGGCCCCACGGTCTCGCATGGACGAAGCCACCAACGAGGTGCTGCTGGGCGACCTGAGCTGGACACGCCGCGACCTCGGCCTCTTCGAGCCCATCATCGAGGGTGGCCCCAACCGGCCCGAGGATCACCGGCTCGTGATGTTCGGCGAGTCCCCGTCCCCCACCGAGCGGCTGTTGGAGGAGTACGGCGAAGAAGAGCTCCGCGGGGAGCATCCCTTCCACCAGCTCCCGCTCCTGCTCACGGAGGTCCCCCGGAGGCTGTGGCTGGGCATCGAGGTGCTGGAGGACTACGCGTACGACGTGGCGGTGATCCGCTTCGTCGACCGCGGAGCGGCGCCGGGACTCGGGCGCCCCGCGAGCGAAGACACAGCGCCCGCCGAGCACCGCGCGCGCCGCGGCCGTGGCCATGGCCGCTGAACGCGAGCGGGAGGGGCGCCCAGAGGCCGGCGCAGATCCGCGGCATGGTCGACGTGCTGCGCGGCGGGTGATCAGAGCCCGGCGACGAAGCCGAGCACCGCGGCCCGAAAGGCCTCGGGCTCTTCGGTGTGCGGTCGGTGGCCGGACCGCTGGAAGGTGGCCAGGGACGCCGAGGGCAGCTGCCCCACCAGGAAGCTGGCGGTCTCCAAGAGCACCGCGTCGTCTTGTTCGCCGTGCACCACCAGCACGGGAACCTCGATGTCGGCCAGCCGCCCCAGCAGGTCCGGCTCGGCGGCCGCGAGACGATCGCCCAGGGTGCCCGACGGCTGCTCGTCGAGCTCGGCACGCACGGCGTCCACGTGGTCCGGGTCGGCGTTGTCGGCGAGCAGGCGGCTCGCGACATCGCCGTCGGTGCCCAGCACGTGCTCGAGGTCGAGGGTCCAGCCGCCGTTGTAGTCGAACTGCTCGGTCCAGCGCAGGGCGGTGCTCGGAGCGGTGCCCACCGTGACGACCCCGGCGGCGTGCTCCGATGCCAAGAGCGCCACCGCACCCCCGGAGTCCGTGCCCACCAGCACCGGATCGACCAGGTCGAGGCTCTGCACGATCGCGCCGACCAGCGCGGCGCGGTCCTCCAACGACGGCGCCGAGCCGCTGGCCGCGCCGTGCCCGGGGAAGTCGACCAGCACCACCTCGTGGTCGACCGCGAGCGCGTCCACGTGCGGCCAGAAGACCCGGCTGTCGCCGAAGTCGCCGTGCAGGAGCACCAGGGGTTGCCCATCGCCGTAGCGCTCGACCGCAGCAACCTGCCCGTCCAGCTCGACCGACACGGCCTCGCCGCCGGCGGGCGTGCCGTCCCACGGGCCCACGGGCGTGGCGCTGTCGGGCTCACCGCCACCGATCTCCTCCCACCAGCCGGCCAGCTCGTCCGTGTCGACCTCGGACGGCACCACCTCGGCATCGCAGGCCAGGTAGCGGTTCAGGTAGGCGGTCGAGAGCGCCTGGATGTCGTGGTGGTAGGCGGTGGGATCGTCGCCGCAGGCGTCGGACAGCTCGTCGACGAAGCTCGTGATGCCGTAGCGGAAGAGGTTGTTCGCACAGAGGTCGGTGAAGTCGAAGTGACGCGCCCCGTCGAGCTCGCCGAGCGCCTTCGGCGCGGCAGTCCGCGCGTACGCCTCCTCCTGGTGCTCGAGGGGACACGTGGTGTCTTCGCTGCCGCCGAGCACCAACATCGCGCTCCGGGTGTCGTAGCTCTCGGGGTCGTACACCCCGTGCATGTCCTCGTAGAACATCGGCGCCAGGGAGATGCCGACCAGCTCGCGGTTGTCCATGGCGCCGGCCATCAACACCGTCGACGCGCCGAAGCTGTGGCCGGTCCAGGCCACGCGCGCCGGGTCGAAGAAGTCCGCGAAGGTGCCGCTGTCGGCCTGCTCCGCCATGGCGCTGGTGACCGCTGCGAGGTCGTCGATGCGCTCGACCACGCTCTCCCAGTCCGAGGAGCTGCCGTCGAACATCGTGTTGCCCACGTGATCCGGCGCCGCCACCACGTAGCCGTGGCTCGCCAGCCAGGTGGTGAAGAAGGTCGACTGGTAGCGCACGCCCCGGTAGCCGTGGCTGAAGAGCACGAGGCTCCGGTTCGGGTCGGCCTCCGCCAGCTCCGCGTCGCGCACGGCGTTGGTCTCGACCAGGGTGAGGAGATCGCCGTCGCCCCAGACGAGGGCGAGCAGGGCCGCGAGCGCACCCCAGTCGTCGCCCGCGAGCTCGGTGAGCTCCTCGGTGCCGATGCCGTAGGTCTCCCCCTCCTGGCCCCGCGCCGACTCGGCGGCCGGGTACCAGACCTCGGTCGTCAGCGGGCGGTCCGGCCGCAGGGGATCGGTGATCTCCAGCGTGCGCACGCCCACCGGGTAGGGTCCCCAGTCCTCCGGGTCGAAGGTCTCGCCGACCGCGAAGTCGTCGCAGCGGCGCTCGCCGTAGGGCACCAGCTCAGCGGGAGCCTCCCAGGGTGCGTCGTCGCTGGATCCATCCGCCGGTTCGCTCCCATCGTCCGTCCCGTCCGGAACGACCGTGCCTTCCTCCACAGGCGCTTCGTCCACCGGATCGGTCGAGCTGCTCACGCGGTCGAGGTCGGCACAGGCAAGGAGAAGGAGGGTCATGGAGGGTCCAATAGTCATCTATTGACTAATAATGGTCAAGCCTTGACTATCAGAGGTGTTAGGTCCTGTCCATGGCGCGCGCTCCCAAGACCCCGTCGAGGATGGAGATCCTCGTGCTCTCGTCCCTCGCTCGGCAGCCCATGCATGGCTACGAGATCAAGCTCGAGCTGCGCTTCAAGCACGTGCGCTTCTGGGCGAAGGCCGACCACGGGCACCTCTACGCCACGCTCACCCGGCTCGAGAAGGCCGGCCTGATCGCCGCGGAGGCGCCACGGGGTGGGCGCCGCAAGCGCACCTTCGCGATCACCGACGCGGGCCGCGACCACCTGCTGCGCTCCGTGCGCGGCCTGGGTGCTGCGAAGGACCAGACGTGGTTCGACGTGGACCTCTTCCTCTCGGCCAGCTTCCTGCTGCCGCGCGACCAGGTGCTGGCGCTGCTGGCCGATCGGGTCGAGGAGCTGGAGGCGCAGCTCGCCGAAGCCAGCGCGGTGAAGGCGCGCATGTCGGAGCACATCCCCCTCGCCGGACACCTGATCCTCGAGCACCGCGTGGACCACCTGGCCCGGGAGGTCGCCTTCGCACAGCGGGTCGCCCAGGCCGTGACGGACGCACCTCGATGGGGCAGCTTCCTCGGCGATCGACGCATCGAGATCTTCCTCGAGCAGACGGGGGCAGGGCTCGAGGTGTGAGCGGTATGCTGCCGCGGTGCTCCTGATCCTGACGGCCTGCGGTGACCTGACGCTCGACACCGCCCGGGACGACACCGACACCGCGGTCGGCGCGGCCCGCTGCGCGACCGGCGAGGCCCGCAGCGACGCCACCGTCACCCTGTTCGGCTTCGTCTACGAGGTCGGTCTCGACGTCACACCGCTCGCGGGGGTCGCCGCCACGCCCTGCGGTGCGGACACGCCGGTGGGCACGAGCGACTCCGAGGGCACCTGGCAGCTCGAGCTGCCCGACGACACCTGGACCATGGTGGAGCTGTCCTCCCGGGATCTGTTGCCGGTGCGGGGCGTGCTCGACGCCCGCCACGAAGGGAGCAGCGGCCACCCCTACCGGACCGGGCTCGCGGGTCCGGAGGCCATCGACGAGCTCCTGGCCACGCTGGGTGTGAGCCTGGATCCCGAGCTCGCGATCGTCGACGTCTGCATCAGCGACGACGTCGACAGCTACGACCTGGCCGATGCCACGGTGGACCTCGACACCCCCTACGAGCTCGCCTTCGTGCGCGACGAAGACGGCACCTTCGTCGAGGGACGCACCACCAACGGGCTCTACGACGTCGTCTTCGTCAACGTGCAGCCCGGGCCGGTGACCCTGACCGTGGACCACCCGACGCGCGGCACGTGCCGGGTCCCACCACCGCTGTTGGCGGAGGCCTCGGAGGTGCTGAACCTGAACGGGTACTGCCAGTAGCGCGCGCGCCTCAGCCGTCGGACTCGAACGAGCTGTTGGGGATCGGCTCGCCCTCGTAGGTCACGAACAAGGTGCCGACGCACATCTCGTCGGTCGAGGCCGTGCCGGCCACGATGTCGGTCTGGCCGGGGTTGTCGTAGACGCAGCGCAGCTGGAGGGTGTCGCCACCCCGCACGCGCAAGGCCGGGCTCGCGTCGGTGTCCACCCAGTAGAGCCGCTGCCAGTCGAAGTCCCAGGCGCCGATGCCGAGCAGGCAGTCCTCCTCCGGCTCCTCGGGCTCGGGAGCCGCACGCTCGACGCCGAGCTCGAGCGCCACCCCGGCGAGGTGCATGTGCCCCAACACCGCTCGGACATCGAGCTCGGGGTAGTCGCTCGGCACCGCCCACCGGTAGGTCTCGGTGTGGCCCTCGGTCCCCGCTGGGATGCGAAACTCGGGCCCCGCGTCGTCGCCCGGACCCTCCTGCAGGTCGTCGGGGTTCCCGGACTCGCTGATCTCGACGATCCCCGCGTTCAGGGCTGGACGGCTCGTCGTCGTGCGGAGCTCGACCCCGGTGAGCACGTCCAGCGGCTCCCCCGCGTCGTAGTGCACCTGCTGCACGATCACGTCGCCGGGCTCGAGCTGCAGCCCGGAACCGTCCGGGTAGGTGACCACCGGCGTGCCCGGCAACATGCCGCCGAGGATCTCGACCGCGAAGCGGCCGGTGGCCCCGAAACACGCGTAGGGCTCCCCCGCGTCGGCGTTCGCCAGCGCCTCGCCGTTGCGCTCGAGGAACCAGAGCGCGTGGTGCACCGCACCGGGGTGGTTGGTGTCGAGCGCCAGGCCCGTGAGCCAGGTCGTGCCCTCCAGCGCCGGATCGAAGACCGTGCACACGTACTCTTCCTCGTCGCCGGTCAGGCTGTACGTCGACCCGAGCAGGGTGTCGGTCACGCCGTCGAGGGCGGGCGGGTCGGGCACCGCCAGCGGGGCGGCCTCGTCCGGGTCGCCCTCGCTGAGCCCGCCGTCGGTCCACTGGCGGAGCAGGTCCAGCTCGTCGTCGGTGAGGCGCAGATCGTCCAGCCAGGTCGCGCGCGGCGTGCACGCCTCGGTGCCGGTGGCGCCCCACGGCGGCATCACACCGGCCTCCACGGTGGCGATCAGCTCGGACCCGAGGCGGGCGGTCGCGTCGTAGTCGAGCAGGTCGAAGGCGTTGCCGTCGGCCACGTGGCACCCGCCGCAGCGCGCAGCCATCAGCGGCGCCACGTCCTGGTGCCAGGTGGGTCCGGTCTCCGGACCGCCACAGGCCGCGAAGAAGAGGATCAGAGCGGGCTCAGTCCACGCGCGAGGCGTTGATCGACAGCACGCAGGAGTCGCTCAGGAACTCCGGATCGTCGCGGTTCCACTCGAGGTAGAGCTCGTCGGCACCGAGCACCTCGACGAAGCTCTCGACGTGGAAGTCGTCGTGCTCGAGCACCAGGGTGCCTTCGCCCGTCCACCACGTGCCACCAGCCTCTTCGCCGTCGGCGCCCTGACCGGCTTCGCGGACGCCGTCCCCGTCTTCGTCCACAGCGACGTCGATGTACGACTGCAGCGTGCCGTCCTCGTCCAAGGTCAGCAGGCCCTGGAACATGACCCAGATGCTGCGCTCGCCGTCGAGGTAGTGCACCTCGGTCCAGCTGTCCGGGTACACGACCGTGGGCACGGTCACGAACGCGTCGGACTCCTCCATGAAGGCCACCTCGGTCTGGTCGAAGCTCCAGGTGCCGACGAGCTGGTCGCCCAGCGCGACGTCGCCCTGCACCTCGGGCGTGACCGCTTCATCGGGCGTGGCGCAAGCGGTGAGGAGCAGGGGGAGGACGAGGAAGGGCGTGCGAATCATGGAAACCTCTCGCCGGATTCTGGCGCGGTCCAGGCCCACGGTCAACCACGAAAGTGCCGGGCTAAGCTCGGTGCCATGCTCGTGCTCGCCCTCGCCTGCAGCTCGGCCGGCGCTGACTCCGGCTCGCTTCCGGGCTGTGCGACCGACGTGGCGCCTGGCACCCGCGCGCCTGCGGGAACCCTCGACCCCGGCTGCGCCTGCGACCCGCCGGCGGTCGAGGCGGGCACCGGGGTGCTGACCTTCGCGCCGCTGGAGGACGGCGACGACCTGGCCATGGTGCACGGACCCCAGGGTGGCTGGCACCTGGTCGGTGCGGTCCGGCTCGAGAACTTCCGGAGCGTGGTCGACGTGAGCGTGCAGGCGTGGATCGGCGAGGTGCCGATCACGTCGGAGCTCACCTACCGGAACGTGCTGGAGCCGGATGGGGTGTGCGCGGGCACACTGCTGGACCTCTACCTGTACCTGGACACGCACTGGCTGGTGGGCGCGGGCGAACCGAGCGGCACGCCGGCGGAGCTGATGGCCTGCCGAACCGCGACCCTCGAGCTCTGCGCGCTCGACTCCGACGGGCGCCAGGGCTGCGACGCCGTCGACGTGGTGGTGCAGCCCGACCGCACCGACCTGGTGTCCGGGCACGTGTCCGCCTGCCCATGAGCCCGATCAGCGGATAGAACCCGCACATGCTGCTCCTGCTCGCCTGCGCTCCGCCCGATCCAGTCCCCGCCTCGGGCTTCTCTGCCGAGCTCGACAGCGACGTCGGCACGATGGTGAAGGTGCGGTGGTCGCAGGACGGTGCCGCGGACAGCTGGGTGAGCTTCACCTTCGACGGCGAGACCCACGAGAGCCCGGTGGAGAGCCGCGAGGCCGGCAGCCACGAGGCCTGGCTGCTCGGGGTGCCGGGTGCGACCGAGGTCACCTGGCAGGTCTGGACCCAGGTGGAGGACGTGGGCTTTCAGGGCGACGAGCAGGTCGTCACCACCGACCCCGTGCCCGAGGACTTCCCCGGCATCGAGGTGCCGATCTGGGAGCCGGACCTGGCGCACGAGGCTGGCTGGGTCTTCGGCAGCGTGGACATCAACGGAGGCGACGCCTACACGGGGCCCTTCTGGCTCTTCATCGCCGACCGCCAGGGGCGCGTGGTCTGGTGGCGGAACCTGGAGTGGGACATGTCGATGTTCCCGCGGGTCTCCGACGGCCACATCGCCTGGGACCAGCGCAGCTTCTTCGACACCACCGGCGAGAGCTCGATCATCCGTCGGCAGACCCTCGACGAGAGCTGGGAGCAGGAGATCCCGGCTCCCGGCCTCGGCTGGACGTGGGACGAGACCGACGACGGCGCCGTGGTCTACGACAAGACCATCGGACAGAGCGACCTGCAGCTCGCCCAGGTCGACGCCCAGGGCGAGCACAGCATCCTCTGGGACTGCACCGCCTGGCTCGAGCCGCTGCTCGACGACCCGGAGGCCTGCTTCACCAACGCCACGAACTACGACGCCGAGCGGGACACGGTGCTCTGGTCGACCTACTGGGGCGACTTCGTGGTCGAGGTCGACCGGTCCAGCGGCGAGGTGCTCTGGTACGCCGGCGGCGGCCTGGAGGGCGGCCTGGCCTTCGACCCTCCCGAGGCCGCCTTCGACCTCCAGCACTACCCCAACTGGACCGCAGCGGGCACCCTGCTCGTGTCGACCCACATCGACGGCGTGGAGGGGGAGCAGCGGGCGCGGGAGTTCTCGCTGAGCGACACCACCCTGACCGAGGTCTGGTCCTACGGCGAAGGGGTGACCGACGTCTGGGCGAAGTACTCCGGCGAAGCCGTGCGCCTCGACAACGGCAACACCGTGCAGAACTACGGCACCGGCGGCGAGATCCGCGAGGTCACGAGCGCCGGCGAGGTGGCCTGGAGCTTCCAGTTCGGCGACACCTACACCATCGGTCACACCGACCTGATCACCGACCTCTACGCCCTGAACGTGGGCGAGTAGGCCCTACGCGTAGTGCACCTTGACGGTGGTGATCAGCTCGAAGAGCGCCTCCTTCACCACGTTCGTGTCCGGATGGCGCACCATCGCGTACCCTTCGCCCTCGTAGCCCGGTCGACGGGGTGCCCCGACCTGAGGGAGCTGCGCGCGCACGACCAGGTGGCCGAGCTTGCGCTGGGCCTCGTCGAGCCCCTCCACCTTGGCGACTCGACCCTCACCGAGCCCACGCAGGAACGCGACGCCCGCCGCGAACTTGCGCTGGTAGGGGCCGCGGATCTCGTGGTCGACCATCAGCCGGGCCCACTCGAGGTGCATGTCCCGGTCGTGCACCTGGCTCATCAGATCGACGATCTGGGCACCCGGCGGCCGGGCAGCGATCTCACCGACTGCAAGTCGACCGTCGGGCCGGCGGAACCACTCCATGTGCGTGATCGAGGTGCCGAGCCCGAGCGCGGCGATGGTGGCCTGCCCGAGCCCACGGGCCTGGTCGAACACCGGCCCGGAGATGTCGCGTGGGCAGAGGATGCACCACTGGATCCAGGGCTTCTCCATCACCTCCAGCGGCGCCGGGTAGTACCGCCCGATGTGGTGGAAGCCGACGCGACCGTCGAGGGTGAGGGTCTCGAAGGTGTACTCCGAGCCCGTGAGGAACTCCTCGGCCAGCACCTCGCGCTGGGCAGAGGGTCGGGTGTCCCGGAGGGCCTCGGCCAGCTCCTGCGGCGACGACACCCGCCACGTGGCGCGGCAGCCGGCCCCCGCCGGCGGCTTGAGCACCACCGGGAAGCCCACCTCGTCGATGAAGTCCCAGGCATCCCGGGCGCTCCGCAGCCGAGCGTGCCGGGCGCAGGGCACCGAGGCGGCCTCGAGCGCCCGCTTCATCACGCCCTTGTCGCGGAAGCGGTGGGAGGTGGCCGGGTCGATGCCCGGTAGCCCGAGCACCTGCCGAGCCTGGGCGAGCGCACCCTGCAGCTCCTCCAGGATGCCGAGGACCCGGTGGGCGGGCCCGTGCAGCGCCTCGAGCGAGCGCACGCCATCCACGACCTGCGCAGGGTCGAACACGTTGTCCACCAGCGCCACGTTGGCGAAGAGCGCGGCCACCTCGCCCTGTGGCTTCTGCTGGAAGACACCGGTGAGCTTCACCCGGTCGAGGGACGCGATCGCGGCGGAGAAGCGGAGGGTGGTCTGCAAGGGGTACGGAGCGACGAAGACGACGTGGCGCACGGGCTCACCTCGATGTAGAAGCGGCGGTTAGCCCGCAGGTCCGACATCCGCGAGGATCCCACCATGAACGTCGTCTTCCTGTCGCCGAACTACCCCTCCGAGATGCACGACTACACCCGTGGTCTGGCCGAGGTCGGGGCCCGGGTCTATGGCGTCGGCGACATCCCCGCGCAGGGCCTGTCCCCCAAGGTGCGGGCGGCGTTGCACGACTACCTGCAGGTCCCGTCGATCCTCGACGAGGCCGACCTCATCGCACGGGTGCACGCCTGGATGCGCGGACGGACCATCGATCGGGTCGAGGCGCTGTGGGAGCCGCTGGTCATCGCCGCGGCGCGCATGAGGGAGCACTTCGGCGTGCCCGGCCTGTCGCTCGACACCGTGATGGGCTTCCGCGACAAGCAGCTGATGAAGGAACGCATCCAGGCCGCGGGCCTGAGGGTGCCCCACTCGGCCCGCTGCACCTCGGAGGCCGAGGTCCGCGCGGCTGCCGAGCGCATCGGCTTCCCGCTGATCATCAAGCCCATCGCCGGTGCGGGAAGCGCGGACACCTACCGGGTCGACCACGCGAGGGACCTCCACGAGGTGCTGAAGAAGACCCGCCACGTCCCCGAGGTGAGCTGCGAGGAGTTCGTCGACGGCGACGAGTTCACCTTCGACACGGTCTGCATCGAGGGACGGGCTGTGTACGCCAACGTGGCGCAGTACCTCCCGCGCCCCCTCGTCGCCCGCACCAACCACTGGATCAGTCCGATCATCTGCACGGTGAAGGACATGTGGGGTCCCGACCACCAGGCGGGGGTCGAGCTGGGCATGGGGGTGCTGAAGGCTCTGCGCATGGGCACCGGCTTGACCCACATGGAGTGGTACCGGAAGTCCGACGGCGAGGTGGTCTTCGGAGAGATCGGCTGCCGCCCGGGCGGCGCGCGGCTGGTCGACCAGATGAACTACACCGGCGACATCGACCTCTTCCGCGAGTGGGCACGGGCGGTCTGCTGGAAGAGCTTCGAGGCCGACACCACGCGGCGCTTCAACACCGCCATCGTCTTCAAGCGGGCCCAGGGGGAGGGCACCATCCGCGCCATCCACGGCCTGCACGACTACATGCGTCGCCACGGCCAGTGGGTGTGCACCGAGGAGCTCCTGCGGCCCGGCCAACGCCGCCGCGACTGGAAGCAGACCCTCGTGAGCGACGGCTTCTTGATCGTGCGGCATCCCGACTGGGACACCGCGCTGGAGCTGGCCTACGAGGTGGCTACAGACATCCAGCTGTTCGCGAGCTGACGGAGGAAGCCACGCTGCAATCGCAGCCTGCGGGGCACCGGGGGACCCTGTCGGTCTCGGAGTCCTGCCATGCTGTCCTCTCTCCTCGTGCTCGGTAGCCTCGCCTACGCGGGCCCCCCCTGCGGTGGCGTGGAGGGCGCGAGCGAGCTCGTCACCCAGCTCGGCGACGCAGCCGATGCGGTCAAGACGAAGAAGAAGGAGAAGCAGATCAAGCCCCTGGCGGGCGAGAAGACCCTGAAGATGCTGGACCAGATCCAGGTCCACAAGATGGAGTACTGCGCCGAGTTCGACTGCGACGACTTCGCGCTGGCCTTCGACGCCGAGTGCGGCAAGGCGGGCATCCAGTGTTGGGAAGCGAAGATGCACGCCTGGCCCTGGTTCTTCGGTGCCAGGCAGGGCCACGTGGTGAACGTGGTGGCGGTGGACCCGGCCGACGGCACCAACCGCACGAAGTACGTGCTCATCGAGCCGCAGTCGAACGTGGTCAAGCTGTCCTGGTTCCAGGCGAAGGGCACCACACCGTCGTTTCCGGACGACAAGCTCGAAGCTCTGGGCGACAAGTACGACTGGTTCGACCTGAAGTACAAGCGCGTGACCATCTTCCCCGGCGGTCACTCCACCACCGCCGGTGAGAAGCCGTTCTTCAAGATCCCGCGGATCCGGAAGAAGTACCAGGAGCTGACGGGGCACGACCCGAGCAGCTACACGGAGTAGGTCGGCGCAGCCCCGGAACCGGCACAGTCGGCGGGAAGGGGAGGTCGCCGGCCACGAGCGCGGGAGACCTGTAGCGGTCTTCCCCTGGGCTGCAGCGAGCGGTCGTACGGGTGCAGCGCTGTTCCACGCGCGCCTCCGGATGGCGATCCGCGCGGGTCCCCTGGCCTACGTGTGGTACCAGAGGCCACACCTACGATCCCGCTTGATCGCGCCCAGGCGCCGTGCGATGGTGAGCCTGCAAAGCCCACACCGTCAAGACATCTCGGACCCTGGGGAGGGAAGATGACCGCACAGCCGCTCACATCCACAATGGCACAACTCTTGCTGGGGGCCCACTTCTCGGGCTGATGGCCCTGCCCGCCCTCGCCCTCGACGCGGACGGTGACCTGTACCACGGCGACACCGGCCTGGACTGCGACGACGCCGACGCGCTCGTCAACCCCGGCGAGCCCGAGTCCCTCGCCACCGACTACGACGACGACTGCGACGACTCCACGCACATCCGCCAGCTGCTCGAAGCGGGCATGGCCAACGGCGCTGGAACGCCGTCAACACCACCTGGCTCGGCCACTTCGCCAAGATGAGCCCCACGGCCGGAACCCCCGCCAGCATGGCGCTCAAGACCGACTTCGACTGGGACTGGGGACAGCTCCACGTCACCGTCGGCGTGCAGCACCATTCGGGCGGCGCAGACTGCGACGTCAAAGTCACGACCGACATCGGCAGCGACACCCAGCCCTTCTTCCAGGCGGCACCGCTCCAGACCACGCTCGCCTTCGACCTCGCGCCGCCCTTCACCGTCACCGACCTCGTGGTCGAGTGCACCCACAACGGCGGCGGCGGCGGGCCGCGGAACATCCACGTCGACTACCTCACGGTCACCAACGGCGACTACCAGTGGCCCCACCCCCGCGACCACGAGGTGCTCTACGACGCCACGAGCTTCCCCGGCGGCGGCTACGGTGGCACCGTGGTGCGCACCGACGAGACCGGCGAGTACCTTCTCCTGGCCACGAACACCGGCGGCGTCGCGATCAGCGACGACGGCGACGACTGGTGGTTCCTCGGCGGCGACGACGCGGTCGACCGCAGCCAGGAGCTGATCCACACCTGGGAGGTCTGGGCCCCGAACGCGCAGACCGTCTACACCATCGCCGGCGCGGAGCAGTCGACCTACGGCGGCTTTCTCAAGTGGGACGCCACCAGCGACGACTGGACCGTGCTCGACGGCGAGCTGGCCGTGGACGACAACGACCACATCTGCGGCGACACCCACCATGCAGGCGGCCGGCTGATCACGAGCTGGAACGACGGCACCGACGACGTCCTCTTCCTCGCCAACCACGGCGACACCGTCAAGGGTGGCGACACCGCCGACGTGTGGGACGCGCCCGGGGTGTTCCCCTACGACATCACGACCGAGGCCTTCTGCACCGCCGACGGGCTGCTCGACCTGCCGGCCACCGGCGACGACGACCTGGTCTCGGCGCTGGAGATCGTCACCGTCGGCGTCACCGAGTACCTGCTGGTGGCCTACAAGAGCCGCGCGAGCAGCGCCGACGCCCTGTGGGCCTGCCCCCTGGACGGCGACTGCTCCACGGGTGTGACCTCGGCCTGCACGGCCATCGCCTCGACCGGCTGGGACCTCCGCGACCTGGAGGTGCAGGAGGTCTCGGCCGACGAGCGGGCGCTGGTCTACGCCGTCGACGCTGGCCTCCGCGAGAGCGGCGGGAGTTGCACGCGCGACCACGAGGGCACCGTGATGGTGCTCAACCTCACCGAGGGGGATCCCGGCGTGCTGAACGCCTCGGTCTGGGACAGCGACACGACCTACGCTGCGGCCTGGGAGGTGGGTGTGGGCAAGGACGGCTGCCCGCAGCACTGGGACGGCGACACGGCCGGCCCAAACCTCGACGACGACTACGTCGAGAAGGTGTTCGAGAAGAACATGCTCGGAGACGGCGAGCTCCGCATCCCCGAGTCCGGTGCATCGAGCAGCAACGAGCTGGTCGGGCTCGCGAAGGGGGTCGGCGCGAGCGACACCTTCCTCTTCGCCTTCGCCAAGCTCTTCGGCACCGCCTACGCCTACCCCAAGGTGCACCGCGCGGCCATCACCACCCCGCCCTCGCAGAACGACCTGCTGCCCTGGAAACCGCTGCAGGACTACTGGACCGGCGAGCCGATGTACGAGGAGAACGCCGATCTCGACACCGCGATCGACACCAACTACGAGGAGCGCGCTTCGAAGGGCGACGACAACAGCTCCTGGCTGGGCTCGCTCCACGTCCAGGACGATCGGGAGCAGTGGTTCCCCAAGGGCCCGGTCGACGCGGTCTTCTACACGATGCCCGACGAGAGCGTGGTGGCGATGGTCTCGGGCGACATCGGGGTCTACGGCCTGCCGCCCGAGAGCGCCGCTGGGGCGCCGGGCTGGGATTCGATCTACTCGGCCAAGGACATGGACGAGATCCCCTGGTTCTGGGCCATGGACCCGATCAGCGAGGTGGGTCAGCTCGTGGGACGGGACCTTGCGTACTGCAGCACATGCGAGCCGACGAGCGTCGACGCCAACGGGCTGGCCGTGGTGGCGTCGATGGACGTGGCGATGAACTGGCTCTACGGCCAGCCGGACACCGGCGACCGCGTGGCCGGGAAGTACGACTGCCACGCGGAGAACATGACGAGCGGCGGGCGCGGGGTGGCGCTGGTCGACGACGGGGCCGGTGGGGCGACGGTGTGGGTGGTGAGGCTGCAGCAGTCCACCGGCGAGCCGGTCAGGCAGAACCTGCTCAAGGGGGTACTGGCCGCCGGGGACGACTTCGAGGACGGGGACTGGTGCTACGAGACGACCAGCGAGAACAAGACGACGTCGAACAAGTCGGCCTTCAACGGCGACGACGCCATCTGCCCCCGCGACGACGTGCTGCCGGGAAGCTACGACTGGCCGGCCTGCGATCCCACCAACGCCACCAACACGCCGGGAGAGCTGTTCGACAACCACGACGGCACCAACTCCTTCGGCTCCCCCACCGACGTTGACGTGCTCCACGCCGAGCCCGATGTGGCAGTCGTCAGCTTCGCCTCCTACACCGGCGGCGCCACGGACTACGACGGGGGCCTCGCGGTCTTCTACGACGACGGCGGCGAGATGGACGTCTTCCAGGTCCCGGACTTCACCGGCCAGGCGAGCTGCTCCGGCCTGTCGATGAACGACGTCTTCCACCACGACGGCGCTCGCGTCGCCATCGACCAGGCCCGCTCCGAGTGGACCAGCGGCACCGAGTTCAACCTCTGGATCTACGTCTCCGCCGCCCAGAACGGGGCGGCAGCGGGCGACGACTGCGCAATCTACGAGGTCAACGCCACCTACTCCGGCGGCATCACCGCCACCTGGACCCCCGTCGACATCGGCAGCGCGCTCGGCATCGGCGACTGCAGCGACCTCACTGTTGACGATGTGCACGGCCTGGCCACAGCGCCGTGGGCCCCGAGCACCGTCTGGGTCTTCGGCGACACCAGCGGCACCGGCGCGCTCTGCCAGATCGACGTCGACTCCGACGTACCCGCCAACAGCACCTGGACGGGGCTCGCGCCGAACAACGGCAAGGACCGCAGGGTGAAGCGGGTTCGGCCGCACCCCCACCTCGAGGACACGCTCCTGGTTGGCACCAGCGCCCCCACGACCACGAACCCGAACTGGCAGTACGAGCCGAGCGGGCTCTTCCAGGTGGCCTGGCGCATGAACGGGGTCACCGGCGACGTCTTGCCCGAGTGGCGACCCTTCCCCGCCGAGGGGCTGTCCAACCCGCACGTCAACGGCATCGCCTTCGACGTGCTCGAGACCAGCGAGCCCTACGAGGTGGAGGCCTTCTGGCTGTCCACCTCCGGCAGCGGCGTGTACGAGGGGCTGCGCCAGTGGGACGACAACTGATCCTGCTGCTGGCGCTTGCCTGCACGGACAAGACCCCGGACTCCGGCGAGCCGATCCAGGACGACACGGCGCCGGCCGTCGGCGACACGGGCACCGATGCCGACGGCGACGGCTACCCGGCGTCGGACGACTGCGACGACGACGACCCGACCGTGCATCCCGGCGCCGAGGAGACCTGGTACGACGGCACCGACGCCGACTGCTCGGGCGACGACGACTACGACGCCGACGGGGACGGCCACCCCCACGAGGACCACGAGGGCGACGACTGCGACGACGCCGATGCCTCGATCCACCCGGAGGCCGAAGAAGTCCGCTGCGACGACATCGACCAGGACTGCGATGGCGAGGACACCACCGACGGCGACGCCGACGGTGAACTCCCCCCGGAGTGCGGGGGCGAGGACTGCGACGACGACAACGCCTGGGTGGGCCCGCACATGAGCGAGGCCTGCGACGAGGTCGACCACGACTGCGACGGGGAGCCGCTCGCCGAGGGGGTCTGTGCCGAGGCACAGGACGCGCTGACCCTCGCCACGCTCACCGTCACGGGAGACCCGAGCTGGGAGAACCAGTACTTCGACCGGCTCACCTCCTTCGTCGGCGACCTCGACGCCGACGGCGCCGACGAGATCTACTCGCTCTGCTCCGCCTGCGAGGTCGCGGGCCTGGACATGACCGCCTACATCTACAACATCTACGATGGGCCCACCCTCGGCCGCGACCTCGTCTACACCGAGCTCACCTACCAGTCGGTCTTCGACAGTACGTGGGAAGACGAGCTCTACATCGATCCGCACCACGATCTGGACTTCGACGGCGACGGCTTCGCCGACCTGATGATGCTGGCCGGCACCATCGACGAGTACACGCCCGGAGTGATCTACATCTTCCGTGGACCGCTCTCCGGCTGGGGCGGCTACCTGGCGTCAGGCGGCAGCGAGCTGGACTACCGCTGGTACGTCGATCTGGACATCGGTGGCGTTGGAGCCCCCGTGTTGTCGATGGGCGACCTCGACGCGGACGGGCGCGGCGACTTCATCGCGGAAGGCAGTGGTGCGAAGGGAGCCGAGGACTACGACCGGCTCTGGCTCGTGCTCGGGCGGGAGCCTCGCGAGGAGAACCCGAGCCTCGAGATCGAGGACAGCGCTGTCCTGCTGCACTACGGGCACTTCGACCAGCCCCGCGCCCGAGGAGACTTCGATGGCGACGGCACGAACGACCTGGTGATCAGCACCTACAGCCGAGGCGTCTACGTGGTCAGCGGTGCCGATCTCCTCGACGGCGACGGCGCGCTCGTCAGCGACCTCGCCTGGCACCACTGGGACGGGGACGCGACCTGCATGGCCGCGCTGGGGGACTGGGACGGCGACGGCCTCGACGACCTCTCCATCGGCGTCAATCGGGAGCAGACGTCCAAGTGGACTTCGGACACCACGGGCGCGCAGCTCTTCGTCGCGGCCGCGGGACTGGACGCAACATCGGACCTGTCGGCCGTCCCAGACCGGCGAACCGGCACCTACACCGAGCAAGGGATGGGATCTGCGTGTTCGTCAGCCGACATCTCCGGGGACGGAGTCGCCGAGCTGTCCGTGCTGGCGATGTCGAGCGATGATGAGGACGTGGCTGCCTACCACCTTCTGAATGGATCAGCCGGGCTTCCAGAGGGGGTCGACACGTTCGATGCCCACCTGGAGTACGTATTGAGCGCCGACTACACGCTATACGGTCGCGACGACCTCAGCACCGGCGACTGGGACGGTGACGGAGACCACGAATTGCTCATCGACGACTACCGGGGAAGCCTCGTGAACGGTCCCGGCGGCTTCGCCCTCCTGCCGGGCTGGGACATCCCCTGGCACGATCCTGAGTACTGGTAGCGTCAGGCATGTGGCTCCGTCGCCTGCGCGGACAAGGCGCCGGACTGGGTAACTCCTTGCGTCAACGACACCGATCCCGCTGTGGATGACCTGTGAGCTCGACAGGCCGCCGTCGGCTGGCTCCGGTCAGCGCCCCCCCGCGCCGCAGCTCGGGAACCGACTACTGCTCGGCACGGCGCCCTTTCGCCGCGAGGGGGAATCGCAACAGCGAACGGGGAGACTTGCAGGATCTGCCCCGTGGGCACCATCGGTAGGCCTTTAGTTGCCAGTAGTGCCGCCTTCAGTCGCGCTGGTACTCGGGCGCGCCCTCGAGGATCCACGTCTCGATGACGCCAAGGGTCTTGGCATCGAGCGCCGGGTAGCCCAAGGGCATCTGCCCGCCCGAACCGCCGACCTTGGTGTGGGTGCCCGTCAGCTTGTGCCAGAGGTAGCTGGACCCGGTGTCGCCCGGGACCACGCGCATCATCTTCGTGGACTGCGTCGAGGGCTCGTTCAGCAGGTTGTCGTAGCTGACGTGATCCTCGAGCTCGTTGGGCGAGCCATCGATGGTGTGGCAGCCGTACGCGAGGCAGTTCGCGTCCCAGAGAGGCTGGATGTCGTCGTAGTAGACGTAGGTGTACGGGGCAGGACCGGTGTCGGTGTCGGTGTCGGTATCCGTGTCGGTGTCGGTGTCGGTGTCCGTATCGGTGTCGGTGTCGGTGTCGGTGTCCGTGTCCGTATCGGTGTCGGTGTCCGTGTCGGTGTCCGTGTCCGTGTCGGTGTCGGTGTCCGTATCGGTGTCTGTGTCCGCGTCGGCTTCGGGCGCCGACGTGTCCGTGTCCTTGTCACCACAAGCCAGGGTGAGCGCCTACATCCAGATCATGGAACCTCCTGCACGGCATCCTCGCACGCGCTCAACCCGAGCGCGAGGCGGGCCGATGGGTCTCCGCAGGAGGCCGTTCCATGCTGCTCACGATGCTGGCTTGCACGCCTGCTGAGGTCCCTTCGTCCACCGTCGTCGACACCTGGGGCCCCGACTGGACCGACGACGCGTCTCCGACCGACACCGATGCCGGCACGCCGTCCGACAGCGACATGCCGAGCGCCGACACCGCGGAACCGGAAGACGAAGGCGAAGACCTGTCCGCTTTCGAGGGCACACTACGGGGCCAGATCGAGAGCTTCACCGGCACGCTCCCCGAGGCCGCCAAGGCCGGCTACGCGAGCTGGGGCACCTGGGAGGTCGCCAGCCTGAACCCCCGCCTCTACCTGTCGCCGCTCGGCGAGGACCGGGTGCTCGTGGGCTTCAGCGGCGAGAGCGGGACCGGCTGGGTCGCCGAGTACGACGGCTCCGAGCTCGTGTGGAGCATGAGCTTCGAGGACCGCGAGATCCACGGCACTACGCCGGTCAGCGACGGCGGCTTCGGCGTGCTGCTGCGCGGCTACGACGAGAGCCGCGGCCTGCACTCGATGTGGCTGCGCCGCTACGACGCCGACCGCAACCTGATGTGGGAAGAGAACCAGACCGACGGCAACCGCTCCGCCTACGGGCAGGGGAGCACCTCGCTCGGCGACTCCCGCCTCGAGTTCAGCGGCTCGCGCTTCGCCGTCTACTTCGCCTACATCGACGAGGGCAGCGGCCACTCGATGGACGCCTACCGGCTCGTCTACATCGACGAGGGCACCTACTACGGTGATGTGTGGGGCACCGGCTGCTCCCACGGCATGGGGCAGCTCGTGCGGACCCACCCCGAGAACGGCCGCTTCGTGCCGGTCTGCTCGTCCGACGCCTACCCGAGCCCGGGCATCTACTCCTGGCACGACAGCGGGCGCGAGATCTACGGAGGTGCCGGCGACGGTGCCGGCGCGGTCAGCGCGCAGGTCGGGGGCATGGCCGCGACCGCCGACGAGCTGATCGTGGCCTTCAACGCCGAAGCGCAGGACTGCTGCGACGCCAAGGGCGTGGGCGTCCGCACCATCGACCTCGACGGCTACGCCACCAGCGACGTCACCTGGCTGACCGACACCGACGGCGCCCACGAGCGCGACGCGGTGGTGGGTCGGATCGGCGCGCAGCACGACAACCGCTACCTCGTGGGCTGGCGGCAGACCGACGACGACAGCTTCCGGCTCGGTGTGATCGACGCGTCGGGGTCCTGGCAGGTGGACCCCGAGGTGGTGAGTGTGCCGATGGGGAGTGATCCCGCGGTCCAGTGGGGGCGTCGCGACGACTCGATGCGCACCGACGACCAGGGGCGCGTGACGTGGGGACGGCTCTCGGGAAGCTCGGACAACCTCACGTGGTGGCGCTATACAGACTTCGCGACGGCGGAGTAGTCCGTCGGACCCGGGGGATCGACATGCGACAAGTGCCTCGAAGCAGCGCCGCCATCCTCGCCTGGAGCGGTCGCACCGCACCGTGTGAGGTCGCCTGGGTGGAAGGCGACCACCTCGAGCTGAGGCTCGGAGACACCCTGGGTCCCGGCACCGAGGCCACGCTGCGCCTTCCCAGGTCTGCCCGACCGCTCGTCCTGCCCGTCACGGTCAAGTCGCACACACCGGACTGCCCAGCGCCCGGAAACCACCTGCTGATCGTGCAGATCGCGAGCCGGTCCGGCTCGCTGAGGCGTCAGCTCGAGAGCTGGATCGGCGAGGGGTAGTCGCCGTCCGGCGCCAACAGAACACGCGCCTCGGCGGCCTGCTGTTCGTCGGCGGCGGGGTCCGCCAGCAGGCAACGCGCGTACTCGGCGGCCACCGTGGGGTCGTGCTCGTGGTCGGGCAGGGTCGACCGGTACAGCCGAGCCGCCATCTCGAAGTCACGCGCGAGAGCCGCCACACGGGCTGCGCGCAAGCGAGCCAGGGGCAGACCCACACGCGTTCCACCGGACTCGTTCGGACCGGCCACGATCAGCTCCTCGGCCGCATCGTCGAAGACCTTGACGAGCGCCAGGGCGTCGCGGAGGACCCAGTCCGGCAGCTCCTCGTGCTCGAGCGCCGCCTCGCCCCAGTGTTCCTTCAGCTCGTCGCACCGCCGCATGACCGCTCGGCCGGAGGCGCCCGGCTCGAGCCCGAGCAGGGTCCAGGAGTCGGCCTGGCGCGCGACCAGCAGCTCCTCCTTGAGGCGCATCGCGAAGTCGAAGCCCGCGGCCGCGCGGTGCCTCGTCGGCGTGACGCGGCCGGCCTTCAGGGGTCGCGCCCTGCGAGGAGGTCCCGCGACCGCTGACCCACCCGGGCGCTGGTCGATCACGCCGAGCCGGACCAGCGCCGAGAGGGCCTGCGCCAGCTCGCCGAGCGTGCTGCCATGGGCCTCGATCAGGTCGCCGAGGGTCGCGGTGGCCTTCCGTGCCGAGGCGACCAGCCCGCTCAGGGCGGGAGACAGCGACAGCTCGACCACCCGGTGCGCACCTGCGTGCGTCACCAGCACCGCGTCGGGGTCGAGTGCCTGCGCCGCGGGGAGCGTGAGGGCGGCGGCGTAGAGATCGGGCCCCAGGCTCGGCCCGTCGGCCAGAGAACCCACGTCGCGCTCGGTCCAGCCGGCATGCCTCAGGTGCAGGGCGCGCACCATCCGACCTCGGTCGTCCCAGGTCTGGCAGCGTCCCTGGCAGATGGTGGCCAGCTCGTCGCCCAGGTCCAGCTGGCCGCTGCGGCCCTGCCGCCAGACGCTGGCCAGCAGCGCGAGGGTGGCCGGCTCCGGGCGCCGGGGCTCGATGGACGGGGGCTTCCGCCTCGGCTTCACGGGCGCATCGACCACGCTGGTGAGGAGCGGCACCAGCTCGCGCAGCTTCAGCGGCTTGCAGAGGATCTCGGCCACACCGAGCTCCTCCCGCCAGGGGGCGGTCTTCGCTTCCGCCGGGCGCAGGAGCCCGGTCATCACCACCACGGGGAGCTGGGCGGTGCTCGGGTTCTCGCGCAGCTCGCGGATCATCGACAAGCCCGAGCGGCCGGGCATCGAGAGATCGGTGAGCACCAGGTCCGGCTGCAGCTCGTGGATGGCGGCCAGGCCGTCGATCACGTTCTCGGCGCCACGCACGACCAGACCAGCGCGCTCCAGCACGGTGCAGACCACCTCCAACAACGGCGCGTTG
>Ga0114933_10001723_pt1 | contig 23866 bp, 33 predicted proteins | sample 4SBtaG_FD_89691 | JGI IMG/M metagenome (GOLD analysis project Ga0114933, IMG submission 89691) | Deep subsurface microbial communities from Kolumbo volcano to uncover new lineages of life (NeLLi) - 4SBTROV12_W25 metaG | ecosystem: Environmental > Aquatic > Marine > Volcanic | place: Kolumbo... | reverse complement strand
GCCACCAATACCGAGGAGGATACCGATGGCGAAGGATGAACTTGAAGCAGTCAACGTGACATGGAGCGCGGCGTTTTTGAAGACACCGAGGAAAAGTGATGAATAAAAAAGAGTTTACAAGAATTATTATTGAAAAACTTGATAACAAAAAGATCAAAGTTGAAATGGCAAACCTGTCAAATAACTTAACTTTTGAATATGGCGGATATTTCACTGGAATCAGAGGTTTCGGAGCTGGTTTTATTGGTACAATAATACATGTAGCTAATCAAGAATTTTCTGTAGGGATTTTAAATAATATCCGTATTGGATTAGCTATGCGTAGAAACTTCGACAAAAAAGATTTCAAAAGGAAGCAACAGCGATTAGAAGCTCATGCAGAAAGTGTACTCAAGGGGAAGGATAAGTGAATTGTCCATTTTGTTCAATACTAGAACATGATCTCGTATATGAAACTAAAAACATCATAGCTATTAGGGATAGGTATCCTGTTTCCCTGGGACATACACTAGTGATTACTAAGGAACACTTGCCTACTTATTTTGATGCACACCATCTACATGAAGAGTTGTGGGCAGTTGTTGATAATCTAAAAGAGCAGCTAGAAGTACAGTATCGTCCTGACGGTTTTAATATTGGTATTAACTGTGGAAAAGCAGCAGGTCAAACTGTTGATCATATGCATATACATTTAATCCCTAGATATCTAGGTGATATAGGTGATCCAAGAGGAGGAGTGCGTGGGGTGATACCTCATAAACAAAAATATTAATTATGTGGAATATATCTGATAACAGTCTGGGTCTAACTTTTAATGATGTACAAATTTTAGAAAAAATAAGCTCTGTCAAGTCACGTAACTCTGATGAGCTATCTCTTTCTTGGAGTTTAGGTAAGTATAAATTTACAATACCAGTTATATCTTCAAACATGACAACTATTACTGAATGGAAAATGGCTATTCAGATGGCAGAACTTGGGGGCTTAGGGATTATTCACAGGTTCATGACACCACAAGAGCAACACATTTGTACTCTTGAAATAAGGAAAACCAGTCAGGACTATCCAGTTTGTCACTCTGTAGGTTCTATGCAAAATGACTCAAAGAGAATAGATTACCTTATCAAAAACAATGCTGTGGATATTATATGTATTGACATAGCACATGGTAATAATACCTATCACATGATGACTACTATTAGGTATATAAAAGAGCTTGGCTTTAAGGGTCCTATCATTTCTGGAAATGTGGCCAGCCCTCACTCTGCAAAACAACTAGTTGACTGGGGTGCTAATATGGTCAAGGTAGGGATTGGAGCTGGATCTGTTTGTAAAACAAGAATCAAAACTGGGATAGGTGTTCCCCAGTTAACGGCTATAGGCACAAACAGTGAGCAGTTAATCATAGCAGATGGGGGAATAAAAGAGCCCGCCGATGCTTGTAAAGCATTGGCAGCTGGCGCGACTGCTGTTATGATTGGAGGTATGTTGGCTGGTACAGACTGTGTTCCAGGATGGGACTTGAAAAGACCACTATTGCATGCAGGCAATGCAAGCTCTCATGTTACTAGTAGTACAGTGCACAATGAAGGTGTAGCAGAAGTTGTACCTAGACAACCTAAAGATAGCACCAAAGCAATTGTACTTGATATCTGTGAAGGTATCAGATCTTCTATGTCATACGTAGGAGCAAGAACATTACAAGAATATTATTCCAATACTGAGTTTATAAGAGTAACAAACAATGGAGCAAGAGAAGGCTATCCGCATATTTTAAATTAATAGGATGAACTATACATGACACCATACACAGGGGTTTCTGTTCTTGAGGTTAGTAAAGATAAGGTCGACAAGGTCCATCAAGATGGAAAGATAGAGATATGGGATAATCGACATACTTTCTATCCTAATCAGTTTGTTTATTTAAAATCTGTAGAAGGTCAAACAGGTGTAATAACTGTTGTTAATAACAATTTTTTAAAAAAGGTTAATGATAAGCTAAAGCTCTTTGGTATTAAAGCTAAGAATAAAGAGCAAAAGATGGCTATGTCAGTGCTCGCAGATAACTCTGTACCGCTTTGTGTGTTAACCGGCAAGGCTGGCACCGGAAAGACTCTGATCTCTCTTGCAGCAGCCCTACAGGCTGTGGAAGATGGTAACTATGATCGCATCTTAATCACTAGACCTATGAGTCAGGTAGGAAAGTATAATCTTGGAGCATTACCAGGAACAGTAGATGAAAAGTTCGGTCCCTACTTAGAGAATTACCTAAATAATATTCAACAACTAATAGGAAACGACTCTGCTACTGCAGAGATACTACAACAGCAAATGAATATTACTGCGATGCCCCTGCAGTTAATAAGAGGAGCCTCCTGGGTTAGAACATTCGTAATAGCTGATGAGGTCCAGACACTTGACCACGATGAGATGCTAACGCTAGGTACTCGTATCGGTGAAGGGTCTAAGCTTGTAGTCTTAGGGGATCTAAGGCAGAGAGATGAGAAAATAGCCAAGGTGAATACTGGTTTGTATAAACTAATGAATGATCCAAAGGCTAAGAAGTCTCCACTTATCTCTGCAATAGAACTGATCAAGTGTGAACGTAGTCCTCTTAGTGCACTAATAGCTGAGATCTTTGAAGATGAGTAAAGTTTTTACGGTTCATAGAGATTCAGCAAAGAGCGTCAATATAGTTAGGTTTCCAGATGGAACTAAGGTAACAGTTACAGACGAAGAGTTGCGAACTGTTTCTTATTACAATGGAGAATATGATATAAAAAGATTAGCTAATCAAAAAATTTTAGAAGAAAGAAGAGTGAGGCAAAGTCACCCACTATACTTAGGAGATTTAAGTGACAGTGAAGATTAAGTTTAAAAGTTTAGATCCTAGATTTGAACTACCCAAGCAAGCAACAGAGGGAGCCTCAGGGTTTGACCTTAGATATGTTGGTACTGATTCTGTTATGATCATGCCACAAACAACAGCCCTCCTCTCTACGGGATGTGCTGTAGAGGTTCCGAAAGGATACGAATTACAGGTACGGCCTCGTAGTGGTCTTGCACTGAAAGAGCAAGTTACAGTAGCTAACTCTCCAGGTACGGTTGATAGTGATTACCGTGGACCTCTAGGTGTTATCCTTCTGAATGTAGGAAGAGAGCAGTATGTGGTTAAACCAGGAGATAGAATTGCTCAAGCAGTTATATGTCAGGTGCCAGAAGTAGAATTAGAATTAACAAAAGAACTTTCAGATACCACTCGCGGCGAAGGCGGCTTTGGTAGCACAGGAAAAAATTAAATGACTGAACAAATCGATTTAGATAAATGGAAAGAACGAAGAGAGGCTCTACAGAAGTCTCTCTTTGGTGGTCCAAGTCCAGATCAGCGTGAGCTGAACTCAGCTGAGCTTACCAAGTTGAATGCAGAGATTATTGATGCTCTTATGAACGACATGGCATACCTGCAACAAACATTGCAGGTGACACAGGTCCAAATGAGTAATATTGCTCAGCAATCCTTTCTTGCACTCGAAGCACTTAAGCACAAGAATGTTTGTACGGCTGAAGAACTTAGTACTCTTCATAAAACCGTAATGGATGAGCAAGTAAAAGCTGCTAAGCTCGCACGGGCTACTGCAGAAACAGCTGCCGATGAAGCTGTAGCAGAGGGCGAAAAGCTTTTAGAATTTGAAGCCCTGAGAAAACAAGGCTTTTCTGAAGCCGAGGCCAAGGCAACTGTCTGGCCCGACAGCGCCCTGGAGGGTGCAGAACTTATTAAGTTCCCTGGATCCTAACCTCTAAGTTGAGAGTGGGGGTTACTGTTATAGGTAACCTCCACATCTTCACCAATATTATAGGTGAGCTTAGTAATACCAGCGCGTGATTTAATAAGGTTAGCAAGTACAGCAGCAATCTCATCAACAGGTTTTGTGTGAAGGGTTTTGATACCTGGAATATTTAGCTTGTCTGTTACCGTATTGTTTTGAGTTGCTAACTCATTGTTTACTTGAGTTTGTTGGTCTTTAGATTTAGATCCTTGAATTGACATAGTGTCCTCCAATATTCAGTATCTTATTAATAGCAGAAAAATCTTTTTCTATCAAGGTTTTATGACGTTGAGTAAGGTCAGCTATTTCTCTTATCTTCATACTCTTAACATATCTTAAAAAGACTAGATATTTTTGACGAGTACTTAACTCTGACATAACACCCTTGTCTTGTTTTAATAAGACCCAACCTAAGTTAAGGTCTAGTTCGTCTGGTTCATCTATATAAGCAACGCTAGAGAACTGGGGCACTAGTAAGTCACCAGTATTTAATAGTATCTGATGAGAAACCCAGGATGCCATATGTTTAATGAGGTTAAATCGCACGTAATCATAAAAGACGAAACGAGTTTTCTTACCGGGCTTGATTCGTGTTCGATAGAAGCTCCACATCTCGACGAGATAGAGGACAGCTTGTTGTCTGATATCGTCTTCACTGAAGTTAGGCAAAGAATCTATACGGTCCCTGATTATAGTATTAGTATGTGGGGTCCATCCACTTCTCTGTCCCAGGACCCTATAACTAACTCGTTTATAGAACCAGAAGTGGAGAGAGCTAGGGCCTAGTGTCCTACCAGTGATAATGTCTACGATAGAATCTAACAGGTTAGAGAACTTAGGTAGTAACTCCTCTCTACTGGGTAACTCTTTGGTTACTAATGTTTTGCGCCAGCCCATCTCTCTAGGATTCCCAGTAGGGGACCTTATCTTTGTATTCTTTTTTAAACTGATTGTATTCAAGGATTTGCCCATCGGGGATACCTATCTCCTTGAAGAAGAGAGCTGTTTTTGTATTCATGCTACTAACAACAGCTATTAGCTTAGCAAATTCTGCTGGGTAGTGTTTCTTGAAACGTCGCATCTTAGTTTTGTCGTGAGATCTTAACCAGTTGCCCTTAACTTCTACCCAGTATTCATCTCCTGAACCCTTATGTTTTACAAGGAAGTCTGGTGTGTAACTGAGTGCCATTCCTTTTGGTTTTTCCCATTCCGTAAATGAAAAGACCTCAGGCTCGTAGGAGACATATGTGAACTCTATCTGGTTAGACTGGAATAGCCTCATCATATTAGCTTCCCATCCAGAACGAACAAAGATGCCAAGATCTGCACGACGACCCACCCTAGACTGTCGTCCTATAGGTGTTGAATTAACTGCTTTACTTTTACTGTTTGGATTTAGCTCTCTAAGTTTCTTATCTATAGCTGATCTTGTTTTTGACAAGGCTATACATAGCTGATCCTTAGGATCTTTTTTATGCTTCTTTAGGTATTCTGTCTCTACTGGAGACCATATGACTCTTGCTCTTCTCATCTATATAGCATACCACAGTTATACTTGACCTTCCCAGTCAAAATAAGATGCAAATACATCTACTCTACCCCATGGCTTCTGTAGTAGTTCAGAGAGAAGGGGAAACGAAATAGACCAGTAGTTCCAGACTATTAAGTTTGTAGTAGACGGTAGTGTTTTTGATTTATACTTTAAAGATAAAGCAGATTCCAGAAAGATGGTGTCTATATACGGCTTGCCCAACATAGACACTACTGTGTCCTTGTTCCGGGCTTCATTAGTCATAATCACATAAGAGTTATCAAGTCTGTTAATCAGACACCTGACTTTTCTGATACTTTCAGTTGGAGACTCACTGAGGTGAGTGTGCATAGGACACTGTGCCTTTAAAGATAACAGTTGTTCCTGATGTTTTGAGTACATATATTCCTATTCTATTCGAGAAAATGTAACTGTATCTGACGAGGGTACACCTGACCAGTTAATTGCTACCTGTTCTCCAACCTTTATATCTCCCAGACTACCCGTAACGGTATTGTTCGTTTGTGTTTCTTGTACATAAGAAGCCTCTCCGATTTGTATACCATGATTAGTATTGTTACTGGAACCTATACAATTATCAAGGGTGACACCAGATCTGCCTAGAATTTCTATGCAAGGATTTGAACAATCTTCAAAACTGCAGTTTTGTATAGAAGACTGGCTGCAAGTGTTATACTGAAGATTTACGCCCCCTCTGAAATCACAATTAATTATCTGAGTATTTAGTGTAAGTGTAGATCTCACATGTACACTACCTCCGCTTACACGATTGAAATAACAGAATCTAATTCTAGGAAAAGTAGTTTGACTAAAATCAAGCTCTGCTTCTGTTAATTTAATATAAGATCTATCAAGATGGACTATATTATTCCCACCAGCGATTCTTATCGAGTTGTTACCTCCATTAGACTCCATGAAGCATGAGTTTATTAGTAGAGAGTTACATGACGAAGCTATATAACCTGCATTTATAAAATGACACTGGTCTACATAAGTAGTATAGCCCCCAACGAAATTAATATGTGCACCTGTATCCGAGATGAAACTGTTAAAAGCGCTACTACTTCCTGTCCATTGAAACCCCTTAAATAGAACGCCGCCACCTTGGTTCGTGAAGAAGGTAACAAAAGGTCCAATATCATTCTGGTCTAAATCTGGAAGACCAATTGGAACTTGTGCTTTTACTACGTTCAAAGTAGCGTTATTATTAAAACCAAAGCCATCTGTACTCCCTATTTTTCCAGCAGCTAGAGTTACGCTACTTGCATCATTATCTACAATAGCAAAGTGTTCTAGGTAAGAATAAAATTCTGTTGTACCAAAAATAATATCAGGATCAGGTTCTATAAAGGACCCCTCTAGTGCAGAGGGTGTAAGGCCAGAAGTCGTGAAGTTGATTATATTTCTACCTTCATAGCCAGACACTGTTACAGCTGAACCTAGTTGGGTTAGTGTCTCTTGTGTCTCCATCTCTCCTTCAATGATCAAGAGGCCAGCCCCAGTGTGAGGTGGCTTTATAATTGACTCTTTTAGGACTGCCATTCCTGGAGTATATTGAACTATTATTCGTTTAACTGTAGAGGATGACCACTCAGGAGCTGGTCTCCCTGGAGGAAGAAAACGATTAATTCCCTCTTTGATAGTCTTCAGCGGATCACTTTGTGTTCCACTAGCTGTATCTAATCCTGACTCACTATTTACATAAAGAGTGTTTCCAGATTCAACTGTAGTTAGAGGAGTTATTAGAGATTCAGCACTTAGATCTCTACGAAATACAATTTTATTTCTGTGTCCATAGATCAAGTCAGGAGCCTCAACGCTCGTAGGGTCAAAATCTATAACACGCACACGGTTATTAATACTTGTTTCTATGTATAAAGAACCCAGAGGGTTCTCCATGTCTGAAAGCGCTCTTTCATCTGTGATAGAGGGGTCTTCTAGAAAAACATCTACAGAAGAGTTCCCCTTTAATTGTACACCACTGAAAAGTATAAGGTTTTCATTCGAAATGTTTTCAACTAATAGTCTTCGGCCAGCTTCTTGACTAGGAATAGACATAAAAAAATCACCTAGGTCTATTCTGCTATAAATCCCGACCAGGTCAAGCTATATATATATCGAAAGCCTTTTGAGACTTCGGTCCCCACAAGCCGTCTATCTCTCCACCATAGATACCACTTGTTTGCATGGTTATTTGTAGCTTAGCAGCTACTTCTTGACGAAGAAGATCAAGATCAAGGCTCATTCCAGGACAAGTTTTCCTCAGCCTCTTAGACCCTTTCTGAAGGGTCCAACCAGTACCCTTAAGCTCTCTGTGTCCGAATATTTTAGTAGGCGGAACACATTCTTGTAAACAGAGACTACGAAGTAGATTACCTAGCTTCTCTATAGCTTTTTTACTAGGAACGTTATCGCTACTTTTGGGTAGATCAGTTCCAACACCTAGCTGGACAGCCTTTTCCCACTTGGAATCAGCTTTATAATTCAGGCTTACTGCTAGACTCTTGGAGTTATGGTTACCGGCATGCCACGTGACAACCGTGTGATCAACACACTTAAAGCACTCTCCAGACTGATTGATAAGATAGTGATAAGTGAGTGTTGGACAATTATGTGTAGAAATTGAATTAACAATGTAGGACTCCTCTTTATCAACAGTGAGATTGCAAATCTGACCACTATACTTAGTCTTTAAGATTTCCTTGATTGGAAACAGAAGATAGTTTCCAACTATCATGCCAAGATTATAGATAGGGTCTTTCCTATAGCTAACTATGTATTCTTGGTTACAATGAACTGATCGGCCTTGAATCTTCCTCGTTCCCTCAGGTCTTCCAATTATTTTGCAAGGAATTTTCCCCTGACGGGCGAACAAAAGAAACATCTGATGAGCTAGTTCTTCAGAAACAGTAGTTATTCTAACCTCATCTCTTGTAACGTAACCATCGCCAGCAATATAACCATCAAGGAAGATTGATTGTTCTGCTAGTGAAGCATTCATATATAATTTTGAGACTCTTTTGTTTGTTGCTCTGTCTCCCTTTACAACCATCTGAATATCCTTATAGATGTCACCACCAATCCTGTATTCTATACACCCCTCTCTTTGTCGAGAGTTAAGGGGTCTTCCTAGACTGGTGGCGACCGCCTCGACTGTCGCCTGTGTTTCTATTTGAGTGTCTCCAATAGCCAAGTAGATCTCTCCAAACCTACCCTTCCAGCCGTCTGCTAGATATAACCCCGCAAGCCACAAAAAGTCTCTGTACACCGATCGGGAAACTCGATCAACTATTCTCTGTTCACCAAGATATGTGGCAGAAAGATCTCCCTCTTTTAATTCTGAGGCCGGAACCCATTTCAGCTCAGAAAGAATATCTCCATCTGTATACCCATCACCATCACAGACCAGCAACTTATCAGATCTTGATTGGTGATAAGCTTTTGTCTTACAGGCAAGGGGTAAACAGTATTTCTTTTTTTGTGTTGTGTTGCATCTGGGGGATTGAAAGACCAAGAAGGGGTGTTCTTCTGTAGCGATGATGCTTGAAGTATTCTCAAGGGCAAAGCTTAGACGATATACATCTTCTTCTATATGCCTAGAGTGTACATCTGTTACCGTGCAAGATGAGTGTGTTCGGGGCGCAATGACCTGATCTCCGACATTAAAATCTTCGATATTTTTGTAACCATCTGGAGTAAGAACTCTTGACCCAGGCGCAAGACAGCCAGTTTTAGAAATGTGATTAGGGCCGATGTCATACTTTGCCAATCCTTGAGGAGTTACCACTCCATCTGTCATGTGAACTACTATTTTTTTAATCTTAAGTTGTTTCTTTGGTTTTTTAGTTGCGTGAACAGGAAGACTACTGGAGATGTCTTCGTATAGCAACTCATCTTTTTTTAAGTTTTTCTTTGTACTCTTTTTGGCGGGCATATTGCTCCCTCCTATATTGTTTTGCAAGAGCAAGGCGTTGCTTTCTTGCCTCTTCAAACTTGTCCTCTGACTTTTCTGGAATAACTGGAGCAGCATTGCAATTAGCTTTTTCATATACATCCTTTAAGTAGTTAGCATCTAATTTACGCTCATCACTATATGGTATCATTATATATGTCCAGTTGTGTTGATCTGCTACCTCTTGTTTCCTATCATCTCTGGACTGCTGAGCCTGGAAGTTCATAATAGCCTCACCTGCTTCTTGCCCAAATGTACTAACTCTAAAGTGTTGTACACCATGAGCCTCTATGATTGTGAAAAGGTCTCTGATAACCCAGTCGTATCTTTCTGTACTAGAACCCCAGGAGGGGAAAAGATCTCTAACAAGAACCTCTTGAGAGACCTTAAAACCCTTCCAGGGTGAGCTTGAGGACAGTATGTCCCCTATCTTCCGGTGTAGCTTTGAAGCGTTTTTTGCATACGTGAAAGTCATCTTTATCTTCCTGAAGTAGAGCTAAGTAACAAGATACGAGGCGTTCATTAAGCATATCATGAATGCCCAGCTCTACGGGATCGGAGGTTGAGTCCATTCGGCCCTCCCCATATCAATACAAATTTCTGTAATCTTCTTAATGTCTCTTAGTCCTAGTTCAGAGCAGAATTCAGATATATCATTCGCAAGATTGTCATCCTGAATAAACTTAAAGTTTGCCCAGACATCTTTATCGAAATCCTTACCTTCTAGTACTACTTCTTCTATATACATCTTGGCAGTTCTTCTATCCAGCATAAGAATAAACTCTCTTAAACTACTAGAGATTGTTGCTATGTGTAGCATGTGTATATTACCTGGAAGAAGGAATAGGTTGCTATTCTTTATCTTGAACTGGGACATCTGGTTCTTTCCCTGACCACTTCTCTTCTGGTTCCTGAAGGGTATCCAGGAAGCTATCGTAGTACTTACCGTCTGGATGATTAAAGGCTCTAGTAATAGGAGGTTCGTGTAGCTCGCCACATCGAACACATTTCAAAACATAGAATACACCTGTATCAGAGGGTTTTTGGCCAAGAACTCCTATTTGATCAGCGTCATAGCGACTGGCTGCAATAACTTCCATCCATTCTGATGTGCATTTTGCACATTTTATTATGGTTTTTGCCTTATCTCTCAACAAGGCCGTTTGGTTTCTTTCGAATTCATTCCACTGTTTCATTATCACCCTCCGTCATTTCCTCCAGCTCCTCTGGAGTTTTTATGTCATCTATCTTTTCATCTTTGAAGTTAAACACATCGCCTTCTGGCTCGTCTGCGTCATCTTTAAGAATACCAAGTAGTTTTCCATCTTTTTTAAATTTAAGCATGTAATCCCTCCTCATCTTAGCTGCGATTAAAGTTAGCTTCCAATAGTGACTATCAGGACGAAGCTCACACATCTCCTGGGCGTGTTCTATTTCAGTCTTCATTCTCTGAAACCCAGTTATCTAATAAATCTTTTACTATCTTAACACAATCTCTATTTTCATAGACTTTTCCGAAACCTATAGTAAGAACAGCACCGATCTCTACCTGATCCTCAGTGTTGTATCTAACAAGTGAGATAGCTGCCTTTCCATGCTTCGCATAGAATTCTTTAATAAGATCATCAAGATCATTTGTTAGTTGTTCTAGGTTTTTTAGTTCTTCTAAATCAGTCATTCCTATTCTCCTATAAGGGTGACGGTGAAGAGGTTCAACTGTTACCACTTGCAGACTCCCTTGTATGGGCAAGTATCACACATGTTTGTTATTGAGGGGTGAAATACTTTCTCCCTTATACTTCCTGTTGCCCACTGAATTGTACGTTCAGTTTTATAAATAAAATCATCATAATTCTGTATCTTAAGTGTATCTATTTTTATCTTTTTATCCTGTATTCTTATTACTTTAAGCTTGTCTACCTTTACTTTCTTTGCATGCAGTAGCCAGATCTTAGATCGTATAGATAGTGAAGATAATACTTCACGATTGCTCTTGAATTTATCAGTAACTTCTACTATCATATTTTGATCGGGACTAAGTAACATTGCATCTAATTGTCCTGCAATGGTTACGCCCGTAACTGGTACGCAAGCCTCAATTTCTAAATTGTAAAGACATGTCGTTGGTCCTTCTCTGAAGACATTGATGTACCAGTTTCTTATTTCTACTAAGCAATCAATAGCTACCTGTTTATAGTCTTCTATGGCAATTTTGGTATCCAGAAGCGGTGCTAGTTCTTGATGAACCCTGTTTCTTACAGTTTTCCACAGTACCTTTTTATTCAAATTAGCCTGATCCCTATAGCAGCTCAGTATAACGTTAGATAGTGGGCCATATAGGTAATGTGCTCTGCGAATCTGACGGCGGTTCCAATTATACTTTGCATAGTTTGGGCATTTAATATAGTCATCTAGGTGCCATACCTCTATCGGTTTTTCATTTAGTTTGAATGTCATCTATTCTGATCGTCTTAAACGAAATAAGTTTTTCATCTAATAGGGTCTTGAGTTTTCTCTGATCAGAGGTCAATCTTGAATGCTTACCTGTTTTTATATCAATAAAATCTACATACCCTGGGCTATCGTCAGTTGGTAATTTAATACCCATATAATCAACAATATTACCCAGTGGAATTATTCTATCATACTCTGCCTTCATTGAAAGATAACCTATAAGCTCTCCAAGCTTCCCCTTCTCTACATTGGCAGATCCAGTAATAGAATTGACGATCTTATCTGGTAGAGAAGACATAGCTTTTGCCAATCTAGCTTCGGTACCAGATATATCTATGGATATAGGTGCAGGTTCCGGTGGCTTTTTATTTTCTAGCTTTTCAATCTTAAGAGAAAGAAAGATTTGAAATATTACAGATATAACAATGATGAATAAAACTATAGATACTAATATTGTGTTCGTCATATTGTTTTAAGTTTCCAGATTAGCCTCTCGTAAACCTTACGGTACCTTTCTGTGACCCTTTCTGGATCTACAGCAAAGATTTCAGTATGGCGTTTCCATGAAGAGGTTACTAAGTCACCATTGCTATCTAATAGGAAATAGTCATTCAGTTCCCATGGTGCTACTGCACATCCATGGTTTAAGTTACGAACCCTAAGAACCTGACCTTTGCGAGCGCCAAGATAGAGAGGCTCTTTGCTTTCTAAGTATTCAGATGGAACATCTATAATGTTTTCCATGTCAGAATAATCACTATTAACAATATTGACTTTCATCATAGTCTCCATTTTGCCCAGGAGGCATGACCACCTTTGCCGGTGCTAACTCCTAGCACCTTTTTTAGTTTAGACGAATTACACTCTTCACATTGAAACTCTTCTTCTTCATTAGAATCAACGAGGTGCTCTGTTATATGACCACAGTCTTCACACTGAAAGTCTTCCATTTTAAATCCCATCTTAAATCCTTAGCTATAAAAGCCGTTAGCGGGTAGGTTATCTCTGCGACCATTTGAGTTGCTAGAGTTTGACATCTCACGGCCTGCTAAGGCCACGTCTAGAGGGTGTGGTTTAAAGTCAGAACTCGGTGGGTGAAACTTAAAGTAGATACTACTCTTAAATGAGCCTATTTTATTTTTACCTACAATCATTTCAATAATTGGTCGACGTGTTGGACCACCGCGCTCTACAACTTGATGATAGGTATGTTCTTCTGCCCTATCTCCCTTCTCATGCATCTCATTATAGAGGTGACAAATAAGATTAGCATCGTATTCCATCTGTACCGTATTGTGACAAAGTATATCGTTGGCTACAAAATTATGTGTACCTTCTACTGTTAGATCCCACACATGTTGATCACCCATGTGTTCAATTGATTTGATTTGGTCCCAATAAACTCCTGAATCTATTATTTTAGCTAATTCATCTTTGTTTAATATGTGTTCAGGATAAATATCAAAGGCCTTTTGTTTTGGAAGAGTATTCTTTTGAATCCAATAACCATTGTTATATCTAACATTATTACCATCTAGTTTTCTAGATTCTTTAAACAGTTCTGTGTAACTAGGGGGTAATACACCAAAATGAGATAATCTGTCTGAATCTTTTATACCTGCTATTAATGCAGTTTTCTTACTCCCCTTAATAGGAATGCTATGTTCAAATCTTTTAAAACATTCATTATTAACTGAAAGTCTTAGCATATTAGTTTTAGTTTCTTTTGTAACAGTAGAGTGGATGCCAAGTCTTAGTAAAAGACTCTGGGTTCCATAAACTAGGTTCTCTGAAATATTACTAAAAGTAATTCTACGTGGATTTGATTGAATTGAACCATCAGATGCAAATAGTCCAGCTAAGTAATGTCCAATAGCGATATCATTAGCCTTCCAGATAACTGAGGGAATTGACTTATTGGCTTTCTTTTCTCCATAAATACCAATCTCTTCTAGGTAGGCCGTAAGTTCATTTTTTTGGTTTGTATCCTTTTCTTTAGAAAGTGATATTTCTCGACTTCCCTTGTTTAAAGACTCAGTTGTTTTAATCAAGAAATATTTTTCAGAAATCTCAATTACATCATCTGCATATACATTTTCACTATTGGTAAACTTAGGTGTTTGATTATTACAGTAGCTACCATCACCAGCTAAGTACCCTAGGAGTCTAGCTAGATCGTTATTCTTTTTATTATAGTGGTGAGAACCACAACCATAAGGTCCAGGTATATAATCTGGAATACCAATCCAGGAACCAACCTCTAAGTTGCTTAACTTTGTCCAGCCATCCTCTGAAAAGAAAGGATGATTCATGGTAGTGTCCACATACCTGCCTGATTTTAAAGTTACCCTATAGGTATTCTGAACACCCTTATCTAATAGATGTGTAATTGTACTGGGCACTAATTTTTGAGCTGACGTGTTTAAGGTGAGAGTTTTCATACCTGGCTTTACTGAATCTAGTCTTACATACTCTTTTGTATCATAATTAAAGATACGAGTATCTCCTGTTAAGCACTCTGAAATGTTATCATTTGTAGGACGTGTTCCGGCTGGCAGCTTTGTATACTCCATGGTACACAATACTGGAATATGAAAGCGAGTTGCCATGTTCTTCACTACTGTAGACATGATTTTAAATCTTGTTCTTTCATCACCCATCTGCTCAAAGTCACGTAGCTTGTGAAAGTTATCAAGAATATAAACAACCTGACGGTCTGGATATTTATCCTGGTAATACTTAATGAGAGACTCTGCATAGCCAAGAGACATGCCATCATTGGCATCCTTCAGTACAAGCCTACCCTTTCTACACAAGCTTATTAGACCTGAGTATGCACCTTCTCGTCTATATTGAATTTCATCACCAACAGCATCCCCTTCATGTTCTCTGAAGAATTTGGGATTCTTAACTTCATTAATCTGAAGCTCTGTACTTCCATCAGTAATACATACGAACTTAGGTAGAACCTGTTCTTTAGTATCGTCAATAGTGTGATAAATAACACAAGCATTATTCTCTTCATTTGAAGCAATAGCATGAGCGAGCTTACACATGAGGCTAGTTTTACCCGTATTAGCCTTTCCACCAACAACCATCATTACATCTTTCTTCCAGTCTCCTGAAAGAACTAGTTCTTGTAACTCGTGTAGGTCTTCACCAAGGACGAATCCTTGATACTGCCCGTCCTTCTCTTGTTCTCGCTCTTTGAGATCTTGAATAAACCTAAGAGTGCCTTCTTCGGAAAAGTTATCCTGGTCATAAGAAGCAGACAGGCTATATAGCTTGCCACCTGTTTCATTAAGAATACTTTCTGCTTCTACCGGTGAACGTTGCAGGTCATTAATTGTTTTATCAATAATAAACTGTCGCTCCTTATGCTTTGCAGCATCCTTGTCATTTATAAGGCGATGTAATTCAGATTGTAGTGTTTTGATAGAGAAGCCAGTGTGACGTACTAGGTCAAAAAGCATTTTCTCTTGAGAAATATGAGATGGTTCACTTACTACAAGTGGAATCATCTTCTTGCACATATCTTCTGCGTCAGCTTCTTCTTCAAACCTATTCAGTCTCCACTGAAAGGCTGTTGAAGGTCCGATTGCCTTGAAGGCTTCGATACCATGGTCCCTAATAAACTCATCTGGATCGTCATCATTGGGAAGTACAATAACTTTTACGTTAATGTCCTTATGCTTAACGAATCTTGTATCTAAGAGGACTTCTGTTTTAGTTTGTCCTGCCTCATCAGCATCTAAACAAAGAATGATATCGTAAATGCCATTTTCTTTTAGAAGGAAGAGATGATCATCAGTAAGAGCGGTACCGCAAGCAGCAACACAACGATTAAACCCATTAATCTGACAGCTAACCACATCTGAGTAGCCTTCAAAGATATAGAGTGGTCCTTCGTGTCGTTCCTTGAGGGCTTTATCGAGGCCGTATAGTCTCTTTCCCTTTTGATAGATATTGCACTTAACCCCAGTGGTCTTTTGATTAACATATTTAGGTCCTTCTTCTCCGAGGTTCCTAGCTGCGAATCCAACTGGGCGACCATACTCGTCCTTGATAGTAAAGATGAGATGTCCAGGAGAGAATATATCCTTGCGCCCTAGATCAACATCATCGATAAACTTAGCAGAGAAGCCTAGGCCTTTCATGTGCTTTCTATATTCAGAACTATCAGTAATAAAGCCAACGCCTAGTTCTCTTAGCTGCTCAAAGGATTTTTTGTCCCAGTGCCTACGCTCAAACTCTTTCACTATCTCTTCTGGAAGACTATCAGAGGTCCAATTGCAGGAATAATCGAAAGCGTATCTGTATGCTTTATAGGTATCTAATTGATAGAGCTGGTCTTCTGTTAACTCAGTGTGTTCAATCTTTACTTCGAATTCTTTTGCTAAATAGATAAGTGTTTCTGATACATATCCGTCACCAGATAGAGGCTTATTCTCTAGCATGTAAGCAGCATCAAAGATGTCGCCAGTACATCCACATCCGTGACAGAAGAATCTAATATTGTCAGGTCGGACTAGTGACATAGATGGCTTACCATCTGTATGCTTTGGGTTTATGCAACTGAAGTTCTTATTAGTATCTAGGCCTTTTTTCTCTAGATAATCTGGTAAGAATTTTTGAATTTTTTTGGTAGTGTCTTCAAAGTTTTTGATAATCACGATTTACTCTGGTTGTTATGTGTTAATTAAATCTAGCATTCCTGCACGAATAAGATCTTTTGACTGATTACAGAATGGTTGAGCTGAGCAATAGTTACAACGCTTAACCTTACCAGGTCTGTGTTCTATATATCCTGAAATCTTTTTTTCTTTCTTATAGGAGTCAGCTTGCTCTGCTGAGTCACAAACCTTTGTTGCTCGTTTGTTTCCCTGCTTAAAGACTGCCCACTTATCAGGTTCAGCCCATAGCTCGTCAGGTGTGCATCTTGGCAATTCATCATCAGGAGTATTTTCGAATTCCTGTAGGATTTCAAGCTTCTTTATAACCCTATCCTCAGTTTCATTTGGTTGCAAGAGGTTAATTGCGTATCCCGGCATTAATCTTCGTTGGGGATAGTCACCATCGGTGCGAGCTTTTATTCCCTGCCAGTCAGTAAAGAAGAAATCAATATATCCAACATCATTAACTGTATTGTCAGGATCTAGTAGCCATTTATAGATAGACATTTGCTTAGTATAATCGTCATCTTTACCACCATAGATGTAGCTCCACACGGATGTTGTTTTTATATCACGTATAGTTTTTGAACCATCCTCCTCTGTTTCTAGGATGTCGTATTTTCCAGTAACGGTATACTCTACACCATTAACAGTTACCTTGCGGCGAACACGTGTTTCCTTGTCTACGTTTTCAGTTTCAATACGCTCCACTGAATCGTGAATAGCATTACCTAGTCTTGATGCTATTAACTCTGATACGTCCGTCATAGCTTGACCAGCATGACGCTTAGACAGAATTCCAACCCTAACTGGCTTGAGGAGAGAGGTCGCGCTTATAGTGTGGGGATCATTGTTATAGTCATAGTTATCTGACAAACACCAGTCTACTAAGTACTGGGGAAGATTATACCTATTTGTGTATTCCACTTGTTATCCTATTGTTTGATTGCGTCTAGTTGTGTTTGAAGAGATGCCGTTTTTGTACGAACCTCTTCCAGGTCTCTTTTTAAAAGACCAGAGACATGAGATAGCTGTCTAGATGATGCTAAGTTGTTCAATGCCAGATTAATATCTGCTATTGCAGACTCTATACGTTGAATTCTTTTTTCTTCACTATCAGTCAGTGCCATCTGAATTACCATCCCGTGTGGAGTCGGACTTTGCAACTACATATTTGTTTCCGACGTTCCCTCCCAAATATAGCGTAAGTATTCCTAAAACACCAGCGACAAATTGAGAATAAACACTCTCTAGGGAGTCCAACCCTTCACGAGCGAAAAAACCTAGTGTAATCAGGCCTAAACAGATTAATGCCATCTGTAATTTTCGTGAGCGCCACTTACCTGGGTCTCTAGAGTCTTCCAACACTAGCCGCCTCCGTTTAGGTTAGGGGAGAATAGTAGTATTTTAACAGCAATACCTAGAAGACTAGTTCCGATCAGTGTCAGGATACCCATGACCATTCTGAACTTAGTTGAGACAGTTATATATGATTTTTGTAATTCATTAGTGGCAGCCAGTTGTTCCTTATGGCTATCCTGCTCGATGCTTAGCTTCTCATTCATATGCTCTAGAGATGTTTCCATCTTTTGTAAGACAACTAGAGTTTCTGTTTGTACAGCTTTTACCTCTTTTACATCATTAGATAGTTCGTTAACCCATGATCGGGTGCTATCTATCTCGCTAGAGTTAAAATCGGTTTTCGCATGTAAGACAGCTATATCAACAGCTTGGCCATTATCTTCAGACATCATATATCACCTTAGAAATACTGTATCACATCATTGTAGATTTTCTAAAAATCTCTTAATCTCTTCAAATTCTTTATCAAAATCAACCACTTCTTTAAACCTGTTATATGTGTTTGTCGACCATCTTTCATAGTTTTCAGAAGCATCTTTAAGTATTTCTGTAACTGCAGGAAGGCTATGTCTATCTAGATCAATACAAGTAACGCCATCGATTAATAAAGCTTCTGCAGTCATTCCTTTAAAGTGCTTTTTATTTACAAGCATAGGGGTGCCAGTTGCTGCTGCATGGTGGATATTATAGCCGTAGCCATCTCCCTCTTTCTTGTAATGCCAGAGGAACCCAAACTCCTCAAAGGCCTTGGCAACATCTGCTACATCAGGTCCTCTTGGCCCGTCTCTGTTTCCTGACCCATGCGCTTTAAAATTCCAATCTGGTAGAGAAGCTTCTAACGCTGCGAAGTTATCAAATCCTTGAATATAATGCATCATGTTAGCTACTGACTTAGTATTAACAGTGCTGATATCCTTCTTGTGAAAAAGATCTAAGTTGAATTCTTGATGATAGAAACACGCCTCAGGATGAGAAATAGTTGCAGCGGATGTTAATATATTTACACCGTTAGGAATACCCCAGTTGTTTCCTATCTGAAAAATATGCTTAGCTTGTGGTTGGTATAGATTGATTAGATCTTTAAAAGGTTGTACATGTTGTGGCATACTAGAGATGATAAGATCGAAATCCATTTCTTTAAAAGTGTCTAAGGTGATTCCTTTGTAAACTACCTTAGGGAAACTTAAACTTGATATGGCAAAAATATCTTGTGCTGATGATGACTCTAAAGTCCAACTAGAATTACGAAAAGTATGGCAAGCTTCAGGATCATCTTCCACCATTTTTTGAAAATCTTTTCCAATATGAAAACCGAGATACTGTTCTGCTGTTGCTGGATGAGGGTAGACATGCCAGAACTTTTCATGATACCAGTCTAATCCAATTGCCCTATATAGCTCCCATCCTAAGCGTTCTTCAAATAAGATACGTAATGAATCGTATAAATGTTCATGGTGGAAATCTGCAAAAATTTTCATGGCTGCTCCTGTACTCGTTCTAAAATAAAATTACCTGCTTTAGTATTAACAGGCATTGCCATATCCTTATACCTACTTGAAACATCTTTGAACTTACCTTTAAAGAGATCTAGAAAATCTTCACTAGTACTGTTCTCTCGTGCTTCAAGATGAAGCTCCCCAACAATAAAATGAATCTTGTCTAATACCTCAGAAGAGATATTTTCAAAAGCATCCCACTCGGCACCTTCACAATCAATTTTCAAGATAGGGCAATATTCTATATTAAATTGTATAAACAAATCTTCAATTGATATTGTTTTGATATCAAAAGAAGGTCCTGCATTAAATATCTCTCCTGGAATTGTAGTACCAACAAACTTATGTTCTCGACAAAAGTGAGACTTATCATGTTGGTAGAATGCATTCACAACTTGGTCGCTGGTTCCTGCAATAGCTTTCCAATTAGTTATAATTTCTATATTATTTAACTCAGCATTAAGAGCAATTAGGTCGATATTTTCTGATACTATATCAATAGCAACTACAGGAAACCCAAGATGGCTCATTAGAACAGAAGCAGCACCAAGATGAGCACCTATATCAACACAGGTACCCCTTTGTTCTACTTGCTTAACTAATTGAAATAATTGATACTCATCATCTCTTAAGATAGAAGCAGCAGTGTTCCAATCGTTAGAGTCAGATCGATAACAGATCGGTATCTGACTGCCATCTTCTAAATTAAAAATGTCTTGTTTTATATCAAACATATATCAACCTTGCTCCTTTAGTAGTCTGATGTTCTCATCTCTGTCTCGTGTCTTCTGGAAGAATGTCATCCCTCTAGGATTAGGAACATGAAGTGTTTGTACCTTAAAGTCTGTGACGTAATCGCCTAGCTTGTCCTGCCAGAATCCATATGGCCAATCATATACATTATGCCATGTGTTACCGTGGTGGCCTAGATTCTCATTCAGATCATGAATACCAATCAATCCACCCTCTGCAACATAAGGAAAGAATTTAACAAACTCATCGAATCGCAGGTTCGGTTCGGAGTCCAGAAAGAGAAAATCAATGGGGCCTTCTACCTCTGCTGTTAGAGAAGCTTGAAGCTTACACTCTACGAACTGGGAAAGACCTAGCTCAGTCCAAAGTAATTCAGCACTTTTTTTATGAGGTGGAATGATTTCATATGTTGTTAGCTTACCTTCGCTTCCATTTTGTTCGAACTCTTCTTTAAGAGCTGCTGCCATATAGGCAGAAGATATACCAAGATGTGTTCCTGTTTCTACAACCACCTTAGGTTTCCACACTCGAATTAATGAGTGTAAAAGTTCTGCGACTTCTACTTCAACACCACCGTCATTAAACATTTGGAATGCCTGACCGTTTGGTGTTACTTCTGGGGAGATTTTTAATCTCTGTGTTCTTTCTGTAAGGAGATCTGTTACTTTACTCATTTAATCCTCGCGCTGCCTCATAGCAGCATTGCATAATTTTATAAACCTAGGGTCCTGTTGTACCTTAGCATCTAATGATCTTTGAACATACTCTTTAAATTTTGCTACCTGGTGATTAGCTTGACCACCACTCTGAACTAAAGAGAAGTTACTGGTTAGTCCATTCCAGTGGTACCATTCCTGCCCCTCTTCTAGGTTAAGATCATCTAGGGATAGATAAGGTGTGTGCAAGTTTAATAGTTCATTGCTGAATGAACCAAAACAATCCAACCCAGGAGCAACTCTAAAGTTTTTAGTTGTTTGATTTAGATAATTTTTAGAGATTAAAAGAAAAGCAGGATGCAAACGTTCATTATGTACCCAACTCTTTTTATAATTGAAACCAACAACTCCACCGTTAGGCAGCCCTTCTTCAGCAGCTAGAAATACTTCTTCAAAAAAATTCTCTACTAGGGGTAAGAAATCCTGTTCGTAGAACAAAATCCAATCACTCGTACACTCGTCTATCCCCACGTTCGTAGTAGTATGACGCCAGCAGTCACTATTGGCTGGCATATCAATTGTTTGTATTTCTGGACTAGCTGTTTGTATAAAGGAGGTGAATGAAATCCTGCGATTAGCCTCGTGAATGACATTGAGAACCTTTCCAAAAAGATCTCTCTTCTCGGCTACTAGCTCACGCCAGGGTGGATAGTCTATATTGTTTGGTCCAACTACGACCATGTCTGGTTTAATCATCTTGCCCACTCCTTAAATATGTTACAATACTCATCTATTTTTCTGCGATTATAGTTAAAAGTTGTAATAGCTTTTTCAATAGCACCTAGGTACCTATCTTCTAATTCTTTTAGGCCAGAATTAGATTCTGCCCCTGTTAATATACAAGCTTTGTATATTCCGATATATTCTGCAGGGAGATCTTTTGCTGAGGTAAACAAAGCAAGAGGCGAGCGTGGTAGCAATAGTCTTTCAGAAGAAGGAGAGTAAATAATAGCCATCTCTTGTTTGTCTCTCAGTACATTACCCTCAAGACTCATCTGTTCTAGTCTACCAAAATTTGTCCACTTGCTATCTGTTTTGTTTCCCCTGATCTGAGTAATAAATGTAATTTCACTTGGCCCCATCAGGGATTGCAATAGAAATCCAAATGCAACGAATTCCTCATTTCCTCTCCTGTTGTTAAAAACTAGATCAGGATCATGCACAATAGCGTTTGGATGTTCTATATCTTTTAAGTATAAAATCATATTTTGGTATGCCTGCGAGAAGTCTTTATTTCTAGTAAAGAGAAAACAAGGCCAAAGTCCATTACAATCCAAACGGTTCTCTAGTTTTACAGATGGATTTTCCACGCAAATATCTGTACTTGCTGGGCGGCGAGAAGCAATTAGTCTCTTTTGTTTAGATTCAATTTGATTGAAATATTCGTCGAGAATAGTTCCATCAAATACAAAACAGTCAGTCTCTAAAAGTAATATAGAATCTTCATCTTTTTGGTTTACATACAAACTATAAGCGTTTTCGAATGACTCAGCAAAACCCCAATTTGGCCCATTCTCAGATTTAAATTTTATATCTCGTTCAGAACAGAGTTGCTGTATAACTTCTATTCCTCTAGGATCTGCTGGACCAAATTGACCTACATGGAGCGTGTCTACTCTTGGAGCCACCTCTCTGTCATAAAAATTTAACCAATATTTAAAAACGAAAGGGTCGCCTGCTGTGGGAACAAATACCTGGCGACTCATTTAGTACACACACATATATAAAAATCACTGTCGTGAATATTCTCTCTTGTGATTTCACCAGTTTTCCAAGATTGCCCAAGAATATCTACATTTGAGAACAGGGGTGTTAATACTTCTTGAAGCCTTTCGTAGCTCCATTCACTAATATGATAATGATTGTCATCTTCACGAATATCCCTTGGCGTAGATAAGATAAGCTTACCATCAGGTTTTAACTGCTGACTGATCTTAGATAGTACTGCCTCTCCAGTTGGAATTGGAAGATGTTCTATTGCTTCAAAGAACGTAACGAGATCCCATGCGAGAACCAAAGCATTTACATCTTCTATTTTTGTTAAATCTGCCTGTTCAAAAATGCAGGTGGGATACATTTCTTGAGCTTGAGTAACCATAGCTTCATCAAGTTCAATACCGAACACTGCAGCTTCTGGGTGGTTTGCCTTTAGAAGATTGGCTCCATACCCCTGTCCTGAACACACATCTAGGAAATCGTACCCAGTATATTGTGTTGCAAACTGATATCTAGCAAAATGGTGTGCCCTAGTTTCTGGTTTAAATGAATTATCAAATGGATCGAATCGTTCTTTTGTCATTATTAGTCTCCAAATAGTTGAGGAAGTAATTCTTTGTATATTTTTTTAAATTCATCAAATTCAACATCATTAAGATGGAATCGATCTAAGCTATCTTTAAGCGAGTCATTATAGATTTGATTAAAGTAAGCAAATTTTCCCCCTTCAAGTGGAAATGATTCTAAAAAATTAGATGCTATTGATAATCTACGTACCACCTCTCTTCCTGTTGGTATATCGTATTTATCATAATGCTCATTAGGTACATTACGGCTTTGTCCTCCAATAGGAACGTGTTTACTGTCACGCAATAATCCTGATCCAGGATTCATCAATGATGATAAAGATCCAAAATGAACCCATGGAAGATTTTCAACCCTTAGTAAACCATCTCTTTTGAGATCATCGGAGCTGCAATGTCTTTGATGTGCATACATAAAACGTTTTTTCATGGCGCGTAGTTGTATGCTAGCCCACACAAATGTATCTGAACCACAGTCTTCTTTGCAGACATAGTCACCAAGAAGCTCTAATACCTCTCCTTTTTTCCAACTATTAGCATTGAAGTTTCTATCGGTAGCTAATAGATCATCTCTTTTAGCGAACAAGAAATTGGGCCAGAGGTTGGGACATACAGAGATAGGATGCTCAGGACCCTCACCACTTAAGTCAAACACAGTAACACACCTAGCTATTATTTCAGGTGAGCAAGAGGTTCTAGTAGATCCAATAATATCTGTCTTACCTGTTTCGATAATTTTAAACTGTTCGTCAAGAGCACCTGGTCTTATAATCCAGGCATC
>Ga0114933_10001720_pt1 | contig 23887 bp, 21 predicted proteins | sample 4SBtaG_FD_89691 | JGI IMG/M metagenome (GOLD analysis project Ga0114933, IMG submission 89691) | Deep subsurface microbial communities from Kolumbo volcano to uncover new lineages of life (NeLLi) - 4SBTROV12_W25 metaG | ecosystem: Environmental > Aquatic > Marine > Volcanic | place: Kolumbo... | reverse complement strand
CCTAATCCATAACCAGATTCAGTTTTAACGCTATATTCTAAAAGTGTTCCAAACTGAATATAATTAATTTCCATAAATAAAATGGTGCACAATAATAAAGGAATAATTAGAAATGTAATGTTTTTCATTTTAGATTTATTTTTCAAGATTGTACCAAATAGAAATGCTAGTAAAATTATAACAAAAATAAATGCATCATATCTTATAAGAACTGAAATTCCTAAAGCAAATCCACAAAAAATTAGATTTATTGAATTTTGATTTTGAATAAACTTTCTGTAAAAATAAAATGATAACAAAATAGTCATACTAACTAGAACTACATTCATAGCAGTACTACTATATGCCCATGCCATTGTTGTAAATGCATATAGAAATGCAACACTAATTGATGTCTTCAAAGAGAAATTGTATGTTCTACAAATAGAAAATAATATTCCAGTAGAAATTGCAGTAATTAATGGACCATAAAAAAGAAATGTAAAAGTTTCTTCATTATTTGCTGTGTTCCGCCACCATACATAGTGATTATCATCAAAATCATTTTTTGTAAAATCATTTTCCGGTAAAATATTCAAGCTTTGTTCTAATTGAATAAATGGAATTAATGATGATGAATAGACTAATGGTACACTGGAACAGATTATTGGATCCTTGCATACAGGAAAATCCCATTGAATTTCACCTGAACCCTGTAACCCAGGTCTAGTTTCTCCTTGAACAAAATTTGGAATTGGAGTTTGGTTGACTATTCTTTCTGCCTGACTATATGCCAAATAATCATCAGAGGTGAATCTATGACCACTAGCAGTAAAAATAAGAACACTAAATGTTATGACTAATATCAGAAGGAAAATCTTACCATTAATTTTCTTACTATAATTGACCTCACTCATCTTTAATCTAATTATTGATGATATTATAATATTGATAACAAATCCTCATAAAAATTATTTACACTTTTAGCAAAATTTCTGAAAAGTAATTATGTGATTTATTAGGGATACTTATAAGAGGTTTATGTATTTTTAATTTATAAATTTGAAACTAGGTATAACAGAATGTAATGATTAAAATGAATGATAGAATAAAAAATGAAATTCAAAATTATTTTAAAACCAAAAATTCTATTGAAGAATTTATTCCTGGTAAAACTAAGATTACATTAGCCGCACCATCTTATGATTCTGATGAAGTATTAGATGTTTTAGATTCATTATTATCAACATGGTTAACTATGGGTGAGAAAGTTAATTCATTTGAAGAAAAATTTTGTGAATATATTGATTCTAAAAATGCTATAATGGTTAATTCTGGCTCATCAGCAAATCTTTTGGCATTATCATCATTAACAAATCCTTTATTGGAAGAAAAGATTGAAAAAGGATCATCAATTATAACACCAGCTGTTACGTGGTCAACAACAATTTCACCCATCATTCATGTTGGTTGTAAACCATTATTTGTTGATATAGATCTTGATTCACTTTGTGTTAATACAGATTTATTGGAAGAAGCAGTTTCTAAAGAAACGTCTGCTGTTATGCCTGTACATCTGATGGGGCATCCATGTGATATGAAAAAAATTTGTAAAATTGCAGATAACAATAATTTGCATATAATTGAAGATTCGTGTGAAGCACACGGTTCTACAGTAGACGGAAAAAAAGTAGGCACTTTTGGTGACATTGGGACATTTAGTTTTTTCATGTCACATCATATTACAACTATTGAGGGTGGTATGCTAGTAACTGATGATGAAAATATTGCCGAGATTGCTAAATCGTTAAGAGCATTTGGATGGACAAGAGAACTGAAGAGAAAAAATGAAGTTAATGCAAAATATTCTGATATAGATCCAAGATTTCTGTTCGTAAATCTTGGTTATAATTTACGTCCTACAGAAATTCAAGGAGCTTTTGGAAGACATCAATTGAAAAAACTTGACTCTTTGATATATCATAGACGTGAGAATGCAAAATTTTGGAATGATAGACTTGAAAAATATTCTGATTATCTTCTTCTACCAACAAGAAATCTTGAAAATCATGTTTATTTTGGCTATGCAATTACAATTAAGGAAAATTCACCATTTTCTAGGAAAGAAATTACTGATTTTCTTGAATCTCAAGGAATTGAAACTAGACCTGTTATGGCTGGAAATTTTACTGAGCAGCCGGTTACAAAATTAATACCGTGGTCAAAATATGGTGAATTAAAAAATTCTCAATTAGTTATGAGAAATTCATTTTTTATCGGAAATCACCACTTAATTAAAGAACAACAAAGAGAGTTTATTGCAGATGTATTTGATAAATTTTTTATCGCATATCAAAAGTGAATAATTATGTCAACTAGTTTTTCGGAATTAAAAGATAAACAAGTGCTAGTAACTGGGGGGTGTGGATTTATTGGTTCAGAAGTAACAAAGCAATTATCTAATTCTGGAGCAATAGTAACCGTTCTAGATAATTTATCATCTGGTAAAGAAAAATACGTAGATGAAATATCAAATGTAAAAATTAAGATAGGAGATCTTGGAGATAATTCATTAGTTAAATCCCTTATTTCAAAAACTGATTATATAATAAATTTAGCTGCTTTACCATTCATTCCAGATTCTTATTATTATCCAAAAGAATTCTTTGATGTAAATGTTACTTCAACAATAAATTTAGCTTTAGAAGCTTCTAAAGAAAAAAAAATAAAACGATTTATTCATATATCATCTAGTGAGATTTATGGTAGCGCAAAATATGTTCCAATGGATGAAGAACATCCTACAACTCCACAATCTACCTATGCTGTAAGTAAATTAGCTGGAGAAAGAGTTGTTTTTACAATACATAAAGAGCATAATTTACCTGCAGTAATAATTAGACCATTTAACTCATTTGGACCAAATATTACTCAGCCGTACATAATTCCTGAAATAATATCCCAAATAATTTCGGGAAAAAATGAAATTACCTTAGGAAACATAGAAAGTAAGCGTGACTTAACATTTGTTTCTGATACTGCAAGAGCAATATTACTTTCATTAACAAGTGAAAATATCATTGGTCAAACAATCAATGTGGGAAGCCAGAGAACATTTTCTATTAAAGAATTAGTAAAAATAATTTCTGATTTATCATCTAGAGAAGTAAAAATAAAAATTGATTCATCAAGATTTAGACCATTTGATATAGATAATTTAGTTTGTAATTATGAAAAAGCAAATAGATTGTTAGGTTGGAAACCTGAAATAAGTATAACTGATGGCTTAAAATCAACAATTGAGTGGGTAAAAAATAATGGTATTTCATTCAATGCACCTTTTAAAGGATGGACTAGTTCATATCGAAGTAAGACAAACAACAGGTGAATAATTTGGAACTAAAGAACAAATCCGTTCTTGTTACGGGTGGTAACGGCTTTCTTGGCAAAAAAATAGTGGAAAATCTTGAAACACTTGGAATAAATGATATTATAATTCCATCTTCGGACGATTTTGATTTACGAAATATAGAAAATTGTAAGAAAGTAGTTTCTGATGCTGATATAGTATTCCATTTAGCGGCAAATACAGGTGGAATTGGTTTGAATAAAGAAAAACCAGGAGAAATATTCTATGACAATTTAATCATGGGTACACATTTACTTCATGAATCAAAAATGGCAAATGTTGAAAAGTTTATTGCATTAGGCACAATATGCAGCTATCCAAAATTTTCTCAGATTCCTTTTTTGGAAGAAGATATTTGGAATGGTTACCCTGAAGAAACAAATGCACCATATGGATTAGCAAAAAAAATGTTAATAGTTCAATCACAAGCCTATAGAGAACAATATAATTTTCAATCAATTGTTGTGGTTCCCACAAATTTGTATGGACCTAATGATAATTTTGATCCTTCAAGCTCACATGTAATTCCTGCATTAATTCTGAAATTTTTTAATGCAAAGAAAAACAATCTCAATCAAGTAGAAGTTTGGGGTGATGGTAGTCCTACAAGAGATTTTTTATTTGTAGATGATGCTGCTGAAGGAATTATTGAAGCAGCAAAAAATTATGATGGAAATTCTCCATTAAATCTTGGTTCGAACGAAGAAATTTCTATTAAAAACCTAGCATCTAAAATTTCTAAAATTCTTGATTATACTGGTAAAATTGTTTGGAATACTTCCCAACCTAATGGTCAACCAAGACGTTGTGTTAGTTATGAAAAAGCTAAACAGAACTTTGGATTTGAACCTAAAATTACATTAGATGATGGTTTACAAAAAACTATTGATTGGTATATTTCCCAAAATAATTAAAATTTAGTTTTATTAGTATATTTTTAGAATTAAGAAGTATTATAGAAAAAGAATTGTAAGTTTAAGTGTAGTAAAAAATTATTATAGATAATTATGAATTTAGATCTAACACGAGAAAAAAGAATTTTTCTTGTTGATGGATTAATCAATATATCTGCAGCACAAATTTATGTATTTTTACAGAAGATAATTTTAAAAAATAATGAATTTGAAATATTTTTTATTTCTGCTACTGATAAAAAAATGAGCTGGCCTTATTCACAAGTTCCACAAAATTTGATTAGATTATGGGAAAATGGGAAATTTGTTAGAAAATTATTTACTTTTTTTAAACTTAAGAAACCGTCTATTATTCATTTTTTCTTTGAATTACGAACATTTGGTAGTTTGAAATCTGCATTAAAATTACCTTTATTATTATTTCTCCTAAAAACCCTCAATACAAAAATTGTTCTTACAATGTATAATCCATTCATACTTAGAAAAGAAAATAGATGGCAAATAGTTGATCAAACAACAATCAAATTTATTCCATTATTTATTATGAAGATTTTGATACATCTGTATGTTAAATCCATCTGTAGGTTTTCTCATAGGATAATTGTTGAAAATAAAATTGTAAAATCTGGTTTAGAAGAATATTTTGATGTTTCATCTGAGAAAATTAATGTAATTAATAACGCTGTACCACAAGAAATTGGATTAATTTCCAATATCAAGCGCAAAGAATTTCTTAACAAATTTTCTAACAAAAAGATAATTCTTTGCTTTGGAGTTATTTCTCCACGGAAGGGTCAATCAAATGCAATTAAGGCGTTCAAAATCATAGAGGATAAACTACCTGATCATATTTTGGTTATAGGTGGTAGACTTTCACCAGAATTTCAATTATACAAAAAAGAATTACTAGATTTGATTAACGAATTTAACCTAGAAAAAAAAGTTTTCTATCTTGAAGAACTTGATGAAGAAGAAATCAATTTATTATTTGAAATTTCAGATATTGCACTTTTTCCATACCATCCTGCAATATATGGTTCAGGTGCATTTTCATTTGCTTTACAATATAACAAACCTTCCATAGTGACTAGTATTGACACCTTTAAGGAAATATTAGGTGATGATGGTGGTGTTTTTGTTGATCCTAAAAATGATGAACAATTGGCTCAAGCAATAATAGATCTTTTAACAGATCCTAAGTTACGAAATGATACCATAAATAAGATGAAGACTACCTCTGAATTACGTAGTTGTGAAAGCATAGCACAAAAACATTATGAGATTTATAAACAGATTCTAAAGTAGCATTTTATTTGTAAAGATTTTGGCTGTAGAATTTTCTATATTTTATTAAATTTGGCAAATTTTAATGCAATAATTCCAGCTAGAACTGAAGACCAGGTTGTCATGAATCTAATAAACAAAACCAATGCAGTTGCAGTAGAAATTGCAATTCCAGATTGTAATAATAATCCTGTCATTCCAACTTCAAGTACACCTAATCCACCTGGAATAAATAAAATAGTTCCTACTATCATTGGTGCAAAATTTATTATTGTTGTTTCAATAAAATTAAAATTCAAATCGAAAGCAAGAAAACAGAAGTATATGGCTACTGCATCAACAAGCCAAGCTAAAACACCTATACCTGTACCAGAAAATAATGTTTTACCCTTAAAAAGAACCAACAATGAATCATAGAAGACTGATAAATTATCAGGAATTTCTTTTAAAATCCATTTCTTTGGAATACTTGTCAGTATCTTATTACATAATTTTTGATTTTTAATAATTAAAAATAAAGAAAATAAAATAATCGCTATAATACTAGTTATAATTAAAACAGTATTGGATTCCTTAAACAGGAGGAAAAAAAACAAAATTGGAATTACTGAGAGCATGTTATGATATTTTTCTGTTAATAAAACGGGAATTGTTTTAGAATATGAATGTCCAAATTTTTCTTTCAGTATATGATTTTTAATTAATTCACCTGATGCACCCGGTGTCATCATTAATGACATTCCTACAAAATATAGCTTAACATTTTGTTTTAGAGATAATTTAATGTCCAATTGATCAAAAAATAATTTTTGTCGTATTGAACGTATAAACATGGCTATAAAATGAAACCCAAGAATTAATGGTATGTAGAGGACATTAATAGTTGAAAATTTATTGGAAATTTCTTGTATATCAGAGACTAACGAAAAAACTGTATAAAATAATACAGATATTATTATTATTGTTATTGTCCGTTTTGTAAATAATTTAGAAAATTCCAACTATACCGTTTAAAACTGAGCAGAACATTATATAACTTCTAGAGAGAAAAAAATAGACACATTAATTATATTGTATTGGATATTACCCAGTAATTTTATTCGCGTTTATGACAGAAATCGAATTTGAATATTCATTAACAACATAAATTGTATTTGTTATAGGATTTATTTCAAGTGAGATAGGATGATCACCAACTTTGATTTCTTCCTTGATCATATTCGTTGAACCATCTATAACGTAAAGAACATTATTTAAAATATCTGAAGCATAAATCATGTTTGAATCTAAATTAATAGTCACTGATGCAAGATTGATTCCAACAGCAATTGGTTCTAATATTTTGTTTGATGAAATATCAATAATAGAAATGAGACTTGCGTTAGCTACGTATAACAAATTTGTTTTTTTATTGTACGAAACATCAATTGGACTGATTTTAAATTGTGTATCACTAATTTGTACTTCTTCAATACTATTTTCATTTAAGATTGATATAGTTAACGAATCTCGATTAGCAATGAAAACATTCCCTGTACTTGAATCTACATCAATACCCCATGGTTTATCTGTATTAACAGTAGAAATAATATTATTTTTGTTTCCATCAATAATTGAAATAGTATTTGAAAAATAATTTGTTACGTATACTTTATTATTTTCTAAATTTACTTCCATTCCCCAAGGTGTGTTATTAACAGGAATTTCTTTTATGACAGTATTTGTTTTTCCATCAATTACAGATACTGTGTCTGAATAGTAATTTGCTACATAAATCATTTCAGTATTTGGATTTATAGAAATTCCCGCTGGACCATCACCAACAATGATTGTTTCTATTACTGAATTTGTTTTTCCATCAATTACAGATATGGTATCAGAATGATTATTTGTTACATAGATAATGTTGTTCATAGGATTTACTGATATTCCTATAGGAAATTCTCCAACAGTAATTGTTTTTGAAACAAAATGATCTGTAGAGAAATTATTTTCTTCAGATGACGTCCCTATCGAATTAAGTGATATTATAGATATAGCAATTATGGCTATGCATACTGGAATTATTATTTTTAAAATATTATTTTTCATCAGACATTTTTTTCCCATTCGAATTTAAAAATGAATTTATCAAATCTTCCATGTCATTAATTTTCTAATTTATGGCTATAAAATTAGAATAATATATAAAATATAGAAAGTTGTTATTTTTTTCAACTAGTTTTCTTCATTTTCAGTGTACAATTCAGGTAGGAACGTTCGAGAACAATAAAGTTTTAAAAAGTTTAATCATAGGCAAAAGGTGTCAAAATTTGTAATTACTGGGGGTGCTGGATATTTAGGAAGTTACATGGCAATTCGACTTTTACAAGAAGGACATATTGTAAAAGTAATTGATAAAACTCCACAAAAATCATCTCTACTTCCTAAAGATTTGAATAATGAGAATCTAAGTTATTTAGAAACTGATATTTGTAATTCTGAATTAGATTCTCATATTATTGGATTTGATACAGTTATTCATTTTGCTGCAAATACAAATGCAAAAATTGGTTTTGAAAAACCTCAAATAGATTTTCATGAAGGAATTTATCAAACATTTAAAGTTCTTGAATCAATGAAACAAACCAATATTAATAAAATAATATTCGCTTCATCAGGTACAGTTTACGGTGACAGTGAAATAATTCCTACTTCTGAAAATGCTAATTCCCTTTCACCCATTTCTATATACGGTGCTGCAAAATTATCATCGGAAAACTTGATCAATGCATTTTGTAACATGTATGATATGAAATCATGGATATTTCGAATTGGAAATGTGGTTGGAAAAGATTGTAGAAAAGGCGTGATATTTGATTTAATAAAAAAGTTGCAACAAAATTCTCAGTCTTTAGAAGTTTTAGGAAATGGAGAACAAACAAAGGATTATGTTTACATTGATGATTGTATTGATTCTATTTTACACACATACAAAGAAAGCAATGAAAAAATTAATGTATATAATGTTGGATCTGGTTCTACAGTATCCGTTAAGGATATAGTTCAAATTGTTCTACAGGAAATGAATCTGAATCCAACAATAAATTATCTTGGAGGTCCAGATGGTTGGAAAGGTGGAGGATGGGAAGGTGATGTTGCAAAAGTACATCTTAACATTTCTAAAATTAAAGAAGTTGGCTGGTCGCCAAAAATTTTATCAAGTGAGATTATCAGACAGGCAATAAAAGATATTTTATAATATCTGTATGTACCATTTTATGGTATAAAAAGTACAATGGCTTTTCTAGTTTTTAGAAATTTTGGGTTTTCGTGTTGCACCATATTCAAATGATTCTTTAATAGAATCCTCAACATTTTGTATTGTTAATTCTCCATTAGATATTTTTGAGTAAAAGTAATCAAATCCTTCCTTATCAGGTAGTCTCCCCAATAGATTTTGGTATAACTGAATCAATGAATTTGCTGAACTATTTCCTGAATAGTTTTTAACAATATTTCTTCTTTCAATTAGTTCACTTTCTAGTATAGATTCCTCACAGTTCCTACAAATAATATCACTATCTTGTGATTTCATTTTTTTCCAAATTTTCTCAAATGCATCACTATGAAATAGTGATTCATAATCAGATTCTAATAAATTTCCCAAAATATTTTGTAAACCATAATCCATACAGCACAGTGACACGTCTCCGTTTGGAAGGAGAACGTTATAATCTAATTTGTCTTCTAAGCTTTGTTTGCTTGCCAGATTACATGTTACTGGCCCAAATTTTTTTGCAGTAGGTTTTACATTATCTAAATTACCTGCCCTGGAAATCATTACATCCTCTTCAATTTCCGTATCCAACACTTCTTTTATCTTTGAATGAAGAGGACCCATTGCCATTCCCTTGATATTTTTGATATTACTGGATAGAAGTTTCTTTAATACTTCAATGTAATTTTTGTTAACTGCAATTTTTGCATACATAGGATCGTCTGGTAAATGGACGAGAAATTCATCGAATTGTATATTCTCAAGTTGTTTTACATCTTCTAGTGTCATACCAACAAGAGTTGTAAAAACAGAAACTGAATGCTCATTTTCATATGCATAAATAATCATCTTAGAGCATTCAGGATTTAAGAATGGTTCAGAAAAACCACCAAAACTAACTTCCATTTTTTTTGGTATCTTATCTAAACAAGTTTTAAAATTTTCAAAACTCATCAAAACTGGATTACCATAGCTAAGATTTTCTACATTTGCCTGTGAAGAATATTCATTCATTAACAATGTTTGGGGGCAAAAATCACAGTCTACCCTGCACCCAATCATTGTATTAATTTCCATATGTCCCATATTATGAAATATTTACTGTTTATCATATTAAATATTGTTGGATATAATCAAAAATGAAAAATTGGAATATTATCTTAAACAATAAAAAAATCTTTAAAGATAAATTAACTCTATTATATTCTCTAGTATATGGCTAGAATGGAAATTTCAACCAATATTGCATGTAGAGTTCAGTGTGATTTTTGCCCACAAGAGTTGCTTATTGAAGAATATTCTACTAAAAATAATATAGAAAATATTTCGTACGGACAGCCGACACAAATGAGTTTTGATACTTTTAAAAAATGTTTGAGTACAATTCCAAAATCAATAATAATTGGTTTCACTGGATATACAGAACCATTCTTAAATCCTGAATGCTCTAAGATGATTATTTATGCCTATGAAAGTGGATATCCAATAGAAGTTTTTACAACTCTTGTTGGTATGACACTAGAAGATGTTGAATTAATAAAACAAGTAAAATTCAAAACATTTCATATACATCTACCAGATGCAGAAAATATTGCAAAAATTGCAGTAAATAATGATTACATAAACATACTAAAAAAAATACTAAATGATATTCCTAATGTTACTGGAATGTCTATGTCAGTTTTACACCCAAAAATTCAAAATTTTTTAAATGATGATATTATTCCTGACCAAATGATGAATAGGGCTGGTAATGTAAAATCTATTAAACCAACTCCAAAAAAATTGGGCCCATTAGTATGTGGCAGGCATTCCAAACAAGATCTTTTGGACATAGTGGATGAGAATGTATTACTTCCAAATGGAGATGTAACATTGTGTGGAATGGATTATGGCTTGCAGCATATTATTGGAAATCTATTAGAGCAAAATTATGATTCTATTTTTGAGACTGAGAAGTATATGGAATTTCGTAAAAAACAAAAATCACATGATGAGAATTTACTTTGCAGATCTTGTCCAGAAGCAATTTCTCAGTCTACATTAACGGAAAAACAAAATCTAAAATCTTACATTGAAAATAATTTTGATTCTAATGTTGCAAAACCATTAGTGAAGTTGTATGAAGACCATTTAGAGAGGTTTCCTGATAAAGAAGGATTTGATTACTTTTATGATAAATTAACTAGTAATCAACTTTCATTACTTGATGTACAACATTTAATCGAAGAATCCCCAGAGTACAAATCTGTTCACCCCATTAAACTAAATTGAATGGATTCTACAGATATAATTTTTAACAATTAAGACTAAATGTCTGGGTATAATCTAGTAAATTATTGGTGAAATCTGAAAAAATAGTCATTATATGTCAGGGCTCAGCTAATGAGCAATTTACAAAAGAAACTGAATATCTTTTTAGAAGTATTAATGAATATGGTGGAAAACTTGCTAATGCCGAAAAAATTGCATGTTTTTCAGAACCTGTCTCAGATGAAACTATCTTATCTTTGGAAAAAATAGGAGTAAAAACTAAACTAATTGAATCAATTGACACTAGATGCATCCATGCCAATAAAATTCAAACACTTAAGTTATTTGAAGAAGAATTTGATGTTCTTATTGTACTTGATACAGACATCATAGTTCTAAACGATTTTTCTAATCTTATTGATGAAGAAAAAATTAGAGCTGTACAAGATGATGTTGATCCATTGGGATTAGATAATTGGAAAACTCTGTTTGAACATTTTGGTTTAAAAATGCCTAATGAAAGATTTAATTCATATCTAAATTGGGAAAAAACAATTCCATATTTTAACACAGGAGTATTATTTATTCCACAAACATATGTCACAGAACTTTATGAAAAATGGAAGTATTATGTCGTTCAACTTCTTGATGCTTATGAAAAATTTCCAGTAATTGCCAAGTCATCATTTTGGACAGATCAAATAGCCTTTACACTTGCTATTCACGATGGTATATTTCCTTACTCCCCACTTCCACTAGAAATGAATTTTCCAACACATGTTAAACTTCATCCAAATTGTAGGATAGATGATATTGATCCATTTTTAATACATTATCACCACAGAATTTCTAAATTAGGAAATATAAGAAATTCTTATTATGAAAATATTAACAAATACTTTGACAAGATTAAGTTTTCAGTTGATAGAAAGAACGATTCTGAAATTTTAATTGATGATTTGTATATGAAAACACTTCGAAGACCGGCTGATATCGAGGGGTTGAATCATTTTTCAGCATTAATAGAAAGTAAAAAACAGTCTTTAGAAGATATTCAAAAGATGTTTTTTGATTCTGATGAATACAAATCTCTAAAAAATTCTGACAAAATTTGTCGAGGATATGAAAATATTAAAAAAAATGATCTAAGTTTTTTCCCCTTCTTTAGTGAATTAGATCTAGAGCCATTAGTAAAAATAATAAATTTTAGTAAAAAACACTTTGGTTGGTTTTCTAGACACACACCCAGATTATTTGAATATCCTTGGTTTACTAGGCAAATTGATGATGCACATAAAAAAAGAATTTTAGATATTGGAACAGGTATTTCTTCCTTACCAATATTTTTAGCAAGTGAGGGAGCAACAGTTGTAACAGTAGACAATCATCAAATCATTCGTGAGTTAGATGATGACAAGTATACATGGAATGAGTGGGGATTCTTTGATTATTCCAAAATTAACAAAAATATTATCTCTTATAATTCATCTATTGAATCTGTTAATTTACCTAAAGAGGACTTTGATTACATTTATTCAGTAAGTGTGATTGAACACTTACCAAAATCTATCCGAAAAATTCTTTGGAAAAAAATTAATTATTGGTTAAAATCAAACGGAGTTTTACTTTTAACTATTGATCTTATAAAAGATTCAGAACAGTTGTATAATGTAGACGAATATTACACAGTAGATTTTGAAAATCATGGAACATTAGATGATATTAAAAAAGAGTTTATTGAAAATGGTTTTAAATTAGAAAGTTGTGATTTTAATAAAAAATACATTAATGATTCAAGTACTTATTTAGCATTTCTTAGACTTACTAAATTATAGTACAATAGAAACTAGAATTTCTACTTGAGAAAAAATTAAAAACATTTTAGATGGATATTATTCAAATTCTATGTAAAGAATGAAACAGCCAACTATTGTAGCAATGTATAGATCTAAAAATTCAGAAAAATGGATAGAAAAATCACTAAAATCATCCTTAGAAATTTGCTCTCATGCAGTAATTGTTGATGCATCAACTGATAATACAGTTGAAATATGTAAAAAATTTGGAGATAAAGTCGAAATATTTCATGATGAGAATCTACCGTTTGATGAAACACGAGACAAGAACAAACTCTTAGAAATGGCTTTAAAAAAAAATCCTGACTTTTTATTTAATCTAGACACTGATGAAATTTTAATGAATAATGCAAAGAAAATATTATTAGACGAAATTAACATATTACATTCAAATGTAGATGTGTTTGAATTTCAATTTTTAGAAATGTGGGATAAACCAAATCAATATAGATATGATGGTCACATTAGTAATATTTGGAAAAAAAAATTGATTCGAATGAAAAATCAACCAGATAATTTACACTATGATGACATGCCATATTCTGGAAATATGCATTGTCCTGGAATACCACAAAATTCATTCGGACTAACTAATTCAGTTCGTAGTAGAGTAAAAATACTTCATTATGGATATTTTGATCCAGAATCTAGACAAGAAAAATATGACTTCTACAATAAAATGGATCCAAATAACACCAGCTTTGATGGGTACAGATATCTTGTTTCTGAAAATAGTAAATTTTCTGGTCCAGAAGGAATGGAATTCAGATTATTGCACAATAGTATGGTAGTTTCAGAAAATGAATGACAAAAACCTTACTGATTCTTATGATTCGGATGAAACAAAAAAAGAATTAGATTTACAAGCAATTCTTGTTGGAAATGGAAAGAACACACTTGTTTTTGAATCTACTCCTACATCACTATCTGAAATTCTCGTTAAGCAAAACTGTAAAGTAAAAAAAATCATAATAAAAGAAAATAATCCATTAGAGGATTTACTTGACTCTGAAAAATTTGATGTTATGGTTTTGGGTGATTTTTTACAGTGCATAAAATCTCCAGAACTAATTTTAAATAAATTAAAGAATTTCTTGAATACCGATGGGTATTTGGTTTGTTCAATTACAAATATCGCTCATGCATATAATAGGATAAAACTACTAAACGGTGAATTTGACTACACTCAAGATGGTTTGGTAAACGAGCGTTTTTTACGATTTTTTACACTTGATACATTTCTTTATCTACTTTCTGAGGTGAATTATTCAGTCATGAACTTATACAGAGAAAAGAGGGATTTGGACTTGATTCATAGTAAAGAGCTAAAAGATTTTACAATACCCACTGAACTAATCGAATCAATAAAAAATGATCCTGATTCCTTAGTAGCAAAATATGTCTTTAGCATTAAACCAGAAACTGTTGATTCTTCTGGAATCTATGATTATCTAAAAGAATTTCCTAAAAGTCTGACAACTGAAAGACTAAGTGAGTTAATCAGATATTATAAAGAGGATCTAACAGTGGCATATGATAAAAAATTAGATGAGAAGAATTCTCAAATAGATGAATTAAAAAGAAAATTAAATGATACTAAAAACGAATAAGTATTTTTATTCTATCTTTGTTTGTGCTTTTGTAAATTTTGAAACTAACTTCCATGTAGAACTATTATAGATTTCATTAACTGTTTGTTTCCATTTTTCAATTGTTACTTCTAAATATTTTTCAGTTTCTGCTAATGAGTTTTCTAATCCCTTAATCACTTCATCCTTTTCGGTGATTGAATTTTTCAGTAATAATTCAGTTTCTGCTAATGAGTTTTTTAACCCTTCAATCACTTGATCTTTTTCATTCCTACCATACTTTTCATTTTCAGCTATGGTTGCTTGTAGACCCCAGATCATATCATCTTTTTCTTTAATAGCTTCTTTTAATCCAATTAATTCTGCTATTGCTTCATTTTGCTCATCAAGTTTAGATTTTAAATCTGCAATTTCAGATAGTAGTTCAGTTTCTTTATCTTCCATTTGACTTCATTTCATATTTGAAACTTCATCATTTATTATCATTTTTAATTTATTTATAAAATCCCAATCAAATTCTTTAACATCTCTTTTTTTATCATCAAAATACTTCAGTGGTAATTTTTCTAGTAAGGCTTGTAGAATTATTATCAAAATCCAGTCATGAAAGTGCCAGATTCCTATTGCTGGGCATTTTTTACATATTGTATCAATGTCATTATTTTGACCAGCAATTATTTCTCTTGATTTTGTATATTTTTCATTATTTCTAATGTCTATTAATTTACTATCATTCACAATTCCAAAATCATCCTTTTGGTCCACAGTTATGCAACATGGTGCTATGCTAGTATTTGCATTAACAACTGAAGTCCACCACAACCAATCACAACCTGACTTGAAATTTAATTTACTTTCCATCATTCGTGTTTCTTTGTCAGTAGACTTTTGTTTTTCTGGCATTGAATCTCTTTTTCCATCATTATATGGCCAAGATGTTGCTGAAAACTGATCAATTGTAGATGACCATTCGTCAAATTTTGTAGGATCAACATGTGGAGCTGCAAAAGCTAATTTCACACCAAGTTCATTAGCAATTTTCATTGCTCTTACTATTTCATTTTGATTATGCTTAAAAATTAAAAATCTCCATTCAATTTCTATATTATTTTCGCTTAATTTTTTTTCATCTACTAATAGTTTGATGTTTTTAAAGACTAGTTCGATATCTCCACCAACTCTGTATTTTGCATAAGTTTCTTGTGATGCACCGTCTACAGAAATGGTAATTCTATTCAATCCTGAGTTGATTAATTCTTTTGCTTTCTCCTTACTGAGAGGAAAACTAAGATTTGTACTTACATCTGATGTAATATGATATTTCTGAAGATATGTAATCATATCGACAAAGTCTTTGTTTAGTAACGGTTCCCCCCAATTATAAAATGATATATGAAACAAGTCAAAACCAATTTCATCTATAATATGTTTGAAAACAGATAAACTCATACTAGCACTTGGTCTATCAGATTTTCTCACTCCAGTTGGGCAAAATGGACATTCTAGATTACAAAATGATGTAGGATCTAAATAGAGGAAGAATGGCTTTGTATCAAGTCTAGTTTTAAAATCTCTACGTTCCTCTAATGATTTTATTACATTCAAAAATGGCTCAAAATCTTTTTTGATATATTTTTTAGTTAATGCTCCAGTTAGTCGTGACAATACATCAAAGTATCTACTATGATATTTATTACTTCATACTATTGTATAGTTACATTAATCTATAATATCAGAAACATTTTCTCATATGCGAGTAGGATTTGTAGTTGATTGGAATACTGATATATCAAGCCTAATGGTTTTGGCCCGAAATATGTTTCGAGAGTTAGCTAAGTTAATGAATGAAAAAAAATCATTTACTATTACTGCAATTAGTAAAAACTTCTTAGGAATAGGAGACATTAACCAACACTTTGATTTAATTCACTTTCCAAATCTTGGTGGATATACATTCCCAAATAATAATATACTAAATGCCAAAAATGTCATTCTAAGTCCATCAGGTATTGATGAAGTAATTTACAGAGATCAAGTATTTCCAGACAAGAAAAGATGGCCTATCATAGAACGTGTTATAAATAAAGAAGTTCCTAGATGGAAACAAAACATAGATAAAATTAAAGCTGTTCATGTTGTTACAAAATCTGAATTAAATGAGATGAATGAATATCTAGGAGTTCCATTAGAAAAGATGACTATAATACCTCATGGAGTTAATCATGATGTTTTTGTTCCTACTAAGAATAAAGATGAACTAAAAAATAAAATTTGTAAAAATTTTCAACTTGAAGAACAGGATTACTTTATTCATATAAGCGAACGAAACTGGGCTAGAAAGAATATTCCACGAATATTAGAGGCATTTTCAGAAGCAAAAAAATGCGGTTTGACACAAAATCTCATACTAGTTGGAAAAGTGCATCCTTTTGTAATTAAAAAAGTAAAAAATATTTCTGGCGTGAAAATAATGGGTTGGGTATCAGAAGAACATCTAATAGAACTAATTCAAGGTTCACATGGTATTATTTTACCTTCTATTCATGAGGGTTTTGGTTTACCATTAGTAGAATGTATGGCATGTGGTATTCCAAGTATTACATCAAATAAGCATGGGCCTCCTGAAGTAGTTGGTAATAGCGGAATATTGGTTGATCCATATAATATAATGGAAATTAAGGATGCAATTCTAGAACTAGGAAAAAATAAGGAATTACATTCAAAGTTATCTAAAAATGCATTAATTCGTTCAAAAGATTTTTCATGGAAAAATACAGCGTCATCATTATTACAATTGTATGAAAAAATAGTTACACCTCAAAACTCATGGAATTTTGAAAATAGTTTTGAAGTTTCAGCTAGAAGAACACTAACTACTGTATGTCAATTATTTCCTCAGAAAGATGATGAAAATCCATATGCACCTACCATTCCACTAATAGAGGCATTATTGTCATTTAATTATAAAAAAATGATTGATTGGGCGTTACAATACGGATTAACAGAACCAAAAACAAGAGATTTTTTACTTCCATTAGAAACTTGGCTAAGAAATAAATCTGAAATAAAGTATTGAGAAAGACATGACTATTTTTATTGCAGCAAGCAGGGCAAAAAAACTAAAAAAATTAAGAAATTTGGCAACTAATATAATCAATGAGTATGGTTACTGTTATTTCATACGAGTTGCATTTTATGAATTTAGAAGACAAAAATTCAAATTATTTTTACCAGATCCTGAAAATAAAATTACATTAGAACAAACTATGCATATAGATGATCTAAGAAAATATGAAAAATTTAACCAGAAAAATTCATTAAAACAAGATGAAATTAAAGAAACTTACACAAAATTTAATTTTAGACCAAAATTTACTGTTGTACTAAAATATGATAAAAAAAATATAGAATTAACTCTTGAATCAATAAAAAAACAGATTTACACTAATTACGAAATTATTTTATTTTCTGGTGATGGTAAAAATGAAATAGAATCACAATCTGATGGTTTTCAAGATATTAAATTTATTTCAAATATGAATGATCTTTTAGAAAATTCTGAGGGTGATTTTATTTGTTTTCAAGAATCAGGTTCAACACTAAATTCAGAGGCATTATTCAAAATGTATAGATTTTTGAATAAAGTTAATGATGCAGAGATAATTTATTCTGATAACGACTATTTTGAGAAAAAATATTCTACTAGAGCAGTTCCATTTTTCAAACCTGATTGGAGCCCTCATCTATTTCTCAGTATGAATTATCTAGAACCATTTTGTATTATTAAAAAAGAGATTCTTGAGAAAATAAATTTTGATGATATATCGAGTATATCACCATTTTATGACATTATGATTAATTCAACAGAAATTTCTACAAAAATCATGCATTATAGTTTCCCAATTTGTACAATCCACAAAAAAAAATCTGTAGAAGAACATGTCAAAGAAGAAATAAAGATAATTTCAAAACATCTAGATAGAAAAAAAATTATGGCTACTGTCAGTCAAGGAATTCTACCTAATACATACAAAATTCAATATACTAATGAAACTGAACCATTGGTTTCTATTTTAATTCCAACAAAGAACAATGAAAAAATTCTTCAAAGGTGTATTGAAAGCTTAGAGAATAACACAACATACAAAAATTGGGAAATTATCATAATTGATAATAATTCTAATAAAAGTACAACAAAAAAATATTATCAATCACTTTCATACCAAATAATTAGTTATAATGAGCCATTTAATTTCTCAAAAATGAATAATTTAGCTGTGAAACATGCTAGAGGTGAATTATTACTATTTCTGAACGATGATACTAAAATAATAAATCCTGAATCACTGAAAGAAATGGTTGATCTTTGCAGTCAAAATGATGTTGGTGCAGTAGGTGCAAAATTAATTCATTCTGATGAGACAGTTCAACATGCGGGAATTGCCTTTTTACAAACTGGTGCAGGCTTTCATCCATTCCAAAGAATTCATGAATCAAAAGGTGGCTATCACAATTTAATCAATGTAACGAGAGAATGCAGTGCAGTTACAGGTGCATGTCTACTCGTAAAAAAAGAGATTTTTGATCAAGTAAATCAATTTGATGAAGATTTTGATCTGTATTATGGTGACGCAGATCTTTGTTTAAAAATTATTAAAGCTGGTTATAATGTACTTTATAATCCACATGCAAAATTATTGCATGAAGGTTCTTATTCAATTCAGAAACAAGCTGCTATGCACTTTGCAATAGAAAATCATTATCAGTTTATCCAAAAATGGCCATATCTAAAAGATGGGGATCCATTTTACAATGTTAACCTAGACTGGAATTATTCATTAAGATTAATTGAGTGATGATTTAACAGGAATTTTAATACTATATTATATTCGAGGCAATTTAGATTTACAACATGACAACTATTCGTGAGGAAATGTGGAAATTCAAAGGAATTCTGTTTAATTTTGCTATATCTGATCTCAAAATACGCTATAGAAATTCTGTACTTGGTGTACTTTGGAGTTTAATTGAACCATTATTGATGTTAGGTGTACTATTTGTCGTCTTTTCAACCATGTTCAAATTTGATATTGAAAATTTTCCTATCTATCTATTACTAGGAATTATTTGTTATAATTTCTTCAAGAATGGTACTACCTTTGCTTTGAATAGCCTTACAAATCGTTCTGCACTAATGTCGCAGATTTATTTTCCAAGATCTATTCCTGGAATAAGCTCTGGAGTTACAGCAGCAATAATGCTTATTTTTGAATTGGTTGTTTTGGGAATTTTTATGGTTGTTTTAGATTTTGTTCCTACAGTAACAATTCTAGTGCTTCCCTTGATTTTAGGTTTGGAATTCCTTCTAATTTTAGGAATTGCACTTCCTTTATCTGTGCTTAATGTAAAATACAAAGACACTGAATTCATTTGGTTAGTTATAGTACAAGCTGCATTTTTCCTAACTCCAATTTTTTATCAATTTGATATGTTACCAGCAAACATACAAGCTATATTTCAATTTTCACCACTGGTACAAATTGTAACAATGGCCCATCATGTAGTTTTGTATGGTACACTTCCATCGATAAACTCTGTTCTTTATGCTGTGGGCTCAATTTCTGTCATTACAGGTATTGGTTATTTGATATTTAGAAAGTACCAAGCTAAAATTGTTGAGGAGGTATAAAATGGATGAATATGCAATAACAGCAAAAAATATTTCTAAGAAATTTACTATACATCACGAAAAAACAGACTCTATTTTTGAAGCAGCAGCTGGGTTGTTCCAAAAAAAGAAAAAAACTGAAATATTACAAGCATTAGATGATGTATCATTTAATGTTAAACATGGAGAAATATTTGGAATTATTGGAAGAAATGGTGGTGGAAAAACAACATTACTACGAATTATTTCAAGAATATATGCTCCAGATTCTGGTTCAGTAGATGTTAAAGGTAGTATAATTCCTGTTTTAGCATTAGGTTTAGGATTTCATCCAGAATTAACTGCCATAACCAATATCTATCAGAGTAGTGTATTACTTGGTTTTAAGAAAGCGGAAATTTCAAAGCGTGTTGATGAAATTATAAAATTCGCTGAACTTGAAAAATTTGCCGATACCAAAGTAAAAAATTTTTCTGCAGGAATGCAAATGAGATTAGCTTTTGCAACATCTGTTTTGGTTGATCCTGATATATTGTTATTAGATGAGGTATTTGCTGTAGGTGATGTTAATTTTCAAAAAAAATGCTTTGACACAATAATGGATTTTAAAAAACGTGGGAAAGCAATAATTTTTGTTAGTCATGATATGACTTCAGTAAGGAATTTTTGTGATACTGTTATGTTCTTAAAAGAAGGAAAAGTGGGATTAATTGGCTCACCTCAAAAATCAGTTGATGCATATTTAGACTATTTAGAAACTCAAAAATAAATTACAATTAAATAATTTTAGGCGTACATCACTCTTTCTAAATTTAGAAACGTTAAAACATATTTGTCATATTCTAAAATTCATGCCTTTTACATTCACTAGATTAAATATATCGGATGTTATTCTTGCAGAGCCTCAGATATTTTCGGATGATCGAGGTTTATTTTTTGAAAGTTTTAAAGAATCAGATTTTTTTTCATCAGGAATAAAAAATAACTTTGTTCAGGATAACATATCACATTCTTTACAAGGTGTTATTAGAGGCTTACATTTTCAAAAACTTCCAAAAGCTCAAGCAAAATTAGTATCTGCCATAAAAGGGGAAATATTTGACGTTGCAGTTGACATTAGAAAAAATTCTCAAACATATGGTAAATGGGTAGGAGAAATTCTTTCAGAAGAGAATCATAAATTATTATATATTCCAGAAGGATTTGCACATGGTTTTTGTGTTATCAGTGATGATGCATATGTCCACTATAAGGTTAGTAATGAATATTCACCAGAACACGAATTAGGTATAGTTTGGAACGATCCTCAACTAAATATTAAATGGCCCACAATAAAACCAACTATTTCAAAAAAAGACACTCAGCTACCAGTATTAGAAAATTTAGAAATTGACTTTGAATAACAATAAGATTGTGACATTATAGTTAAATAATAAATTTCAAGTTTGTAATTATGAAAATTCTGGTTTGTGGTGGTATGGGATTTATTGGTAGTAATTTTATCAAAAGTCATCTAAGTAATAATGTAAATGATGAAATAATTAATTTTGATAATCTGGTATTAGGTTCCAATAAAAAAAATCTAGAAAATATTGAGAAAAAAAATTATAAATTTATCGAAGGAGATATAACAAACTCTAATACTATTAATCAAATTGCAAATGATGTAGATGTAATAGTAAATTTTGCAGCTGAAACTCATGTTGATAGAAGTATCTCTAACCCAAAACCATTCTTGGAAACAAATATCATTGGAACATATTCAATTTTAGAAGCTGCAAAAAATCATGATAAATTATTTGTTCATGTATCTACAGATGAGCTTTATGGGGATGCTGAAAATCAGGATGCCTTTAAAGAAGATTCAATTCTAAAACCAAGTAATCCATACTCTGCAACTAAAGCCTCAGCAGATCATTTAGTTGGTTCTTATGCAAGAACATACGGAACAAAATGTATTATTACAAGATGTACAAATAATTTTGGTCCATATCAATTTCCTGAGAAATTAATTCCAAAAACCATAATTCGTGCAAAAAAAGATCTTAAAGTTCCTCTATATGGAGACGGAAATCAAATTAGAAGTTGGATTTTTGTTTTAGATCATGTATCCGCAATAGAATCTTTGATTACAAAAGGAACACCAGGACAGACATACAATATTACAGCATGGAATGAAATTTCGAATAAAACAATCACTGGTAAAATTCTAAACTTGATGGGAAAATCAAATGATTTGATAGAATATGTGGATGATAGACCAGGACATGATAAACGATATTCAATTGACTCATCAAAAATTCAAAATGATATTGGTTGGAAACCAGCTTACGATTTTGATAATGCTCTAAAACAAACTGTAGATTGGTATATGGAAAATAATGATTGGTGGGAACCACTAGCTGATGAGAAAACATTACATCCACAACCATGGACTATTAATTGGTAACATTGAAATTTTTAGTAACTGGTTCAGCTGGTTTAATTGGAAATCAATTAGTAAATGACTTGTCGAAATCACATGATGTAATTTCTTGTTATAATAATTCTAAACCAGAATTTGGCATTCCTATGAATATGGATTTACAAAACCATGAAATGATTTCAAATATTCTTAGAGAAGCAAAACCAGATATAGTAATTCATTTGGGTGCTATGACAAATGTTGATCTTTGTGAAGATAAACAATTATTGGCATCAAAAATTAACACAAAAGCAACCCAAATTATTTCAGAAGAATGTTCAAAATTAAATTCATTTTTAGTCTATGTTTCAACTGACTACGTATTTGATGGAAAATCTGGAAAATACAAGGAAGATGATGTTACTAATCCTATTGGATTCTATGGAAAATCAAAACTTGATGGAGAATATGCAGTACAAAAATTTTCTTCAAATTGGTGTATAGCACGAACAAGTACTCCATTTGGTTATCATTCTTCAAAGAAAAGTTTTCCAGTTTGGTTAATTGAGAATTTACAAAATAATAAATCAGTTAATATTCTAACAGATCAAATAACTTCACCAACATATGTCCCAAATCTTAGCAGCATGTTAATGGAAATATCTCAAAAAAAGATTGAAGGAATTATTCATGTTTCTGGCGCAACAAAAATTTCAAGATTTGATTTTGCTAGTTTAATTGTTGAAAAACTAAATTTAGATAAAAATTTACTAAAACCGATTAAAATGGATGAAATAAATTTCAAAGCACAAAGACCAAAAAACTCATCACTTGATGTCTCAAAAGCTACAGCAATTCTTTCAGAAAAACCAGAATCAGTTGAACAAAGTTTAGAAAAATTTATTGATAAAAAAAATGATAATGAATAATTATTCTAACAATATCGAAAATCTAAGCCTGAGACTTATGCATAGATCAATTGATTTAATATATAATAATTAAAAAAATTAGAAATTGAAAGGAATAATTTTGCACGGTGGACACGGAACAAGACTTAGACCGTTAACACATACTGGACCAAAACAATTACTTCCAATTGCAAACAAACCAATGTCTCAATATGCATTAGAAGACTTTAGAGAAGCTGGAATAACAGACATTGGAATAATCATCGGTGACGTTTACCCTGAAAAAGTTAAAGAATATTATGGTGATGGAAAAAACTTTGGAGTAAAAATTACTTACATATATCAAGACAAACCAAAAGGAATT
>Ga0114933_10001717_pt1 | contig 23907 bp, 39 predicted proteins | sample 4SBtaG_FD_89691 | JGI IMG/M metagenome (GOLD analysis project Ga0114933, IMG submission 89691) | Deep subsurface microbial communities from Kolumbo volcano to uncover new lineages of life (NeLLi) - 4SBTROV12_W25 metaG | ecosystem: Environmental > Aquatic > Marine > Volcanic | place: Kolumbo... | reverse complement strand
GTTCTAAACACTTAGCTGATGTTATAACCGGCGTTAAATTCGTCGATGGACTTAAGCAAATTGCCGATCAAAAACAGGACGCCGCTTGAGGATGCCATACACCACATTTGACAATAACTCGGGCAAACATGCGTAAGACCGGATGCATCAGTCACTTCAGCCGAAGTGGCTGCAATTTTATTGATTAAACCACTTTGCATGTCAACCGCTATCTTTTCAGCAGTGTCGTTATTGAACTTTTTCAGGCCTGCTTTGATGGACCGATCTCGATCGTCCCAAGTTGTGAGCTTGCTAATCAAGTGACTCGCATCAACAAAAGTAAATACTTCTCGGATAAGGCCCATGTCGCCTTAAGGCTTTCTCGTACTCGCTGAAAAATAGCCATGATATTTTTTGTACCCAAGCGCTTTCGAAAATCACCAAAATAGCTGTGATCGGGAGTCTTCTCGGTTAAGGCTAATTCACAGAACCAATTTGCTGAATTGTTTTCGCGTAAAAAGCGTTCCATCTCTCGATCACTGATACTTCTATAAATTGCAAAACCAATGTTCTTAGGCCAAAAGAGACACCTTTTTCTTTTCGACCTTTAGCTGAGTATATGTCGAGGAAAGGATTGGCAAGCTCATCGAATGATAATAAAGCATCGAGTTTTCGATAGGGATGGTCCTCTGAAACAAGGTCATCCAATGTGATAAACAGGGAATTTTGTTTGCGCTTGGTCATAGAATCTATCCTTGAGAAGTTTTTAATATTATCTCATATTACAGCCATTAACCGACAAGCCCCGTGTGTACGCTGTGGATGTGTACCAATCCTTAACCGACTGCCGACCCGTCTCCGACTCCGCATCCTCTCTGTTTTTGACCGGATCGTCGATCACCAGCACGTGGGCACCTTTACCCGTGATCGCACCGCCGACACCCGCCGCGACGTAACCGCCGCCTTTCTCAGTGAGCCACGCTTCTGCCGACTGACTGTCCTTATCTAACCGCGTCTCTTTGAACACCGTTTGGTACGGCTTTTCCCGCAGCACCTGCCTGACTTTCCTACTGAAGCTCATCGCCAACGACCCTGAGTACGAACAGGCGATAAATTCATGTGTCGGATTACGCCCGATGTGCCATGCTGGGAAGTAAGTCGAAGCCAGGAGACTCTTACCGTGGCGTGGCGGCATGAACAGCATCAATCTCGGCGACTTTTTGTTCGCCACCGCATCTGAGAACTTTTCAAGCCGCTCGCATATGTCCTTATGCACCCAGCCCGCCTGATATTCTGGGAAAAATCGTGTGACGAACGGCAGCAATCGTCGTTTGCTCAGCTCACGCCGCGCCAGCTCCTGTTTCGCCAACTCTTTTTTGTTATCGGGGGCTGTAACCGCCGCTTTTTTGTCCAACCGCTTCTTTTCTTTCGCCACAGCCTGCCGCTGAGCGACCCGTCGCACCTGATCCCGTGCTTTAGTCTGCGTTTCTGCCCTTATTTTCTCTGCTTTCTCGGGATTTGCTAACTTATTCTTAATATGGAGCTGTGTGATGTCCGTCGATTTCTTCTGAGCGCAAAAAATACAGACACCCTCACGCATGAGGGTCTCTTTTTGCTCAGTTTTGCACTTCTTACAGAGCGTCTTCGGTATTGTCATTTCGTAGACCCTCCGCAGGAGGTAAATGGTTCTCCGCAGGAGGTAAATGGTTCTCCGCAGGAGGTAAATGGAAGTCGTCCGCTCCAGCCAGCCTAACCAGCTCTTCTTCGTCCATCCGTTCCAGTTGTTCCACCTTATGCAGGTGTAAGTTCTGCGTCTGCACCTTATCCGGCTCATAAAGTCCGTGCATCTTACCCAACTCTCTCACCGCCGTTATCTCTTCAGTAGCCGTCGCGGACTTTCGATGCGCTTCGAACAACATCAACGTCAATTGATCACGAGTCACCTTTATATTGTCCAGCTCCTCACTCCGCAGGTGTGCTAGCACCGCCTGGATTTTATCCATCTGCATTAATTGCGCTGCTGTGGAGGAGGCACTCTTATACCCTGCGCCTCTAGCCGCCTGAGTCGGGGCCATTCCACGCAAAATATACAAAACAAACTGTTCTTGTTGGGCTGTTAACGGAGTTATGGCTGCCCGAGGATAACAGGATTGGAGGTATGCAACGTCGCCTGCAGTTATAGACATAGGTTTCCCATAGTATTTGGGCATAAGCATAGCTTATATCTTGTGGAAAATCAACAGGCTCCGCGTATGCGGGAAAAATTTTTAGAAAAAATCTGAGTTTTGGGCGTGTTTTTTAGGAAAAATCTGAGTTTTGGGCGTGTGCCTGGAAATGTGGATGTTGACTATTCAACACCCCGTCTCCCCGATTCCGTTTTTGGAATCGGGTTTTTCAATTCTCTAACTATAGGAGAGCAAAATGAAAATACTTTTAACAATCTTGAGAGTCATCGCGGGTTTTGCCGCCATGGCTCTCGGATTAACCATCTTAGTATGGTTAATCAACTTAACCCTGCGGACCTTCGGGTTCGCAGGTTTGGTCCTTCCCATCCTAGGATGGGGGGCTGTGGAGTATTCACAACTAACCAAGGAGCAGCAGGCTGCTCTGAAAAGGTTAGCCAAGTCCAAACTACCTAAGTGGGAGGATCCCACTTAGGTAGTAACACTAACTAAGAGCACAAGGATGTGCTCGCCATTATAGGAGTAAGAACTATGCGAATGTTTAACGTAATATTAATCCCAATTAGGGAGCCTGGAGTAACGGGCGTATTTCATTGTGATATACGTTCGTACAACGACCAAAGCCTAGCTCGACGTGTCTACGGACACTACGTCGGGATATCCAATGTACGAGTGTACCTCGTACAAAAGTGCATTGGTTACGAAATAGTAGAGTTTAGTCGCTAGACTCTACTATTTCGAGGAGGGAGCACAGCAATGTGCTCTCTTACTAATAAGCGTTGGTCAACAGCGCTTATTAGTAAGAGATTTTGTTTCATCCGTGTTTCAAAAGTGTTTCACGGGTGTCTCATAAGACCCTGTTCTTAGGTACGGGGTCTCAAAAGTGACTACAGAACAGCATTCCCCATCTGTAGTCACCTAACCTTATGTTTTTAAAGGAGAAACATGGCAAAAACAGCCTAAATCACCCGTGACTACAGGTTGGTCTGACTTCCCTATATATACATATACATTTTATGCATATTAGGGGCTTTTTAGCTAAAAAGGGGTATTTACTACTCTTTATTTACTATGAAGTGTAATAGATAATCTGTAGTCACCTGTAGTTTAGGCAATTAATCCTTGTGAATCAATGAGTTACACGACTACAGAACAGTCATTAATCTGTAATGCATCTGTAGTCACCTAACACGTTGATCTATAAGGGTTTTCATCGACTGCAGACACAACCTTGTGAACCATCTGTAGTCATTTTTCAATTGTACAATATCTGTACAATTTCGTTCTGTAGTCATCTGTAGTCATGACTACACTTTAAAGGAGTAGAAAAATGGACCAACTAGACCTAAATGAAGAGCTGTCGCTTTACGAAGCAGATAGCCTACATAGCCCATTTGGAGAAAGATCTTCTTGGCAGAAGATCGCAAAGGACCCACATTATGGGTGGGATTACGCACACTGTGAACATACCCTTAAATGGTGCTTACTAGCACCATCTAACCCATCCACGAAATGGGTGTGGACACACCTACCCCTCATGGAGGGGAGAGTGATAAACCTTGAGGGTGATACGGTCATCCTCACTAAACATGGTTCCAGACAGGAGTACATCATCACAGAGATATAAGCAGTACTAATAATAACCCTCACAGGGTGCTACTACCTGTGAGGGTTAACTTTAATCAGTAGCTAATATAAAGGAGTAGAAAATGAAAGTAAAATTCGAGTTAAATCTAGCTCAAACCATGGCATTGGTAAATGCAATGTCATGGTATGAGGGAGACAAGTACGTCTCCGTTAGTACATGGAGCTATGGGTTTTACCGCGACGCTCAGAACAACGAGCGTCATGGGTATTACACTCATGACCTAACGTTGCGTAATAGCGCAGGTAGCGCTATTACGTTAGAAGGTTCTACCCTAACCTACTCAGGGGGCAGAAATGCCCCATGGGTAGGGGGAAATAGCATCAACCACTGCCTCAAAGCGGCAGGGGTGGTAAGCGCCACTAACGAAGTGACGGAGCAGTACAGGCACATAATGCCTGTATCTTCACAGGCATTATCCGAAGAATGGTGGCGTCATTCCTACATCGAGTGGTGGAGTGGCGAGGTTATATCTAACTATAGCGTGGGCGCGGATGCGCCAGCTCAACCTTACGACGAGATGCCCGATGAGGAATATCGGGCGATATAAGCAATACTAATAATAACCCTCACAGGGTGCTACTACCTGTGAGGGTTAACTTTAATCAGTAGCTAATATAAAGGAGTATGAGATGGATGATATAGAACTACATAAAATGCTCATGCAGTTAAGGGAAACCCCCCTATTCCACGAGATAGTGGTGGAATCTGCAGAAAAGTATGAGCGGCATCAGCTAGAAATTAGAGCGGCTGAAGAAAAACGATATTTTCTTGCCAATAGCTTGACTCTAGCTGATCCGTGGATCATACAAGTAGTTGAAGGTTTGTGGCAACTACATAATACAGAAGATGATATATGCTATTTAAGTAGCTATGACTTTGTAGATATTTGGGAGCGATACGAACATAAAACTTCAAAATATAAGCAGTACTAATAATAACCCTTCGTAGTTGCTACCGCCTACGGAGGGTTAGTTGTATCTAGCGGTAGCATAATTAAATAGGAGTACGAAATGGACTACATCATTAGCACCCAGTATATGACGCATACGGGCCACCGTTGGGAGTTTGAGTATGGTGCGGTATATCGCATCCACCATATAGGCGGGAATAGCAAAGCAAATGTCGTAGCTAAAACGCTACGATATTTGCATTCCCAATTAGGGAGCGCAGAAATGGAATACCCCACCAACATTATGACTCATGCCGAATGGGTTGAACGCTTCGGCAAGCTAAGTACTGAGTTTCTCATACTGTTGAATTATGAAAAAGACTTAGCTAAGTATTAATCCAAATAATAACCCTTCGTAGTTGCTACCGCCTACGGAGGGTTAGTTGTATCTAGCGGTAGCATAATTAAATAGGAGTACGTAATGAAAATAAACGGTAAGAAAGTACGTTGCTGCGTATGCGGTAAAAAATGGGTTGCAAAACCCGAAATTATAAAAGGGTACTATGGGTGCCCCGCACAACACACAGGCAGAAAGGTTCTGGCTAAGGAGGTACAGCATGTGCACCACTAAAAACCAGTGGCGTATTAAGCGCCATAAAAAAGATCGTCGCGCCCGTTGGGCACGGCGTAAAAACGGTATCAAGTACAACTTAGTTGTACGAGGTATTTTATAAGCAGCACTAATAAGGGGAGCCTTGAGCTCCCCTTTTCTTTAGGAGTATTAAATGGAGAGATTATATACAAAGCGTGAACTCGCGGACATCTTACATCTCGTAATGATGGCGGATGTGTTCGCAAAAATGGGGGGCGATACCTGCTCTTCAAAGACATTATCAAAAATAATGCTGAGAGCGGAGAGTGTAGACTTTGAGGTCTATATGCTCCTTTTGTCTTACCAAACAACAGGCTGTTTAGACAATGGCCTGTTAGAGCGGATGATAGACAAACAGTGTTCTTTATTGAATACAGAATGTCTCCCTAACCCTAAAAATAAATTGGAGGACTTCTTATAATCCTAAATAGCTTTATTAATACTAATTACAGCCTTAGGGCTGTTTGGAGGGTTAGGTGTGTTGGTCTATGCACAACGCACCTAACTTTTTAATAACTGCACTATGTAGTGCAGTTCTACTTTTCACATAATTAGGAGTATTACTTATGAGTGTAACAATAAATGAGACGGAAGATATTCTCTTCGAAATATCAAATGAAATTGGCAATGTTGTAACTGAAAAACTATATCAAATTCATGAAAACCCTGAGCTTGTATGGGGTAATTACAACAATCTCTATTCTGAGGAGCAGTATAGGGGATATTTACAATCTATAGAGGACTACGCCGCTTTAGTGCGGTACGACATAGACTCTAAATACGGACATCCAGCTGTAGTTACAGCTGACGAGCTGAGACTAGCTCAAGTCAAGATGATGAGTATCTTAGTGAGGACGCTGAAATGATCCTAATCATAGCTTTATTAATAATTACAGCCTTAGGGCTGTTTGGAGGGTTAGGTGTGTTGGTCTATGCACCACACAATGCACCTAACTTTTTAATAGCTGGTGTTAACTTAGCACTAGCAGTCACAGCTGCACTATGTAGTGCAGTTCTACTTTTCACATAATCAGGAGAAAAAATCATGGCTTTAATCGACGAAAAAGTACCAATGGCAGAACCAACTGCAAAATCAGGAGTTATCTACGATATTTATAATGTGGGTGGTATGACCACTAAGGATCGCTGGGGCTTTTACGTCCCTGTCGAGTGTCAGAAAAGAGTACCAAATGCAGGGGAGGTACATAAATTACTAACCCGAACTAGGATTGATTGGTTCATATACCCCGAAGTAGCTTCCTATGAGGGCGCACAGTTCAGCTGGGCTGTGTGGACTACGGATAAAAAAGGTGTGCCTACAGCCCCTGTAGGAATTATTCTTAAATTTCCGACGAACTTAGTGATCCGTTCGACTATTGACGATATTAACGAAGGTAAGAAGAAGATCTATGACTATTTATATAAGGGGCAATTTACCTCACACCCTGAGTGTGTGGTTGCTCGTCTAAATGAGGACGAGTACGTGGCTGCTATTGATGCGGCTCAGGCTAAGGACGGCGAGGAATTCGTACCACTACCATGTAAGGAGGTGTTCGATAGACAGAAATTGTACGACATGGGACTAGCGTCCTAAAACCCCTACTTAGGTAGGTTTCTATTTTCATTAACCATTTAAGGAGTACTTATGGATACTAAGATGGCTGATATCACTCTGATTGAAGAGTACCGTACCGCAGAATTTGCGGATCCCGAAGCATTACGACGAGCTCGTATGCTCCCCTCTGCTGTGCAGACGTATGACACTGTGTTCGACGTGTTGTGCACTGCCCCTAATGAGGAGGTCCTGAATAAGATCGGTACCCATCTGGGGTTTCAGCTGGGCTACCAAGATCAGTTGGATGCGTTCCAGATTGGCGCAGATCTGTTGACACTGCTGTGCCATACAACAGGGCTGTTTAACTTAATACGTAATCATAAGACAGGTAAGATCTCGATACGGCCCGGTAAGGACTGTAAGTATACTGGTATACCCAAAGGGCTGACCACGCCCTCTTTTCACCCCCATACTTGGGTACGAAATAGTGACAAAGATCGAGGGTCGATACTACTGGGAGGTCCGTTGTGTCATCATGACGAGGAGCTACCACTGGACAGCTTTAATAAGCTGAATAAGGTAGGATTCCGTCTAGATAACGAGGTGCTCGATACCGAGTCTGATCCGTACATGGACAGATACCCTCAGTTGCGTACAGCAATACGCGAGATTTTCGCAAAATATCGTGGTAAGAAGTTCTACTTCGACTGGAAAGGAGATACTCGTATCCGCCAGTATATTGATGGATGGCTCCTTAACTTACAAGGCTGCGATCGCCGTAAGGCGGAGCTAAACTTCAGTAAAGGACAGGTGGTACAAGATGCGAACTGGTTGAAGATCGCAGCGGCAGATGCTGCGGGTAAGGATAAGCTCATATACTCAAAACGTATTGAGTGGTTCGATAGGCACTACCCCAGCTTCGATACAGAAGTAGAGCGTATTGAGAAGGAAGAGAGTCCCGTACTATTCAGAAAGTTTGTCCGTGCCTATACGCAGTGGTTGAAGGACCCAACAAAAGAGTCACCGGTGCCCATGCCTAAGGATGCCACATCGAGCGGCTTTCAGGTGAGCGCAGCGATGGTCTGTTGTCGGGAGACAGCAATCAGATGTAATTTAATAGATACGGGTGACTGTGTGGATGCCTACGCGCTCTGTATTGAGGAGATGAATAAAGAGCTCCCTGATACAGAGAAGGTGACTAATCGCAGTAACTTTAAGAAGGCGATGGTCGCACATCTGTATAACAGTAAGAAAGAACCACGTATGCGGCTGTCGAAGACACAGTTAGTCTGCTTTTATAAAGTGGTTTCGAAGCTGTTCCCCGGAGCAGAGCAGATTCGTGAAGCGGTGAATACTTATTGGGATCCGAAGGCGCTGTACCATCAGTGGACATTACCAGATGGAGCTGTAGTTAAGGTTCCAGTACGGGTGTATGTGGACTATACGATTAGCTTAGATAATCTGGATGATCAGATCGTCAAGTATCGTTGCCGTCAGAACTTACCTTCTAAACGGTACACATCACTGGCACCTAATATCATCCATTCAGTGGATGCTTATATAGCTCGTGAGATGGTACGACGAGCGGAGTTCGACCTGGTGCATATTCACGATTGTTTCTGGGCACTCCCAGATAATATGCCTGCTGTGTGTCAGTTGTATCGAGAGATACTGGCTGAGATAGCACAGTCTGATCTGCTCTCAGATATTTTGTCTGAGCTAGCAGGTACACGCAAAACCGTAGGTAAAGGGGATCCGGATTTATATCTGGATATCCTTGCTAGTACCTACGCACTTTCATAACTTTAGGAGAAACAAAATGGCTGTAATAACCATAGATAAAAATGAAAATACACAGGAGTACGTTAACTTTAACGTAGCTCTACCAAGTGGTAACGTGGGTTTTAACGTACAAACAAGTTTCAGAAAGATCTTCAAAGATCAGCCTGAGAAGGTTCATCAGTACCTGACTAATTTATATCAAGTTGAGGCTACTGAGCCTACGCAAGCAGATAATGTCTTTAAAGGGCAGATATCGCTCGAGGTGCTGTATAAGTTTGCGAAAGCCCCAAAGAAGCCCGTGCATATTGTGGGTTTCTTGAATCTAAGGGGTCGCTTAACGGAGCGTAACACTGCTGAGGAGATTGAGCAGCATGTGACCATGGTCGCTGAGGAGCTCAAGAAGATTACTGTGGATGACGTTACCGCCGCTATGACTGAGGACTTGGCTGCTGAGTTGGATGCGGCCGAGGCTGCCTGATGGATAGCCAGCAAGGCCAGGAGTGGTTGGACTTACCCAAGGAGGAATTCATTAGGAAGTATTCAGTAGATGCCTGGGAGGACTATGAAGCCCTCCATGAATCTTATATATTTAGCGAGGAGCCAGAGATGGAAGAAATCCAGTAGACTTTTTAAAACAAGCAGTGCTAATATTATTAGCACTGCTAATTATAGGAGGAATGATGAGTAAATATGTTTACCTAAAACATAAAGAATTCATCGTCCAGTGCAAGCTGGAGGAGGAAGGAGTCGTCCTTGATTTATATAAAGGCGACGAAGTGGTTGATAGCACTTATAAATATTACCAAGAAATGGGGTTAAAGCCGCCTAAGGCTGACCCTGAATTGTAGAAAGTATCAGGGTAACACCCTAAACTAAAAACTATATAACTTTAAAAATAACGAGCATGCTCAGTTCCCACGATCTAGGCATGCTCTCTATTTTTATGTGTAAAAAAAGCCTCTTTTTTAGCTAAAATAACCCCTTACGTAAACAGAAAAAATATGATAGGAGACAGCCTCCGATTAATCAAAAAGATAGCCGACCTTAATTAACTTCTCAGGATGAAAAAAATGAAAGAGAAACATAATTACCCAGTAACAACATTGTTGTCAAAATCTCAATACCTACGTATCAAAGATTACGCTAGCATTCGAAATGTTAGCGTTAGTAAGATACTACGGCAGTATATAGATGACAACTGTCCCTCAACCGGAGCTGTTGCACTGTTTAGAGCTGAGCGTAGTGATAAATTTAATACTAAATTACTAGAGACCCTAGGTACAGCGCCTCTTTTATTTAGAGCTGGGCGTGATGAGGAACTTAGGAATAAATTACTAGAGATCTTAGGTGCAGCGCCTACTTTAGATATAGATAAATCCTACTGGTGCCGAGTATGTAGCGACCATGTTGATACGTACACTGAAGGTGAGGATACCAAATGTAAAACTTGCGACAACTATGTAATAGGAGGCTAGTGATGAAAAAGAATAAAGAGAAACGCCAAGAAGCTGCGGCGGAACGAGCAGCTAGTAAACGTACACCAGCCGAACAGCTGGACCACTTAAACAAAAACAACTTCCGGGCCCTGAAAGAACGTGCCCGCCTATCGAAGGAGCTAGACAATGAGCCAACGTGATTGGGATGAATTAGAAAAAGAAAAACAGAATATCATAGACGGTAAGAGTATTGTACATCTTTGGACCGTGCAAGATATTTTTCAGCAGAGCGAAAACCACTCCGAAGACGGAAAAGTCTGCATTGAAGAAGTTGATGCTTTGCGAATACTAGAAGCCATCAGATGGCCTGATCCTGATTTCTCTGATCATGACACAATCAGTGACATGATATCAGACTGCACTTAATAGGAGCTAGACAATGACTAAACCTGTATACCGATGTCCTGATATCATCGGTGACATCATAGACAAAGCTGAAGAGTTGGGTATGAATATGGCACAGCTCGAGAAGCAGTTCGAAGACTTAGAGCCTGCTCTTTGGGAAATTGAGACTAGACATGAATGTTTACGATATATCCAAGAGCAAGGCTTTACTATCGAGTATTAGCAGTGCTAATATTATAAAGGCCCAAGCTGTGAGTGGGCTAAAACCGCAGCAGTAGGAGCGGGTTCGAAACCTCAAGAATGTACTCCTGACACCTGTGATCCTGCACTGGGCTACAAGGAGGTAGCCTTTTTAATAAGGAGAGCTTATGGAATTAGTAGTATCAATTATATTGCTAGTCCTTACGTTGTGGCTAGCCATAGACTCATGAAACAGGCTGAAAGATCTCGATTACTACATGAGATCCATACTCAAATCACAGCCCTTAATTCTAAGAAGGAAATTATATATTTAACAACTACAACATTCAATCAAGTGACCTTGGATTGCCTTAATGGATGGGTCTTTAATGTTAATGACCTTGGCATTATGACCTACGCTTTAGACCTCTCGATTAATAGAGGGAGGGATGAAGAAATGAAAGCGGCGTATTCCGCTAACTTACAACGAAATTTCACAGGAGGCTTCCTGTTTACTCGTGAAGAGTGCTATTTCGATATTTCAAATGTGTTACATAACGGAGTAAGATATGAAAGCATCTCAGCTGACAGCGCAACTCGAGCAGATATTATTGCCCGAGCCCAAAGATGGGGAGGAGCGGCTAGCTCTAATGATCTGGGGACCTCCAGGAATCGGTAAGTCCCAAATCGTAAAGCAGTTCGCCCTCGACAACGGCTATAGATTTATTGATGTTCGACTTTCTCAGATGGGCCCTGAAGATTTACAAGGCTGTCCATTCATTGTAGAAGAAGACTCACATAAGAAGACTGCATGGGGTACGCCCTTAATATGGCCTACTGAAAACGACCCAAAAACATTATTATTCTTCGATGAGATAACCCATGCACCGCACTCAACTTTAAAGAGTGCGTTTCAAATTGTCCTAGATAAACAGATAGGGCAATTTAAATTCCCTAAAAATACCATAATGGCAGCTGCAGGTAATAGACCTGAAGACCGGTCCGGTGCTTTAGACTTACCCGAAGCTCTGAAAGGTAGATTTGTACATACCCTATTAGAGCCAGACGTTGCAGATTTTGCTAGTTGGTGGGTTAAGAACGAGAAGGATCCTCGGATATTAGCTTATATCCGCTCTACTAAGAAAATAGAGACACTTCACTGTATGTCGAACGGGGCTACTTCAGACCCAGCATCCCCTAGTCCTCGGACATGGGCGTTCGCATCACAAGTACTCGATTTAGTATCCCCTACCCTCAGATTAGAGACACTTAAAGGAACTATTGGTCCGGGGGAAGCTACTGCGTTATGTGCCCATCTAGAGATGGAGCTACCTGACGTAGATATGCTGTTACAACAGCCATGGAAATTCACCCGACCCAGACAACAAGGTGTTATTTACGCACTAGTAGGTGCGTTCGTTAATGCTGTCGAAGCAGATACATTAGAGGCCTTCATGGAAATCGCAGACAAAATGACCAAAGAGGCAGCTATGTTAATGACTCGTGACTTATACGAGCATAAGAAACACTTAGCTATCAGCAGCCCGAAGTTTAACAAGTGGTGTGTTGAGAATAAATACTTAGTCTTATAAGAGGTAGTAATGAGTGAGCCAAAGGAACTGTATTGTTTAAAAATTGAGGAATCACTACTCGAAGAGATGCAGGCGACTGCAGATTATCGAGGGATAACAATTCACGAGCTTACTAAGTGGGCGATTACCCGAATGATCTTTGATTCAAGAGGCGTTCGGTGGAGCCCGAAAAAAAGCCCCGGCTCAGGAACGGAGACCTAGAGCGGGGCTAATCAATCATGCAGTGACAATTTATATTAGCATTGCTTATCGGAGAATTCAAGTATGAATACAGATAATTTGATTATGGTTCAGATGAACCAATCACATTGGGATGGGCACAAATTTGACGGTGCTGCATCAGAATCCGTCACTAAGAATTCAGGTGCAGAATCCGGTGCAGTGAGAATGAATAAACTCATAGTACCCAAATCAATAATTAGACCCTCACAAACGCATTGGTCAGCCGTGCGTTCGTGGTTTTATAAACAAACTTCCCCATTTTATGATGGTGGTTGGCGTGTTAGACCGCTACATGACTTTGTAGCATTCCAATCCCAGTTTTTAGAACACCAAGACAAAGCTGACGCGCTGGTTAAAGAGCTCATAGAGGTCGCATATCCAACGGCTGTAGAGAATGCTCAAGTTCGTATGGGCGGGCTCTACAATGCAGCTGACTACCCAAACCCCGAAACTCTGCGTAATAAGTTCTCTATTACCATAGATTATCAGCCTGTTCCGATGTCGGCAGACAATTGGTTGGTAAAACTCGATGATTTTACTAAGAATCTCGTTGAAGAGACCACAAAATCGACTGAAGAGGCGATTGAACAAGAACCATGGCTTAGATTATACGATCCACTCGAGCGATTAAAACGTGCTCTGGAGAAGTCCCTGGGAGAGCCCCATAGCACCTTCCGCTCAAATATTGTGGATCAGATCGCTGAGGCATGCGACACCGCCTTAGCATTATCAGCAGACCCTTATGAGGTAAATCTGAATGATACGGTTGAATACATTCGGACTGACATTTGCCTGACAGCCGACGTAAAGCTACTACGTAAGGATAATTCGTATCGTAAGCATATTGCTATGCGTTTAAGCCGGGCGATTAAGCAGATTCAGGAGCATATCTGATGAATAGATACACAGAGATATTTGAGGAGATTAGAAATTTTGAAGAAACTCAGAAAGTAGCTAAAGAGCAATATTCGAAAGGTATGCTCGATTGTAAAAACGGAGTTCCTCCACAAAAAACGTACTCAAATGAGTACATGTTGGGATATATAAAACAGTATGACCTGAGTAAGGAGTAAGTCATGGCACCTGCACCTACACGAATCCATAGGATGGTGAAACACGAACAATTCGATATGATGATAAAGGCACGTTCTCGATTAATTCTGAACGATATGTTCTTTGGACCTTTAGTTTTTAAACTAGGTATCAAAGAAGCGCCTAATATTCCTACCGCCGCCACTGATGGACGGTATATTTATTACAACCCTGAGTTTATTGAAACCCTAACAATGCCTGAATGTATCGGGCTTATAGTGCATGAAATACTACATTGTATGTATGCACATTTTACCCGTCGAGGAGCACGACATCCTGTGTTGTGGAATCAAGCAGGTGACTATGTTATTAACATCATCGCAGTAGATAGCGGTTACACACTGCCCGAAGGGGCATTATTTGATCGCAAGTATGATGAGATGACAACAGAGCATGTGTGCGATTTGCTCGAAACGGACAACCCTGAACCCCCTGACCAGCCTACTGACGAAGATGGGTTACCTATAGGACCAACACCGGGTGCCCCAACTGATTGGGTCTTTGAAAGCCCTAATCTGACACCTAGTGAGATAGTTCAAGAGGAAGATTCGTGGGAGATAGCTGTGTTACAAGCAGCAGAGACTGCTAGAAAAGCAGGAAAACTACCTGCAGGCATTGAGAAGCTAATTGAGGCATACAGAAAACCAACTATTAATTGGCGAGCTGCAATGCGAAAGTTCTTTAACGTCTATACCAAACGAGATTACTCGTGGGGTAGAGTTAAAAGACGCTTAGTCAGTCAGAACATATACCTACCAAGCTTACATTCAGAAGATTTAGACAACGTAGTGATCTGGAGTGATACTTCAGGGTCAGTAACTGACGACGAGAGAGCCGTATTTGCAGCAGAACTCAATCAGATCCTAACCGAGTTCGATGCGATGGTTACTATTATATATTGCGATGCCGAAATTCAAAAAATTGATACTTTCCATACCGATCAGCTACCTCGAGAAATTGACGGTAACTTCCCCGGGTATGGCGGTACTGATATGCAACCCGTATTAGATTACATCGAAACTGAAGGGTTAACCCCTAGCTGTTTTATATGTTTGACCGATGGGGGCATCTGGAAGACCCCCGCACAGCCTCCATATCCTTGTTTAGTGATAACCACTACTGATATGGAGATTCCCATAGGCGATAACGTGAGGCTAACGCTATGATAAGTGATAGAGAAAAAGAAAAAATACGAGCAAACCATGAGAGTATTCTCAGCCAAAAGAGAGCTATAAAAGCTCTGCATAAAGATGTGGGCTTCAAAGCATATAACGCACTCTATATAAATGCTAATGTGATATCTACTCAGGTGGACATTATGTTAAAAAATATGACACCGCTAACTAGCTATCATTTATTAGAAGCAGCTGGTGAGAACGGAGAGAAGCTAGCCAGCCTAATTAAATATAATAGAAAGCTGAATAACCAGATATTAGAGAATGTAAAGACTCGAATCCCACGCCATATCCCTTCAGGAGTTAAGTGGGCGTTCGAAGAGTTCGAAAATGCCCGAGGATATACTACCGATAACATTTACAAAGTCGGACCTGTATTAGATTTTGATACTAAGAAACCGCATTACATTCGATGGCCTAGTGATCGACTAGCCAACACAATCGAGCTATCTGAGTTAGGCGGCTGGCACAAACAAGGTAGTGCAATGCGAGTAGTAGCAGCTGAGAAAATATCAGAAGTTCCTGAGCTGGGTACTACAGCCTACCGTGTGGCTCGGTACAACAGTAAAAATAAATACACAGAGATCAGCTATATTGCTCGCTACCCATATACTGATAGCCATGGAGGAGCAAGACATCTAAATGCTGAGACTAAGTTAGAACGTAGCCTCGTAAAAAGAATGAGTACGGTAGCAGCGCATAGATTGAGAGACGAGATACGGGATTCATTTTCGGCTAGCGGTCGACTATCTATGATTTGTAATGCTATAGGAAGGGGCACTAATAGTACTACTTTACATGAGAAATTCCACTACAGTGAATTAGAAGATGTCTTGCGGCTACTTAATACTAAAGTAGAAGTGGATAGCTATCAATGGCATACAGGTATAGCGGTACTTAATGCTAATATAATTCCGGAGGATGTATGAGTGACTCATTGTTCAATACCTTAAAAGAAATTCTATACCCCACCTTACATACCTGTACTAGATTTAAAGAAGTACCATCACTTGGTATGAAGGTCTGCATCGAATGTGGAACACTATCAAAATCTGAGGAACGGTCATGATGCGTTATCTAGTAGCGTTACTGGTATCCCCAATAATAATAGCGCTAGGAATCATAACTTTTTTTCTAGGGTATAACATTACCATTGAACACAAGGATGACTCATGAAATTATTCTTAGATTTTGAAACTTATTACAGTGCCCCTTATTCACTTACTAAAATGACAACGACTGAGTATGTACGGGACGAGCAGTTCTATATTCATGGCGTAGGTCTGAAGATAGAAAACGAACCTGCTTTCTACGTCTACGACATTGATGTAGAGGAAGCACTTCGTACTATATGGGAGGAGTACGAGGACATAGAATTAGTTTGCCATAATGCACGATTCGATGCGTACATACTCGCGTACCATTTCGGGCTACATGCCACGCGGAATATTGACACCGCTGCGATGGCTGCTGGCTATTTCCCCGGACAGACTAAGAGTCTGAAAGATGTCTGTATTCGCTTATGGCCTGATGAGGATCGTATGCGAAAAGGCGATGAGCTAAAAAGTACCAAAGGTATTAGAAATCTCTCACCAGAACTTGCTCAAAGTCTAGGAGGCTATTGTATACAAGACATCAACCTAACACATGCTGTGTATTATGCTATCGCTCCCAAATACCCAGCTAGAGAGATGGAACTTATACATCTACACACAACAATGTTTACTAAGCCCTTATTAGAACTTAACACTGTTGCAGTACATGAGTATCTAGAGGAGACTCGTAAGTTACGGGCTGAGAAAATTGAGAAGTCAGGTTATCCTGCTGCTCAACTGCGCTCCAACATTAAGTTTGCAGCTCTCATTAGAGAGCTAGGACTGGAGCCTCCGATGAAGATGTCTGTCACTACAGGGAAAGAGACATACGCTTTTGCTAAAGGGGATGTAGGCTACCAAAACTTTGTTAATAGCAATCCTAAGTATAATCATATCTGGGAGGCACGAGCCTCTGAGAAAAGTACGATTGATCGTACTCGAGCGCAACGATTTCTAGATGCTGCTGACCCCGACACCCGTAAGATGAGCATACCGCTCAACTATTACGGAGCTCATACAGGTCGAGCTTCAGGTGGTGACAAGCTCAACTTCCAGAATCTAAAACGAGGTTCAACTTTACGTAAAGCACTAGTTGCACCCGAAGGATATCAGGTGGTAGTCGCAGACTCTTCAAATATTGAAGCACGAGTGCTGGCATGGCTCGCAGAACAAGACGATATCATCGAACAGTATGAGGACGGTAAGGACGTTTATTGTAGTTTTGCTGATAAAATTTTTCCAGAGTTAGCACCTACTAATAAAAAAGATCATCCTTTTGAGAGGTTCTTAGGGAAAGTCTGTATTTTAGGCTTAGGCTTCGGTATGGGCTGGCGTAAATTTCAAGCCACCTTAAAAGCAGGTGCGTTAGGTAACGACCCTATTGATATCTCTGATAAGAAAGCTAAAGAGATCGTAGATATGTATCGTGATTCTAATATGCAGATTGCTGCCCTGTGGAAAACTTTAGACTCTCATCTATTTCAGATGCGAAATTGCCACCCTGATGATAAATTCCCTTGGAGCGTTTGTGATATTGGTTACCAGTACATCGGACTGCCCAATGGTATGCGTTTGACGTATCCAGGGCTCCGAAGAATAGCAAGCGCAGATGCGTGGCGTAATAGTGACTTAGCAGTAGACGATTACGCGGTGTTTGGTGACCAAGAGTTAGTATCCAACAATGTGATACACCCCGACACACCAGACCGTGAGTTTGCTTTACATAACCAAACCCGTAAGACATATGGAGCCAAAGTAGTTGAGAATTTGGTACAGGCACTAGCTAGAATTATCGTTATGGATCAGATGTTAGATATCAACAAAGTATATCCCGTTGTCCTAACAGTTCACGATGAAGTAATCTGTGTCGTCCCTGATGATCAAGCGCAGACCGCTTTAGATTTTATGATAAATACTATGAGTACTCCACCTGAATGGGCGGAAGGACTCCCGTTAGCAGCTGAAGGAGGATTCGATACTTGTTATTCTAAATAGTTAGATGTTAAACTTAATAAGCAGTGCTAATAAATCGAGTAATAACTATGCCTAAGATTACATTTTTGGAGGCATCAAACGGATCACGTTTGGTGAAAGAGTTTTCAACACAGGGGAAGAGTTCCTACCCAAGTTACGTAAAAAATTTCACTTCCCATATTTATGACCTACCCGCAGATAATGTAGGGTGGGCCCAACAACTTCAACTCATGCAGAAATACGCCCCTTTAGGGTACTGCATGCTAAAAGGAATCCTCGATAAAGATTTAGAGGACGAACCGCGCAAAGGACACACTGATCGTTATACTACCACTCGGACATTAATGTTCGACGTGGACGGGCTAGAACTAGAGGGATATATAATACCTGCAACCATCACGCTGACCGCTCTTAAAGAGATGTCAGAACGAGTGGTGCGATTCCTGCCTTCAGTGTTTGCCAATGCCACTTACATTGCGACAGCTTCCGCATCATTGGGGCAGAAGGGTAATAAGATATGCTTACATATCGAGTTCTATTTACACTCTTCTGTGAATCCCATGCAGCTCAAGGATTGGCTCACATGGCTCAATATTTCGGTACCTGAATTCTGCAAAGGGGTTAGGTTAAACCCCTCAGGGTTGAGCCTCTCATACCCCTTAGATCGCACATTAGCACAGAACGATAAGCTGATTTATTTTGCGCCACCTATATTCCACCCACCGCTGACTGACCCTGTCCAAGACAGAATCGTGCTGGTGAAAAAGGATCACCCTACTGTCGATATCTCGAATCTGATACGCGATATTAATACGCAGCAGGTAGCAGATGCAACACGACAATGTATTGAGAGATTACGTAAAGAATCAGGACTAAAAAAACGAATGCCTAAGACTCGATACGTTACTCTCGATGGGGGATTCAAGACTGAGATCTTAGAGAATCCAGATAAAGTTCGGATAACGTATGCGTATCATACTGACAACTATTGTTATTTTAATATCAACAATGGGGACAGTAATGCTTACTGGTGTCCGTTAGGGAATCCTCGAATTGTATACACTTTTAAGGATGAGACACCATTCGAGATGAGCGAAGCTGATGCTGACTTCTACGCATGGTATGTCGAAGAATTTAAGGACGCAATTCAAGGGAGTTCATCCACCCGACCTTTCGTATTCAGAGATTTCTGGACTGATATACATTACAACGCAGTATTCGATGAGGGAGATAACACCTTACCCCGTATTGCCTCAGCTAATAAGTCAAACCTTGCAGATTTTATGATGGAGCAAGGACTAGCTTTACCCGAGCCTATCCCGACATGGGATTATGTATTCGACCCATCGACTGATAAACAAATAGATTTCCAACGACAGTGGCTTAATAAATATCAACCACCCGGTTACTTAAAAGAAGTTAACCTATTAGATGTGGAACTCACCTACGGAGATGCCTCACTCTTAAAAAACTACTGCCCTACTATCTACAAAATGATATGGCACCTCGTAGGTGAGAGTTCCGTAGAATATGAGCATTTTATGAACTGGTTGGTTTACGTCATTAAGCAACGTAAGAAGACTGGAACTGCTTGGGTTTTCAGTGGTGCTGAAGGAACAGGTAAAGGTGTCTTTTACCATAAAGTATTAGCACCGCTTATAGGTTATAAATATTCAGTGATGCGTAAGCTCTCTGATTTTGACGACCAATTCAATGCGTGGCAAGAATTCAATCTGTTAACAGTTGTCGATGAGGCGCGTATTAACGACGTGGCCTCAACTTCCAAGATTATGAATTTTCTAAAGAACTTTATTACAGAGCCCTTTGGTAAGATCAGAGTCATGCGTGTAGACGCTATGATTGATAAGCCCCTCTATAACAACGTTATGTTCTACACCAATAATCAGGATGCTATGAAACTATCTGCTACAGACAGGCGGTTTAATATTGCTATGCACCAAGCAACACCTTTGATTAAAGCATACCCAGAAATACGTAATGAGATTAATAATAAAGTCCCTGATGAACTTCAGGTCTTTATGAATTTTATTCATACTTTCCAAGAGAATGAGAAACAAGCGACTGAAGCATTGGAGAATGTAGCTAAATTTCAAATGCGTGAAGCAAGCATGACATGGGTAGAGGAATATTGCTTTGCAGTGGTCACAGGTAATCTGGATTTCTTTGTAGGTTTCCTCGATATGGATCCTTCATCAGTCTATGAGATCACACTGTTCGAGGCATCTCAACGCTTTATAAAAAGTTGGTTAGCAACTGTTGATATTAAAGACTCATTCGTAACGGTATCGCAGTTACGTACTGTGTACATGTGTCTTAATAACGCTAGCATATCAGCTGTTAAATTCGGTAAGTTGCTAGCTCGTAATGGGCTACAAGCGTCGTCCCCTAGAAGAGAAGGACGGGGCTACACTGTCACATGGAAATTAGATGCCTATAAGAAACAGGTACTTATTGATAATTATTTCACCCCTAAAGATAAGGAGGCATATGTATGTCAGAGCACTCATTAAAAAGCCCTGATTCGTTAACTGATGAAGATTTAGCACTACTAGGAAGTTTTATGCACTATGTGGTGGAAGAGCTTACTGCACTGTTAGAAATCTCATCAGATGCAGAAGAGACGGAGACTGTAACGTATAAAAACGTAGAGAGTTTTATTACGCATCTTACCGATAATCTCTATGAAACCACTGAAATTACTCACTAGGATTATTTATGGCAGAAGAACGCATACCTACATGGTCATACTCAGCACTATCTACTTTTGAGAAGTGCCCGTATAGAAGTTACCTACAGAAGATTAAGAAAATTCCAGAGCCGCAGCACCCTGCTGCTAAGCGTGGTACTGATATCCACGACCAAGCTGAACGCTATGTACGTGGCGAGATCGAGTTCCCTAAATCCCTGAAGAAATTTACTGAAAGTTTTGAAACATTACGTAAGTTATTTGATGAGGGTCAGGTCGAACTGGAGGGAGACTGGGGCTTTACTCAGGATTGGGAGATCTGCGAGTGGCGAGCTGAGGATGTCTGGGCACGTATTAAATTAGATGCCCTAGTTCGTATGGATGAAACGTCAGCGAGAGTTATCGACTATAAAACCGGACGTAAATTTGGTAATGAAGTCGCTCACGCTCAGCAAGCGCTACTCTATGCTATATCAACGTTCATCCGTTACCCAAAAATAGACTTTATAAAGACCGAATTATGGTACTTAGATCATGCGGCTGTAGCAGAACAAACCTACACTCGTGAACAAGCGATGCTGTTTTATCCTAAGTGGGTAAAACGTGCAATAGCGATGACTTCTGCAACGGAGTTCCCACCAAAACCCTCTAAATTTACTTGTAAATGGTGCGCTTATAAAGAGGATGCCTGTGAGTTTGGAGTTATTGATTAATATGAAAATCAGGAAGGATTATGAACCCACACTTATTAATAAAAATTATTACCGTGCTTTCTACTACGTTAGAAGCGGTACGGATGGTGTACCGACTCGGTAAATTTAAACGCGCAGCACGGATTAAATATATCGAATGGAGGAGGAAGTAATATGGACATGCCACTGTATGAACATCAGCAACAGACCGTTGATTTTCTTTCAAGGGCACCCCGAGCACTGATCACATCAGATCCAGGCACTGGTAAAACTCGGGCTGTGCTCGAACGCTACTACCAAGCACGTAAAAATGGAGAGACTACAAAACGGATGTTGGTATTAGCCCCACTTTCTATACTGAAACCCTCATGGGGAGATGACATAGAACAGTTTACTCCGGGGCTGACTTACTCAATTGCCTATTCTAAGAATAGAATGAAAGCCTTTCAAATGAATACAGACATCGTTATAACTAATCACGATGCTGTGAAATGGATTGCCAATAATGCTGAGGATATTCTCGCAGATTTCGATTGGTTAGTAATTGATGAGTTTACTGTCTACAAACATAGGACAAGTCAGCGGAGCAAAGCAGCAGCGTACATACGTAAGTTTTTTGAGTATCGTATCGCACTGTCAGGGACTCCTAACTCTAATACTATATTAGATGTTTGGCACCCCACTCTAATAGTTGATGATGGTGAGCGATTAGGTACTCATTTCTTTAGCTTTCGAGCTCAGGTATGTGAACCTAAACAAGTAGGTCCTGCTACAAATATGGTGCAATGGATTGATAAAGAGGATGCCGAGGAGAAACTCGCAGCCTCAGTTAAAGATATCACTATTCGCCATCGTTTTGAGGACTGTCTTACTATACCTGAACACAGTAAACATCAGATATACACGGACTTAGCCGCTTCTCATCTCGAGCGATATAACGAACTACGAGAAACATCATTGCTTGAGCTAGAAGACGGAGATTATATCGAAGCGCTTCATGCAGGAGTTCTTGTTAAGAAACTACTACAAGTAGCGAGTGGCGCTGTATATGATGTCGAAGGAGTAGCCCACACTGTGAACACTGAGCGATATGCTTTAGTCATAGAGCTAGTACAGCAACGTAAGCATTCTTTAGTAGCATTTAACTGGGCTCATGAACGTGATGCACTGTGTAAGTTAGCAGAAAAAGCGGGTATTACCTTCGCAGTTATTGACGGTAAGGTATCTGCTAAAGAGCGCATCTCTATCGTTGAGCATTTTCAGAAAGGGGACTATCAAGTGCTGTTTGCACACCCTCAATCTGCTGCTCACGGGCTAACACTTACCAAAGCTACTACTACTATCTGGACTAGCCCTACATACAATGCAGAGCATTTTCAGCAGTTCAACAGGAGGATTTACCGCGCAGGACAGATGCAAAAAACCGAGACTGTATTAATAGCCGCACGAGAAACATGGGAACCAGCAGTCTATAAGAAACTGGATTCCAAACTTACGCGGATGGAGTCTTTATTAGATATTTTAAGAAACATTACGGAGTTAGAACCATGCAAAAAACAGGTGAACTAATCACAGCAGTACATGCAAAACGTGAAGAGATCCGCGAGCTAGACGCTAGACGTAAAGCGCTCGTAGTAGAACGAATGGCGTTAGAATCTTCAATCATTGATCGCCTAGACGAAGACGGGGTGTCCTCAGCTAAAGGTGTAAAAGCCTCAGTATCAATCTCAGAAAATATAATCCCCGTTGTTAAGGATTGGGACTCGTTCTACGGTTATATTCTAGAAACTAAGCAACCTTATTTATTGGAACGTAGACCTTCTGTCTCATCATTTCGTGAATTATTGGAGTCAGGAGTGGAAGTACCGGGCTTACAACCTTTTACTAAAAGAACGTTGAACATTCGTTCTGCTACATGATAATATAAGCATTGCTAATATTACAAATTTTACTAATCTTACTAATTAAAGGAATTGACGATGGCTAACGCTATACTAAGTATTGAAGAAGAGATGGCAAAAGAGATGGAAACCATCAAAATTGCTATTAAACCTAACCTTAAATTCAGATCTATCAGCACTAAAGGCAGGATGTTCACTGCTTCAGATGAAAGTTTCACCCCCGGTCAAAAACTAGAATGTATCGTTCTGGCATATGCATACCGTAACGAGTACTACACCACCGCATGGTCACAAGGTGCAGGTTATATCCCACCAGTCTGTTGGGCTGTAGGTTCTAAGCAGAATGAACTCAAGGTCAACAAGTCTGTTGAAGCTCCTGAGCACATCGAGTGCGACACCTGCCCACAGAATCAATACCCACAAGGTGGTGGCGGTAAAGCCTGTAAGAACACCATCAAGTTAGCGATCATCCCACCCGACTTTGAGGAAGGCGATCTACCCTATCTGATCAGCTTCCCACCTACGTCCAACACTCCGTTCAGAGAGTATATGGAATCCATATCGAAAGCGGGCATGCATTACATGCAAGCCATTACTACTATTTCGTTCGATCCTAAGGTGGCGTATGCGAAGCCGATCTGTACGCTAGGTTCTAAGCATGCTCGTATGAAGGATATCCTACCCGCTCGTGAGAGAGGCAAAGAATGGGTCATGCGTGAACCATTCATCCCCGAAGATTAACCACGCCC
>Ga0114933_10001716_pt1 | contig 23907 bp, 26 predicted proteins | sample 4SBtaG_FD_89691 | JGI IMG/M metagenome (GOLD analysis project Ga0114933, IMG submission 89691) | Deep subsurface microbial communities from Kolumbo volcano to uncover new lineages of life (NeLLi) - 4SBTROV12_W25 metaG | ecosystem: Environmental > Aquatic > Marine > Volcanic | place: Kolumbo... | reverse complement strand
TTCTTGTAATTGCATCTGTTGTGCAATTTCTTCTCGGAATTGTTCCGTATTTTGTTCAACTAAAAATGGACGCTCAGTTGGATTAAGAGGAGAGTTTTGTAGTTCAGCTGCCATTTGGTATTCACGTAATAATTCATCAGCCTGTTGAAGAATTTCTTGTTCTTCAGGAGTCAAATTTGTGCCTAATTGTGGAGTATTTTGTTGTCCACCTTGTTGTCCACCTTGTTGTCCACCTTGTTGTCCACCTTGTTGTCCACCTTGTTGTGTAGAAGTACCGGATTGACTTTGCATACCAAGATTATCATCAAATGCGTATTCGTATTTAGGATTCATTGCAACATAAACATCATCACATGAAAAATCAACTGAGTTTGTAAATCCAGTATTTTGTCCATCATCAAGTAAAAGACTATATTTTTCAAGATAAATTTCAGATTTTTCCATGGTATCAGGATGTGTAAAATCAGCTAATGCAGGAAGCATCACATATCTTCCTAGTTCAGAAATTGGAATAGGATAATATGGAATGACCAAAATATGATTTGTAAATAACGTCAAAGGTTCACAAGTCTCATCTATTTTTAGAAAATCCGTGCTATGATAACTAGACACTGTGATATCAATGGCAATTCCATGATCATTTGTTAAAACATGTTGCATGTAAACTGAATTTCCATTTTCACCGATTTCCTGAATAATTAATCCTGAATCAACACCAAGTACCTTAAAACTTTGAGGAGCAACAAAACCCCCACCGCCGAATGCAGAAAATCCAAAGAATGGGATAATAGCTAAAAATAATATAAAAATTCCTAAAGTTGTTCTCACAGTTATATCACTATTCTATATTTACCGTATACAATGTAAATATTGGCAGCTAGTATTATGGCCGCAGCAATAAAGAACCAGTCTTTGATGCTTACCTGTTCAAGTTCTCTATCAATATCATCAGTAATTTGTTCAAAAATTTCATTTAGGCTATTTTTATCAACTGATTTGTAATATTTCCCATTTGCTGCAGTAGCGATAGCAATCAATTGTGTCTCATTTAATTCAGCATAAAGTGGATTTCCATAGATATTTGTTCCAAGTAATACTGGTTCATCAGAACCCATCCCAATTGTATGAATTTGAATTTTTTTCTGTAATGCATATTGAACTGCTTCATTTGGAGTAACAATTCCTGCATTATGATCACCGTCACTCAACAAAATCACAACTTTTTTCTTATTAGGAATAGAATTAGCCATATCCACGCCTAAAACAAGACCGTCACCTATTGCAGTTGCACCATCTCTTTGTCTAATTGCATGTAAATCATCAATGGTTTTTTGTTTAAATGGAGTTAAATATGAAACAGTTGTTGCACCAGATTCAAATAAAATTATTCCAGTATGATCATTTGGTTCAAGATTTTCTATTAAAATTTCTGCAGCAATTTTTGCAGATTCTAATCTTGTTGGTGGATAATCAGTTGCAGCCATACTTCCAGACCCATCAAGAACTAAAACTACATTTACACCTTCTTGAACATTTTCAAGAGGAATTCTTGGATCTGCAAGTCCAATTATTATCAGACTAACTGCAACTAGTATCAGAATGAATGGAATGTGTTTTCTTATTTGTGATTGAGAAGAAATTGAGCTTTTAACTAGTTCTAGATTACTGAATTTTAATGAATTTGATTTTTTTGTTTTTGTATAAAATCTATACAAGTAATAAAATCCAGGCAATACGAAAAGTGCCAACAAAACATACCAATATCCAAATTCATAATCCATTATCTATCGCCTCATCCGTTGATTAAAGAATTGTCTCAAGGCCATATCAAAAGGAATTTGCTCTGAAACATTTACCATTTCTACTTTTAGCTTTGTGATATCATTTTTGATCTTTTCAGAATTTTCTAAGGAGTTTTTTGTGAAAGCATTTCTAAATGATATATCCGAAGTGTTAACTAGTAATTGTTCACCTGATTCAATATCTTCTAACATTGTATACCCAATATCAGGTAATTTAGATTCACGTATGTCAGATAAATTTACCAAAATTACGTCATGACGATTTTTAAGAAATTTTAATGGACGTAGAAAGTTTGGTGAAATATAATCAGAAATTATGAAAACTATGCTATGCTGACCTAAAATATGATGTAATTGTAATAATGAGGTTTCAATATCCGTCTGTTTACTTTTTGTTTTATGCGTTAGTAAAGTTCTCAGTAAAGTAAGACTATGTTTTCTTCCTTTTCTTGCAGGAATGAATTGTTCAAGGGTATCAGTAAATATTCCAAGACCCACACTATCATTATTTTTCATTGCAGAAAATATGACTGACGCTGCAACTTCATGACCAATTGATTTTTTGCTTTTTGAAAAACCAAATTCATTGCTTGCAGAATAGTCAAAAATAACATATACACGCAAATCACGCTCTTCAACAAACTCTTTTACGTGTAATTTGTTCGTACGTGCAGTAACATTCCAATCAATATGCCTCACATCATCACCCAGAACATATTCCCGAACCTCTGAAAATTCAATTCCTCTACCACGAATTTTGGATTTATAGCTACCCGACATCATACCATCTACCAATCCTTTTGTTTTGATTTCTAATTCACGAATGCGTTTTAGTAGATCTTTAATTTCAGACAATGGAATTCTATGGCGCACGAACTTTTTCTAATATTTTATTAATCAAATCATCAGAAGTGTGACCATCAGCCTCTGCTTCAAATGTAAGAATTAGTCTATGACGTAGTACATCATGTGCAATTGATTTAATATCTTCAGGGATAACAAAACCTCTTCCTGCAAGTAATGCATTAGCTTTTGCTGCAAGGATTAACCATATCGATGCACGAGGTGATGCACCAAATTCTATTATTCCATCTAATTCAAGATTATAATTTTTTGGATTTCTAGTAGCATCAACAATGCTTGATACATATTCCTCAATTTTTTCATCAGCATAAATTTTTTGTACAAATTTTTGTATTTCTAAGATAACTTGTTTTGATACAATGTTATTAGCTAATGGTTTATTTTCTTGAGTATTACGTTGTATGATTAACTTTTCATTATCTTTTGATGGATAATCAATGATAAGTTTTAATGCAAATCTATCAATTTGTGCTTCAGGTAATCTATACGTTCCCTCACTTTCAATTGGGTTTTGTGTTGCAAGAACTAGAAATGGTTTTTCTATTTCAAATGTATCACCGTGTATACTAACTTGTCTCTCTTGCATTGCTTCAAGTAATGCAGACTGAACTTTTGGCGGTGCACGATTGATTTCATCTGCAAGTATTAAATTACTAAATATAGGTCCTTTTTCTGTAACAAATTTTTCTTTTTTATTATCATAAATTTTTGTTCCAATAATATCAGCAGGGAGTAAATCCGGAGTAAATTGGATTCGACAAGAATTGGCACCTAGTGTCTTAGATAATGTATCAACCATTTTGGTTTTAGCTAATCCAGGTACTCCTTCTAAGAGAACATGACCATCAGCCATCATTGCTATTACTAATTTTTTTATTACTTGTTCTTGTCCAACAATGACTTTTTGAACCTCATCTACAATTTCCATGATTTGTTCAGCATATTTTTTTGACTGTTCATTTAGAGTCTGAATTTCAGGATTTGTGGAGTGATATGATGATTCAACAGTCATAAGATTCACTTTTTTTTTGCTTTTTGAATATAATAATGATCACAAGCAATCTATCATTGTACTATTTTGGAATTAAACATTAGAATGTGTCCCCTATAGAATACATAAAAAATGATGATTTTTCTACCAATTAGATATCTATATCTAAAAATCATAGTTAGAAAAATAATGGAAGAGGAGAAGAGAAAGGAATTACCAGTAATAGACTCTAATGATATGCCAGAATCACTTGACTGTACCACGTGTTTTCTACCTATGCAATACCAAAAAAAGACAGAGGGAAAATTTGTCTGGCAGTGTTTTAGATGTGGGAAAAAATATTTTGTTTTTACTAAAGATGGAAAAACCATTATCGAAGAGACGTGGGGTCCACCAAGATAACTTCATGTATAGTTAACAAATAGAATATTCATGGGTGAATCAGAAACTTTTGGTGCAGAAGAGGGTTCAGGGGAAGAACTAGTTCAATGGATGAATGAAGAAGCAAAAAAGCGTAAGATGAAGTTTGAAGCTAGATTGTATGATTATGTAATAAAAACAGAAAATTTTGGAATATTTGAAATGTTTTCATGGATGGGTGATGTCAAAGTTGCAAGAAGTTTGATTATAAAAGCAAGTAAAAAATTTAGAGTCAAGGTAATAGAAGGAGGTTACAAAGCAAAAGAAAAAATTTACAGTACAAAAAAGGCAGATTTTGCCATGGTTAGAAAAGGTGACCGAATTATAGGCCATTTGAAATTTACTGCAGCGAGAATTGGTAAAGATAATTGGAAACTAGTAGAAGAGGAAAGAAGATAATGAAGATCGGAATTGTCGGAACAGGAATGCTAGGAGAGGCAGTAGGACTACATTTACTAGATATTGGATTTGAGGTGACAGTTTTCAACAGAACTAAAGAAAAAACTAAAAATCTTGGAAAAAAAGGTGCTACAATTCTTGAATCACCCAAACATGTTGCAGAGAATTCAGATTTAGTAATAACAGTGGTAAAAGATGCAAACGCAGTAAATGAAGTAATTTTTGGAAATTCAGGAATAATGTCAGGAAAACATAATGGATTATGTATTGCAGATATGAGTACAATTAATCCAAATTCAACAAAAGAGATTTCAGAAAGAGTTATTTCAAATGGAATAGATTACTTGGAAATTCCTGTCATGGGAGGACCAAACGTTGCAATAGATGGAAAATTAGTCATGATGATATCAGGAGAAAAAGAAGTTTTTGAAAAAAATAAAAAAGTTTTTGATTCTATAGCAGAGCAGTCATTTTATTTGGGCGGTACGGGAACTGCACACTCCATTAAACTTGCAATGAATTTACAAATTGCAATGCTAGCATTATCACTTTCAGAAGGAATTACATTTACAAAAAAAGCAGGATTTGATCCAGAAATATTTCTCAAAATACTAAATTCAACTTATTTTAAAACAGGAATGAGTGAAAAAAAGGCATACAAGATGACTAAAGAGAGCTATAAACCAACATTTACACTTGCAAATTTGAAAAAAGATCTTGATACAATTAATGATACAGCAGAATCATTTGATACAGAATTACCCATGGCAAAACTTGCAAGAAAAGTTTACACAGATGCAAAAGATGCAGGGTTTGGAGATATAGATTATACAGGGATTATAGCTTACATCAAGGAATTATCAAGAAAATAACTATTGCTGGGTTTCTAAAGAAGATAATATTCTCTTATCTTTGTATTTCACAACGTGTGAAACACCATGTTTTGGAAATACCCCATAGATTAAACGTGCCTTTTCTACAACAGAATCCTTTAGTGAAACCATTATGAATTGACTTCCTTCAGATCTTTCTTTGATGATATTAGATAACTTCTCCGTATTTGGTGCATCAAGATGTGCATCAACCTCATCAAACAGGTAAAATGGAGAAGGATTTAATTTTTGTAGCGCCAACACAAAAACTGTTGCAGCAAGAGTTTTCTCACCACCACTAATTGATGTTGATTCTCTTTTTGGTTTTCCAGGGAATTGAATTATATAATTTAATCCAGAATTAAATATATCATCTTCATTTTCTAGTTCAAGCCATGCACTTCCACCTGTCATCTTTGAGAATGCATCTTTTACTTGAGTATCAACTATATCAAATGCATCAAGGAATGTTTGTCTCTTATCTTTTTCTACAGATTCAATGAATGCAACAATTGTGTTACGCTCCTTTTCAAGCATATTCTTTTTAGAGGAGGAGGATTTGTATCCATTTGAAATTTCAACATATTGTGCAGGCGCTCCAGCATTAAGAGAGTTTTTGATACGATTTTGTTCAGATTCGAGAGAGGAAATTGTGGACTCAACATCAAATACTTCTATACTAATATCAAATCCAAATGTTGCAAGAAGGGATATTATTTTAGATTCTTTTTGACGTAATTCTGTGAGATCGCGATTTAAGGTATCGGTATTTCTTTCACGTGATGAAATTTCTTTTGTTGAATCACGTTCTTTGGAGTTTAAACTTTCAAGACTATTATCAAATTCTGTCATACGTTCTACAGAAGTACCAGAGGTAGAAATCAATTTTTGTTCTTCATCACGTAGTTTAACAAGTTCAGATTCAGATGTCTCGTTATCCTTTGTTGCACGACGTATATCAACTTCCAGATGATATTTTTCTTGATTCATAGATGAAACTGTATGTTGTAGATTTTTTTTCTCACCAGTAATTTTGGTATCATATGCCATTAACTCGGCAAGATACGATTGTTTTTGTTTAAGTTCAGTTTGTATTGGCGTTAATTTTTTATCTTGTTCAACAATTTGCTCGTTTACTAGGGTAAGCTCGTTTGCAATTCTATCCATCTGCGGTTCTGCATAATTGTCTCTGACAAGTTTTATTTGAGATTCTAGAGATTCCAGATGAGATTTACGATTAATTAATTCTCGTGAAATTCTTTCTTGAGTTCTTTGTAACTGATTAATCCTTGTTTCAAAGGATTTTTTGTTTTGCATAATTTGAGATATTCTAGATTTTAGTTCAGAAAGGCTATTTGTGGTAGTAGTCATTCCAAGTTCAGATAAAGAGAGTCTTTTTTCATAATTTTTTACGAGTAAATCCAGTTTTTTTGTCTTATTTTTCTTTTTTAATACAGTTTGTCTTAATGCAATAATCAATTGTTGAAGACCTTCAACTGAATCACTCATGTTAATGATTTTTGTTAATTTCGAGATTTTTGAATTATTATCAATTACAACAGAGGTTGCTTTTGCTTCAAAGTATTCACCAGATATAGTAATTGTCTTAAATCCAGATTTTGATAATTTAATTGCAGTAGTTCTTGATTCGACTAATACCACATTTCCAAAGAGGAAATTTTTCAAAGGTAAGAATTTTTTTTCACATTTTACATAATTAGATAAAATTCCCAATACTCCGTTTTGTTTTGGTAATTCAATTTTTACTTCAGGAATTGCTTCTAATGGAATAATTTTTAGTTTTGGTAGTTTTTTGTCAGTAACAAATTCTGCAAGCGACATAAGAGATTCAAAGTTTTTTACGACTACAGCCTTAATCCAATCAGAACAAACTGCAAGTGATGCACGTTCATATTTTTTTTCCCAAGAAAGTATTTCATAAACCAACCCCTCTATACCAAAATCTTGTGTACTATGTTTGAGTTTTGATATAGAATAATCTTCATGCATAATTCCTTTTGCAAATTTAATCTTTGTTTCATATTTGTTTGCACCTTTAGAGGAAGCGTCAATTAATTCCGAGAGTTCATGTATGTCACTTTCAGATCTTATTTTTTCATCAGAAAATTTTTTTATTCTTATATTAATTTCTGATACAGAGTGTTTATGATTTTGAATAATACGTTCAAGTTTAATCTTTTGTCTTTCAAGAATTTCAAGACTCTGTACAAGTGAATTAAATTTTTCACGGTTTGATAATAGTTTTTCATTTCCATTTGTTGAATGGGAATCAAATTCTCCAACCGCAAGTTTAGTTGCAGTAATTTTATCTGTTAATCTTTGAATTTTTTGATCAACATCTCGTTTTTGTGTAATTACTTGTGATTGTTTTCTTAACGCTTCAGTTTTTTGTGTTCTAAGATTATTTGTTTTATCATCAAATGATTTTTCAGTATCACGAAGTTTTCGTATTTCATCTTTAAAGTAAGATAGTTGTGATTCAGAAAATGATTTTTGTATTTGTAAATAATCTAGATTTATTTTATGATTAGGAAGATTTTTGTTAATTTCACTTAAGCGGTTACTACTTGTTTTAATTAGGCTATCAGATTCATCAAATTTTCGTCGTTCATAGCTTAATTTTGTTTCAATTTCAGATTTTGATTTATTAAATGCATTAACTTCATCCAAAAATTCTGTTTTTTGTTTTCTTATCTCAGAGCTTTCTTTTCTAAGTGTAGCTCGTTCATCTTCAAGATGTTTTATTTCTGAATTTAGAGAATTGAGAGTTTTATCTTTTGATGATTTTTCAGATTGGATCGTTTTCAAATTTGACGCTGCAGATATTGCGCGATAGCGATTTAGTTCACGTTCAAGAAGGTCATATCGAAGTTTTTTATTTCTCTCTTCTTCTAATTCATCAATTCTTTTCTTTACCTCACCCATTTTGGCCATAGCAATCTCTAATTTATGATCAGCATCAGTTAGTTGCTTTTCTGCTTCTTTTTTCTTTTCATCAAATGCCGAAAGTCCGATTAAATCCTCTATTACAATTCTTTTTTCCTCAGAGGTCATTTCAGAAATTCTTGTTACAGTTCCTTGTTGAACATTATTGATTTGGTTTAGACCGGCATTTGCAATTTCCATAAGATCAAGAATTTTTGAACGTATGACTTTCTTTTTATTAAGATAGTAAATGTTGTCACCTTTGTCATTCATTTCTCGAGTGATTGTAACAATGTCAGAATCAACAGGAATTTTTCTATCCAAATTATCAAAATGAACACTAGTTCTAGCCATTTTTGGACCACGTCTAGTAGAACCTTCAACATCATGCATGAGACCACGCAAATTTGGTGCACGCATTATCTTTGCTCGGTTTTCACCCAATGCAAAAGTAATTGCATCTAAGATATTGCTTTTACCAGAACCATTTGGACCAGATATAGATACCAATCCTGGTTCAAAATCTACGATCGTGTTTTTAAATCCAAATGATTTGAATCCAAAAATCTCAACTTTTTTTACATGAACCAATATAGATTATGACGTATAGAGTTCCATAATTAGCGTGAACAAGTAATTTTGACTTTGGTAACAAACTTTGTAATGTTATGAATTAGATTGTAAGAGTTATTCGCCTTTCACAAAATTTTCAATTTCAGTTTTTGCAATAGGATCTGTCATTTGTTGTATTGGATGTTTCATTAAATATGCAGATGCAGGAATGATTGGACCGCCCATGCCTCGATCAAGAGCAATTTTTGCAAGTCTTATAGCATCAATAACTATTCCAGCAGAATTTGCCTTGTCATCTACTTCTAGGCGTACTTCCATATTGTATGGAATATTAGCCCATTGTCTACCTTCAATTCTCATAAACATCAATTTGGTATTACCTAAGAAAGGAATGAAATCTGAAGGGCCTACATAAATATCATCATCGTCTAATCGATCTGTAAGCTGACTTTGAACACTCTCAGTTTTTGATATTCGTTTACTAACAAGACGTTCTTGTTCTTTCATGTTTAGAAAATCTGTATTACCACCAACGTTGATTTGATATGTCTTTTCTATCTTTGTTCCACGCTCATCACACAATCTTGCAAGAGTTCTGTGTACAATTGTTGCACCAACCTGGCCCTTAATATCGTCACCAATGATTGGGATATTTTTATCAGTGAATTTTTGTGCCCACTCTTTATCAGATGCAATAAATGCAGGCATGCAATTAACAAATGCAGTATTCGTATCCAAACAAACTTGAGCCCAAAATTGAGTTGCTTTCTCGGAGCCTACAGGAAGATATGACACTATGATTTCAGTTCCAGTTTCTTCTAAGACCTTGATAATTTCTTCCCGTAATTCAGATTCTGATTTTCCGCTCTCAATTGGTTTGACCTTGTTTTCAACCCAAATTCCAACACCATCCAAGGCAGGACTTTCATAAACAGTTCCATTTGCTTTAGGCATATCATTTTTTTCAATCCAATTTACCATATTTGGTAATTCATAGATGGCCTCATTGATTGGTTTTCCAACCTTATTTGCACCAACATCAAATCCCGCAACAAAATCAATATCATGAATAGTGTAATCACGTAAATTTTCATGAATTATGCCAGTTACTTTTTGAGAGGGATTTTTTGAATAATATTCTATACCTTGAATCAGTCCAGAAAAACAGTTACCTAGACCAACTAATGCAACTTTAATTTTTTCAGGCATTCGTCAGATTGTGAATTACTTACAGTTTAAAGTTTTCCTAGAAAGACAAATTATTTTACAGATGACGTATTGAGAATAGTATGGCTAATGATATAGAAATTAAAGAGATCGTACCAATAGATTTGGAAGGAGGCACACTTGTCAATGGATTTCCTTCATCTGGAATTACAAGTGCAATAGCTACAGAATCTTTGATTAATACATCAAATTTTGAACTACAAGCAAATATTGATTCTGATAAATTTCCACCAATCAGTATTATAAAAAATGGAATGCCAAACTATGCCACCAGAATATTTGTAAATAGAGATCTAAAAGTTGGAATATTTTCTTCATATCTTACATTAGATGTAACAATGCATAGAACTGCTGCAAGAATGATGCTAGATTGGGCAAAAGAAAAAAAATGCTCAACAATTGTTAGCAGTATCACAGTAAAAGGATCAAATGAATTAGATGTGTTTGGAGTTGCATCAACGGGAAATGCTAGAGGAAAACTTGTCGAAAATGGAATTACAATGGTGGATCATGCAACAATTCCAGGTATATCAGGCATCTTATTGAATGAAGGTGCAACAAGAGGTCAAGATGTTATTGTATTATTAGTAAGCTCCAACAAAGAAATTCCAGATTTTAAAGCTACATCTAATTTATGTGAGACATTTTCTAAAATCATTCCAGGTATATCTTGTAATTTAACAAAGTTAGAAAATGAATCAAAAATTATTGAAGAACAGTTGAAACAAGCAACACAAAATACAAAAGATTTAGGCGACCATATCTACCGTTAATATCTACATTAAATTCAATTCAATATGCAAGAGATATTTGGTTTTTTAGGATTAGTTATAATAATTTCTGCATCAGGGGTTATGTCACCAGGTCCATTATTTGCTGCAAATGTTATGTATGGATTACGTGAAGGAAAAATTTCTGGAATAAAAATGGCAATAGGACATACTATTGTAGAATTTCCTTTGATAGTATTATTAGGAATAGGATTTTTTTCTATTGAAAGTATTCCAGAAATTAGAACTTTAATTACAGTATTAGGTGCAATAGGATTATTTGGGTTTGCCATATTACAAATTAGAGCTGTTACAAAAGAAAAATTTAGTTTAGAAGCAAAGTCAGGGCAAGGACCATTTGTAGCAGGAATTCTTCTTAGTGCATTAAATCCATTTTTTATTATTTGGTGGTTAACAATTGGTTTAGTATTAATTTCAGAATCAATCCAAATTTTTGGAATTATAGGAATTGTGATTCTATTTTTATTTCATATATGGATGGATTATGTATGGTTATTTACAATTGCAGCATTTTCTTCAAAAGCAAAAAATTATCTCTCAAAAAGAAATTTCAAGATAATAATTGTCGGATTAAGCATAGTTTTGATCTATTTTGGAATAGAATTTCTATTCAAATTATAACTAATTATTTAGAAATATCAATCTCGATTGTAGAAACATTACGAGTTCTCCCATCTCGGGATTCTAATGCATCTGAAGAAATTCTTACATCAGATATCCTATAGCCAATGGAATGCATACGTTTCATGATAAATTGCGATACATCTACAGCCTGAGTAATACGTTGACCCCTTGCCTTTATTGTTACAGTAGGTAAAGTCGATAATTGTGTTAATGTAGAATTTACATATGTAACCAATGGTTTCACTCCAATCAAAATTAATTTTCGCGTAGGTTTCTCTTCAGGACTAAATGGTTTTTTTGGAATTTGTTTTTCTGGTTCTGGAGTACTTTGTGGTTCTGGAGTACTTTGTGGTTCTGGAGTACTTTGTGGTTCTGGAGTACTTTGTGGTTCTGGAGTACTTTGTGGTTCTGGAGTACTTTGTGGTTCTGGAGTACTTTGTGGTTTTTTAGAATCTTCTAATAATTCATCAAGAATATCAGATGCATCAGAATTTGAACTCATTAATACATTAAAACATGTTTATTGTTTTTTAAGCTTCTCTTTTTCTATATAGGATTCAAGTATAGAATGAATATCTTCATCTTTTGATAATTTGATTTTTTCTACAATCTCCTTGTCTTCAATTTCAAAACAGTTTAAAAATTCCTGGTGATCCTTAAAGACCAAAATTACTTTATCTTTAAAAATACAGTGGTAAAATTTTTCATTTTCCATGATTTCAGGATTAACCTTCACGCCATCATCATTTACTTCAATTGCCGAATCCATTACTAAATGAATGATTCTGAATCAGATATAAAATTACGTAATTGTAATAAGAATTGAGTTTTAAAACACATTATGGAAAAAAGAATTGTATTTCATGTTGATTTTGACTATTTTTATGCACAATGTGAAGAGATTAGAGATTCAAAAATAAAAGGAAAATGTGTTGCAGTTTGTATATTTTCAGATAGGGGAGGAGACAGTGGAGCTATAGCTACTGCAAATTATAATGCAAGAAAATTTGGAGTGAAATCAGGAATACCAATTATGCTTGCAAAAAATAAATTAAAAGAACAGAATTCAATATTTTTGCCAGCAGATTTTGATTATTATTCAGAAGTATCATCGAAAGCAATGGCAATAATAGAAAAGTATGCAGATGTGTTTGAATATGTTGGTAGAGATGAGGCATATTTGGATGTTACAAAAAAAACTGAGTGTGACTTTCACAATGCAGAACATTTAGCACAACAATTAAAAAATGAAATAAGAAATGATCTAAAACTCACATGTTCTGTAGGTATCACACCAAACAAATTACTTTCAAAGATTGCTTCAGATTATAAGAAACCTGATGGATTAACAACCGTAAAACCTGAACAAATTGATGAGTTTTTATCAGAATTAAAAATAAGAGAAATCCCAGGCATAGGTAAAAAAACAGAAAATATTTTTTCTCAAATGAATGTGAAAACAATAGATGATTTAAGAAGTATTGATGTTTTTGATTTAAACAAAATGTTCGGAAGAAAAACTGGAGGTTATATTTTCAATTCTGCGAGAGGAATAGATATGGAAATGGTTAAACCAAGAGCACCTACAATTCAATTTAGTAAAATTACAACATTAAAGAAAAATTCTAAAGAACTTGAATTTTTACGAGAGAATATAGAAGAATTATGTATACAATTGAATAAAATGGCAATCGAAAATAATAAAATGTATCGCTCGATTGGAATTCAGTTCGTAAATGAAGATTTATCCACAAAGACTAAATCAAAAATGATAAGAAACCCAGGAAATAGTATAACGGAATTAATAAAAGTTGCAAATCAACTATTGGAAGAAGCATTAATTGACCAAGAGATGTTGGTTAGAAGAATTGGAGTTAGAATTTCAGAGTTTTCAGATGTAGAGGGTCAGAGTAACATTACAAACTATTTTTAGATTTTTTTTCAGATTCCATTTTCTTGAGTCGTTTTGTTTCGATTACTGTCACAACCAATAAAAATATGAATAACCACGGAAGAAACATTATTTCTCCTGCAACAGAATGAAATTCCTCCCATGCTTCAGGATCGGTAGTCACTTTTAGTGCGTAAACAGATAACGAAAAGATTCTAACCAGATTTACAAATATAGTTCCAAGAATTCCTAAAATAAAATATATGATTTTACGGTTTCGTGGAATTCTCATTTTTATGAGAAATGCCATCATTACAAGCGAGTAGATAATTATACTATGAACTCCTGCAGATGGCCAAAAAACTTGTAATGCAAATGGACCAAAGTCACCATTAAGAAACATGAGATTATCACGTGCAGTTGCAACCCCAAGATCAAGTGCAGTTATGACCCAAACATTCGCTTGAACGAAATACGGTACTATGTATTGTAATGGCCCAAGTGTATCGTAAGGAAAAAAAGAATCCAATGCTAAAATTATTGCATTTCCAGCTAAGAAAATTGGACCAGCTGGTCCAATCCGAATCCATTTTCGTCCAAACAAAATTGCAAGAGATGCAGTAACAAATATTGCCATTACTGTGAAATCAAATAGCCATTCCCAGGAATATTCTAAAACACCAAAAACATCAACAAGACTCATAATGTAATCTCTAACACCGAATTGAAGAGATACAAAATATGTTACAGTAAGTGCTATTAGTGGAAGACAATAGAAAAAACGCTTTTTGGGAATTACAAATTTTAATCCAATTAATTCAGCTGCAATAAATGCAGCCGCAAAAAGAAATCCACCTCTACCCTGATTCCAACTGAGACTGAAGCTATCTGGATATATCGCCATTGTGAAGAGAATTGGAGAAAGAACAAGAAGAACAGCTATAATCACACTTTTGTTTTCCATTGAATATCTTTTGGAGACTCTCAATAAATATCCAAATATTAGAAAAAATCAGACATGCTAGTTTGCTCTATAAGTTTGAGCATACTACCATGAGCAAGCCATTCATTTTTACTAATGCTCATTCGGTTTGTTGCAAGATTAATTGCTTCATTTAGTGAATTGGTGGTTTTAGGATGTGTTTTCATTGCTTCCCTAATTCCTTCGCGTACCTGCCAAACACCAACAGGAACTGCATATTCGGGTTGAATTTCTCTAAATATCATAACACCAGATTGTTTTTTGATTTTTTGCAAGTATTCTGTCACTCCCAATTTTCCTGCAAAGTATGCACCTGCAATCGAGGGTGAATGATCAATACCTTTTGCAGTTTCATAATCACTTCCAAATCCAATAGAATTTTTATCATACCATGCTTCTTGCATTTCAAAAACCCACCTATGAGGAAATAGTATAACTGAAAATAAATTTCCAAGATGATCAAAGTTGAAAATTTCATATCGGTCAATAATATCAAATTCAAGTATATCATGCATCAAGTCATTAGAAATTATTTGATCTGTTGCAGTAATACTCCATTTTGTTGGTACTAATTTTCTATTTTTACCAAACATCCCAATACTGAAACATTTTTGGATTTTAGATATCTCAATTCCAGAATTATAAAGTTTCATTACTGCATCTTCAGCTTTTAGATCAGTGTCATAGTATGCATTTTCTATTGGTTTAATTGATGAATTTGGAGAAAATTTTGCACTTTTGATTTCACCGATTGGACCAAAAGGAGCATTTTGGCCATCTATAGAAGGAAGTGGTGCAGGGTTTTTTAGAAATTTAATTTCAGAATCAATAGTACCAGAGGACATTGCTAATTCATGAAGGCTCTCGATAAAACGTCCACTAGTTTCTTCAATTCCAGTTTTTTGTATTCCGCGTACAAGATTTAGTCGATAATTTACAATTTCTTCAAGACTTTTTCCAAGCCATCTTTCAGGGGAATCTAAAAGTGAAGTATCACCATGAATAGGAGGCAACATAGGACCAATGCCAACCTTTGGGTATCCATATGAGCCTACAAAAACAGAAGGAGGACTAGAACCCTGTATTTCATTTGAAGAAAAAAGATTAGCATATTTTGATAAATATTCATGCCAGTTTTGTTCAATTCCCTTTCTAATATCTGAGCCTGATCTAGACATGAATTTCTATGAAATGTATGAATAATAAATAATTCATCTAATAAAAAATTGACACAAAGTTAAAGACATCTAAAAATTAATTAATTTTGAATGGGAGGAAAAAGAATTGTTTCATTTTTGCCTAGCGCAACAGAATTAATTTATGAATTAGGTGCGCAGGAAAGATTGTTCGGGGTTACTCATGAATGCAATTATCCAAATCATGCTTCAAACAAACCAAGAGTAATAGAAAGTGTGTTCGAATCAAAAGAAATGTCAAGTCAAGAAATTGATAATAAAATTTGTATGCTTTCAGAAAAAGGGGAGGATATTTACAAACTGGTGGCAGAAAATTTAATTAATGCAAAACCAGATCTAATAATCTCACAGGAAATTTGTGAAGTTTGTTCAGCATATACCAATCAAGTAAAAACTGCAATGAATATTCTTGAAGTTAAACCTGATGTATATTCTATGAATCCTCATGATATACAAGGAATCTTGCAATGTGTCAAAGATATTTCAATGAAGATCGATAAATCACAAAAAGGAGAAGAAATTCTAAATTCACTAAATAATAGAATTAAAAATATAAATGAAAAACAAGTTCAGAATAAACCCAAAGTTTTAGCTATAGAATGGATAAAACCATTTTTTACAGCAGGTCATTGGATTCCAGAAATGATTGAAATTTCTGGAGGAATTAACTTGATAACAAAAAGTGGCGAACATTCAAGAAAAATGGATATTACAGAAATTGAGAATGCAGACCCGGACGTACTAATTATAATGCCATGTGGTTTTAATGTTCAAAAAACAATTTTAGAATATAAAAAATATCTTAGTAACGATTCAAGATGGAATGAATTGAGAGCAATTAAAGAAAGGAAAGTTTTTGCAGTGGATGCAAATTCATTCTTTAGTAAACCCAGTATAAGAATAGTTACTGGAATCGAGATATTGGCAAAAATTTTACATCCAGAAATATTTTTAGATTTGAATGTGCCATCTAGTTCATTTTTAAAAATATAGAAAAAAGCTCTATTATTGATCGTCGGTCTCATCTAGTTCATCAGCATCATATGATCGTTTTGATGGACGAGTTGGAATGAAGAATCGTGACATAGTAAGTGATTACAATTTTTAAAGTAATTTTAGTGGGTTGTAAAAAATTGTCTTTTTACATTAACAAAAGTTAGCTAGATTATGATTTCATCTCACATTCATGCGAAAGAGACTTTGTTGTGATGAAAATCACCACTATGAGAATTCCAATTGATGTCAATCTAATTGGAATTTCATAAATTGTTAGAAATGAGCTTGCAATGCTTCCAGCAGTTCCAAATGTAGTAATAATCGAAAATGCAATTGGACCACATGAACATGCTCCAGTCGATGCTCCAATTATTGTTCCAATAATACTTGAACTTATTTTTTTAGTTTCTTTGATGAGTTTAACACGGTAAATATTCATAGAAACAGCCATCGCCGAAAAAATTGATAAAAATATAATTAATATAAAACTTACAAATGTTTCAGGATATACAACTAATGTGACAAAAGGTTGAAGAAAAAGAAATTCGGAAATTGTAATTAATGTGAGAAAAAGTAATAAAAAAATACCAATTGCAATTAAAACATAATTATGGTTTGAATATACAGTTTGAAAAGTATTATTCAATTTAGAGTAATGAATCTAAAACTTTTTCAAATGTAGAATATGGGTGTGGGCCAAGAAGACGTTCAGCAGTTCCAGATTTATTAACAATAATAAATGTAGGAGTGCTATTTGCTTCAAAATCAGTACTAGCTTTTTGTTTGTTAAAACTAATTTGAGAAAAATATTTCTTTGATATCATACATTCATTGAATTTTTCAGTATCTAGTCCTAAATCAAATGCGATTGCAGTCAGTCTATCAATATTTGCCCATCCATCATTTTCATGTTGTTGAAATTGATATAATTTCACATGATAATCCCAATACATTCCCTGATCATTTGCACAATAAGTTGCCTCTGCAGCAGAAACAGAATCATTTCCTATAAACGGCATATCAATGAAAACTAAATTTGCTTTTCCAGTATCGATGTAATTTTCAATTATTTCTTGACGAGTATTATCAAACCAGAGTTTACATGCAGGACATTGGTAATCACCAATTTCAATAATAGTAACAGTTGCGGTTTTAGAACCTAATACAGGTACATCGGTTAACGCTATTGTTTGGCCCTCATCTTGAGATGAACTTCGAACATTATCAAAATCAGACATGTATGATGAGGCATAAGCTGTTACTGCAACAATTAGAATTACAGCAGCCACACCAACTGCAATTGTCTTTGTGTTCACCATGAGATTAACATAAAAAATTTAATTAAAAAACCTTACATTATTCTTAAAGTTATAGAACTATTTACGCCTAAACAGACTCATAATTTTTTGTGCTACAGAATCAATAGGGCATGAACTACAGGATATATCAGAATTTTCAGCCTCAACTTGTTCATCCATCTCATTTTGCTTTTTCTCATCCATGAATCTGTTAATTAAAAATGGGTTATAAACAATTTGACAAGATTTTACAATTACACTATTCACCATAGTAATCAATTAATTCTAAGCATGGGTTTATTAGACGATCGAATCGAGTCACAATAGAAATAATGACGGATTAGGTTCGCTTTCTCTGTCATTGCTTTAGACAGAAAAAAAATGAACACATTTGAAGAATTAGAAATAAACGAAGACATAATGAGATCCATAAATGATCTCGGATTTACCACACCATTTCCAATACAAGCCCAATCCATACCAGAACTTTTACAAGGAAATGATGTTATTGGTCAAGCACATACAGGAACAGGTAAGACTGCAACATTTGGAATACCAATGTTACAAAACATCATTCATGGAGGGGGAATTCAAGGACTAGTCATTGCCCCAACAAGAGAATTAGCAATGCAGATTACTGAAGAGATAAAAAAACTTGGAAAATATACCAAAATTAAAGTAGTAACTGTTTACGGTGGACAAGGAATTGGAGTTCAATTAGATGCATTACGTAGAAAACCCGAGATAGTAGTTGCCACACCTGGAAGATTAATTGATCATCTGGATAATGGTTCAATCAGAACTGATGATATCAAACATGTGGTGTTAGATGAAGCAGACGTAATGCTCGATATGGGATTCATAGAGGATATCGAATATGTTTTAGAAAAAGTTCCAGGAAATAGAATTACATCATTATGGTCAGCAACAATGCCACCTGAAATTCTTAGACTATCAGACAAATATCTAAACAATGCAAAAAATATTTTGATTGATTCAGATGATTTAAGCGGCGAAGGTATTGATCAATCATTTTTAGTAATCAAAGATAGAGAGAAACACAAGTACCTGACAGATTTCATTAATCAAAATAGAGGCCAGGTTATAGTATTTTGTTCAACAAAAATTAGAACAAGAAATGTAGCAAGAGACTTGCAAAAATCCAGATACAAAGTAGTTGCAATTGAAGGAGACATGTCACAGAATAAACGTGAATATTCCATGATGAAATTTAGGAAAAATCAAGCTGACATTTTAGTTGCAACTGATGTTGCAGCAAGAGGAATTGATGTTCCAAAAGTAGGATTAGTAGTTAATTATGATGTTCCAAATCAAGATATGGTCTATTTTCACAGAATTGGCCGTACGGCAAGAGCAGGAGCAAAAGGAAAAGCAATCACATTGGTGTCATATTCATCAATTGCAGATTGGAAATTTATTAAAAAACAAATCAAATCAGATTTAACTGATTTGAATAAAAAAATGGGAATAGAAGTTCACATTCCAGATCCACTAAAACGTGATGTTGGACGACGTATTGCACAACCAATGCGTTCAGGATATGGACGTAGACCAAGTTATGGCGGAGGTGGCGGAAGAAGGTCAAGTTATAGCGGCGGGGGAAGAACAAGCTATGGCGGAGGACGTAACAGAGACGGACCTGCCAGAGATCAATACAAAAGAAAGAGTAGTGCACGGTCATCATACGGAAGACAGAATCGTGATAACAAAAAGAAATGGTAATTTAACACTTAAAGACAAGGATTGATTAGAAAAGTGTAAGAAAAAATGCATATCGGATTTGTTTTATTAAATTGTGATTTGGGTGCGGAAGAGTATATTTTAGAAGAGTTACAACAAGTGAATGAAATAAAAAATGCATATGTTACATTTGGTGCATATGATATTATAGCAGAAATTCATGCAGATACTCAAGAAGATTTTGAAAAAACAGTATCATTGAAAATTAGACAATTATCTAGAGTAGTAAGTACAATGACACTAAATGTCATTAAAGGCGAATGACACTTATACGAATAAGAAAGTGAAATTGTGTTGCAGCAAATTGAATATTCTGGAACAGTATGGGCATTAAGTCACAATGACCCAGAACCATTAATTGAACACAGCCTAAAAAAATTACAGGATTATGGAATAAAAAAGGAAGATATCCAAATAGTCGATGCCCCAGATAATCCAGAAGTAGGTCAAGTGGTAGTAGAGATATGGCCGCATGAATTAGTAATTGCAAGAATTAGAACGGTACGAGGAGAGTCTTTTATCAGTGGAACAGAACTCAATATAGAATTAAAAACAGATGAAACAGGAAAATATATCGATTAGTTTTGAAGAAGCAGAAAACAAAAAAGAAGAAGAACAGTAAATTTCTAACAATTTCAATTGCGGCAATTCTAGTAGGAATTACAATTTTTTACTTTTATTCAGCAGATCAAGCAAAAATTCGTGGTTACTCATTTGGAAATGAAATTCAGTCACTACAAGAAGAAATACAAAATGAACAAGGACGATTTATTTCAAGCATAGCAAAATGGAATGAAAATGCAATATCTAATGATGAAATGATCAGAATAGGAGAAAACCATCTAGATGTATTCAATGAATTATTAAACAAATATGACAAATTACAGCCACCAGATGCATTTTCAATATCTGTCAAACTGTTAAAACTATCATTAGAATATCAAATTGAGTCACACGAACATAGATTAGAATGGATAAAAAATGGGAATGATTCAGAATTAATAAGATCCCAAGAATTAACACAATTATCCTTTGAAGCAGAACAGGCAGGATTAAAATCATTTAATGATGCAAAAGCAGGAATAAAACAGTAAATCTTTAAGAGTTTAAACACGGAATATTTGTATGAAAAAATTATTATTTTTAATTCCATTACTATTTCTGATACATCCAGCATTTGGAGAGATTAGTGTTCAAAATGATCAGACGTACATTGGAGATGATGGAATGCTTCACATAGTAGGGGAAATTCAAAATAATTCTAAAGCTCCATTAAATAAAATAAAAATTTTGGCTGTTCTAACTGATGAAAATGGAAACGTTATAGATAAAATAAACGGTGGAATGATGTCAAATATTCTAATGCCCGGAATGAAAGGCGGATTCGATATAATCACAAATGAAAGAAATTTAGATGAAAATTTATCATATGATTTAGGATTTGAATACAAACTTGCAGCACCAAAAAGTCAGGTAATTGAAATTGTATCATCTGAAATGAAAAGAAATCAATTGAATAATTTAGTAATTTCAGGAACTATAGAAAATAATGGAGACATTACTGCAAACATGATAAACGTAGTTGCCACACTCTATGATAGAGATGGGAAAGTACTAACAGTCTCAAAAATTCAAACGCAGCCAGATTTTTTGAGAGCTGGTGAAGAAAGCCATTTCTTGGTTCCAATTTATGAGAAAAATCAATCATTGAGCGTAGTAGATTACACGATAATTGCAGAATCAGACGAATATGCAGCTGTTCCAGAATTTCCATTAGGTACAGGCGTATTACTAATAGTCTCAGTTTCATCATACGTGGTTTTTTCTAGAAATCCTGAAAGAATTACAAATGTAATTTCCAGATGTTCAAAAATTCTAGTTCGACAATAATTCTTATACACATATAGAAAGAAAGAAAGTTAAATGACCATTTCAGATGAGAATAAAAAATTTTTAGATGATTTGTTGCAATATTATATTGATCAAGCTGATTCATACAACCAATTTGCAAATGAATATGGAGAATTTTCTAAATCTAAAAGAGAAATAGCATTTGGAGTCATAATAGGAACAGTTTATTCAACATTTTTACAAACATATTCAAATCAACAGTTGGAAGTAAAATTAGACGATATCCAAGAATTTCATGAGTTTATCAGAAATAATATTGATAAAATTACTAGTGCATTAGATAAAAAGAATCCATAGGTAAGAATAAATCTAAACAGAAAAGTAATCAAACATGTCTGAAGTAATTGGATATAGAATTCAGCAAATTGTTGATAATGGAAGTGCAGTTCAAATGTCATTAGCAGAAGATGTCCAAACAGAACCAGTTTCACAGAAACAATTGATCATGGAAAATGTTTCAAAAAAACTTGATCAAGATACAAAAGAACAGGTAATGCCGTTACTTGAAGCAATGCTTCAAGCACAGCCAACCATTAAGATGAAGAGTTATGCACAAACAAACATCTCAATCACAATGCCAAAAAATAGATACGAAAAACTTGGACGCCCACAAGTCGGACATGTATTAAGAATAGATATACAAAAAATTTAGAGATTTTCTTCTATTTCAGAAAGTTCAGACATTGGTAAAGAACAACTAAAATTTTTGCAAATAGTTACACTAGTTTTATTCGAGAATTCTTTTCCTTGAAAAAATGGATATTTTGATAATAATTTTAAATTTTCTTCATTATTAATTGAAATTATTATTCCTTCTGGAATAAATTTTTTATGTAAAAAATTAACAATTTTAGAATTTTCAGGATTAATGATTGCAATTTCTGTGGGATGATTTAGGTATAAATTCATGACATTTAGTAGATAGCCAAAAGCAAATGGATTTTCTGCAGCAGATGTACCATTTGATTCCAGAATTGATTTTGATATCTCAAGAAATTTTCTATCATTTGTAAGATGATGTAGTTTTAATAATGCATTTGATGCGACAGAATTTCCAGAAGGTACTGATAAATCATAATAATTTTTTGGACGGACTATCAAAGATTCATGGGTATCGGCAGTAAAATAAAATGATTTTTCAGATTCATTCCAAAAATGTTCTATCATATATTGTGAAATTTTTTGTGCCATATCTAGAAAATATGTATCAGACGTAATCTCAAAAACATCAACTAAAGAATTTACAAGATATGCATAATCATCTAGATAACCATTAAGCTTTGGAACGTTATTTTTGAACGTTCTATGAATAAATCCGTGTTTGGAAAATTGTTCTGAGAAATATTTAGCTGCATTTACTGCAACATCAAGATATGCATTATTCCCAGAAACGTGATAACCTTTAGCAAATGCAGAAATCATCATAGAATTCCACGAAGTGATGATTTTATCATCAGTTCCAGGCTGATCTCTTTTATTCCTTACATCGAGTAATTTTTTTGATGAACGCTCCAAAAGATGGCGAATTTCATCTTCAGTTTTATTGAATTTGAATGAAAGAGATGAGATGTTAATGTTATTTGCAAGAATTGTATTTCCTTCAAAGTTTCCACCATCAGTAACATCGTAATAAATACAAAAAATTTCAGAGTCATCACCTATGATGTTTTCAATTTCACGTTTTTTCCAGATATATGTTTGACCTTCTTCTCCATTAGTATCTGCATCTTGTGCAGAATAAAATAATCCTGATGTAGATGTCATCTCACGTATAACATAATCAAGTGTTTTTGTAACAACGTCAAGATAGAAAGGATCTTTTGTTATTTGATATGCTTCTGCATATACAGGTGGTAAAAGTGCATTATCATACAACATTTTTTCAAAATGTGGGACAAGCCATCTCGCATCAGTAGAATATCTATGAAATCCACCACCAATTTGATCAAATATTCCACCTTTTGCCATTTTCTTTAATGTCATTAACGCAAAATCTTGGAACTTTCCAATTTTAGAAATTTTTGAATATCTAAACATGAAAGATAAATTTGCCGCATTAGGAAATTTTGGTGCTTGACCAAATCCTCCAAAATTCGTATCTGCAACTTGAAGTAAATTTACTGCAGCCTCATCTAAGATAGATTTTTCAATTTTACCACCTTCTGAAACTCTTTCTAATTTTGAAAGATTAGATATGAATTGGTCGGCAGATGTTGCAACATCTTTTGGTTTTTCTTTCCAGGCTTGAGCAAGCTGTCTACATAAGCTACCAAACCCAGGTCTACCATACGAATCAAGTACAGGAAAGTAGGTTCCAACATAGAATGGTTTCTGATCAGGTGTCAAAAATACGCTTAGAGGCC
>Ga0114933_10001715_pt1 | contig 23912 bp, 17 predicted proteins | sample 4SBtaG_FD_89691 | JGI IMG/M metagenome (GOLD analysis project Ga0114933, IMG submission 89691) | Deep subsurface microbial communities from Kolumbo volcano to uncover new lineages of life (NeLLi) - 4SBTROV12_W25 metaG | ecosystem: Environmental > Aquatic > Marine > Volcanic | place: Kolumbo... | reverse complement strand
GTTGTACAATCTAAGGGGGAGAAAGGGCGTCACCGTGGAGGATGCCGTGAGGCTGATGAAGAATACGACCTATTTTGCCCCAATGATGGTTCACATGGGTGATGCCGATGGTTATCTCGGGGGTGTTTCTCATCACTATCCAGACATCGTAAAGCCCTGCTTGCAAATAATCGGACCAGAGGCTGACTCGCATAGAATCGTGGGCATGTACATGATGACGGTAAATGGGGAGTTGATGTTCATTGGGGATGCTACAATCAACATCTATCCCGACTCCAGAACTCTGGCTGAAATCGCTGTTCAGACTGCCAAGGTGGCACGAAGGTTCGGCGTGAAACCAAAGGTCGCAATGCTTTCTTTCTCTAACTTTGGAACATCATCCGAGCTTAGGACTGATAGGTTAGAGGAGGCCATCTCGATCGCTCGAGAGCTTGATCCTGAACTAATTATCGATGGGCCGATGCAAGCTGACACTGCATTGGTTCCTGAGATACAAAAGGACTACCCGTTCATGTCTTTCGATGGACCGGCTAATATTCTCATTTGCCCCAACCTTGCATCGGCCAACATAGCCTACAAACTACTACAGAGGGTTGCAGGAGCAGAGATGACTGGCCCAATTCTAGAGGGGCTTTCAAAGCCCGCACACGTATTGCAAAGAGGAGATAGTGTGAGAGATGTGGTCCATATGGCGGCAATCTGTACAGTGGACGCTCAGAGGCACGACTGGCAGAAGCTATGAAAACAGCTTCTTAGGCGGTCTCATACACCAAAATATCCAAACTACCACTACTAGGTGCACAGCCATTGCGAAAACGTGAACAAACTCCATTGAAGGGCCCTTCCCTAGTACTGACTTATTCTATACTGATTTATTCGCAATAAGTCTTGATAGAATAAATATATGGATATGGAGGAATTATTTGATTACGTCCTTCACGCATCTTTGGGTCCACTTGGCTGCAATTTGTGCTGTTGATGCCCAGAGACATCACTGGCAAAACTCTGATTGAGTCAGAGTTTCTTTGGTGCAGCATTCAGAACTTCTTGGCTACAAACGTCCGAGTATTGTTCGAAATTCTCGATGAACATCTGAGCCAGGACGTTTGCAGTACCATCGTACTTCTTCTTGTCGTGCCACGTATCCCTAGGTTGTAGTATGGAGTCGGGGACGTCCTCACATGTTGTTGGTACTGTGAATCCGAACCTTTCATCCTCGACGAATACTACGTCGTCTAGATCGCCATCTAATGCGGAGTTCAGTAGAGCCCTTGTCCATCTAATCTTGATTCGGCTACTTGCCCCATATCCCCCTGCTACCCATCCCGTATTGATTAGCCAGCACTTGGCGTTATTTTTGCGAATCTTGCTTGAAAGGAGGTCTGCGTACACCGAAGGGTGGCGGGGCATGAATGGGGCTCCAAAACATGTGGAGAAAGTTGCTTGGGGCTCTGTTATGCCCATCTCCGTACCTGCAACTTTGGCCGTGTATCCAGACATGAAGTGGTACGCAGCCTGCTCGGGCGTCAAACGAGACAATGGTGGAAGAACGCCGAACGCATCACAGGTCAGGAAAACTACATTCTTCGGATTGCCTGCCATGGAGTCCATTGTTCTGTTATCGATTGACTCGATTGAGTATGATCCCCGGGTATTCTGAGTCAGAGAGCCGTTATCGAAATCTGGGGTTCCATCAGCGTTGAGCACCACGTTCTCCAGAATCGTTCCCTTCATTCTGGTAGTGGCGAAAATTGCTGGCTCATCATCCTCCGAGAGATTGATCAGCTTAGCATAGCACCCCCCTTCGAAATTGAAAACTCCCTCGTCGGACCACCCGTGTTCGTCATCACCGACAAGAGCTCTTTTTGGATCTGCTGAAAGAGTGGTTTTACCGGTTCCAGAAAGACCGAAAAATAATGCAGAGCCGTCTTCGTTTGCATTTGCGGAACAATGCATGGGAAGTAGTCCCTCGGCTGGGAGGATATGATTCATTATCGTGAAAATCGCTTTCTTGATCTCTCCCGCGTAATGGGACCCGCCAATGATTACCAAGCCGCGGTCCAATGCCAATATGACAAACACCCCAGAGTTTGTTCCATCTTTGGAAGGAGAGGCTTGTAATTCCGGAGCATGGAGGATGGTATATTGCGGCTCATGAATTTCCGCTTCTTCGGGATTGACCCTGACAAACATATTGTGCATGAAAGCAGCATGCCATGCCTTCTCGGTGACAAGTCTGACTGGCATTCTGTGTCTAGGATCTGCACCACAAAAAGCGTCTTTGACAAAAACTTGGTCTGCGTTATCCAAGTGCCCTCTAGTCTTCTTCAATAGATTCTCGAAGATGGCTGGCGAGATTGACTTGTTTACATCTCCCCACCAGACGTCATCAGCCATTCCAGGCTCTTTCACTATGAATCGGTCATTGGGAGATCTTCCGGTCCTATCCCCGGTTGTGGCGAGGAGGACGCCATGGGCAGTGAGCGTAGCTTCTCCTCTCTCCACTGCAATACTATGCAACTGCTCCCAGCCCAGATTCCAGTGAATCTTGCCGCTTGGATCTAGTCCATGGGAGCTCAGAGGTGTCGATGGGTTGGAGGGAGGGGCCGACATGGTAGGACCCACCATGGCCTGCGACGATAGGAATTACTCTTCAAGGCTTACGGCTGTGGGTCATATCGAAATCGATGTAAATTAGCAACAGTTCAGACGATGCTGGGGATGCGGTTATTCCCGTAATGCCCCACCGCGGGATGATGAATGAGGGTGAGCCTGACGATGAGGTCATCCGTGAGAGGTCATTCAGGATAAGCGACAGGATTGAGATAGAAGGCCTCATTCGTGGCACGGAGGAGTCTGGTAGTGAAGACGTTGGACCTATCGAAAAGGAGCGGGACGAAGCCATCGGAGAAATTTTTGATCCATTCGCGGAGCCTGACTCCGACTCCCCTGGAGTCATGGGTTCTGATGGGAGTGTGAAATCCGCTCCAGACATGGACATGGTCACTGAGATAGCAGTTGAGGGAGAACGTAGGGTAAATTGGCTACTCATGGGCTCTATGATTCTAGTCTACAGTGCAATAGGGGTGCAAATCGGAGTTGTGATGGATCCACTTCCTGCCGGTTTTTCACTAGTCGTTCTAGCGGCAGTAGGATTCGGCTTGGGGGAGATATGGATTCCAAGGAAGAACATGAAAATTCTCGGAGTTACATGGGTCATCATCTCGATGAAAGTCCTGTATGGACTGGCTATAGAGCTCCAAAGGTGGGACGTGATCGGGGTGGAAAGCCTTGGGGCCCTATTGATTACTCTAGTGGGGCTCAACGTGGCTGTTGCATACAGGTACGATCATGATGCTATTGCAGCTCAGTCGACGCTTGTTCTTCTTGCTATTGGGTCTACAGCTGGATCGCTATTTGGACAAGAAGGAATAGCATTGATGATTCTGATTTCGACCATCCTGATACATGTTCTGGCACTCCAGAGAATGTCCGGAAATCTAGCTGCGTTGGGAATTGCTTCTTCGAATCTGTGGATTGGAATGCATGCTACAACCGGGGGTTTTCGTATCGGTGAATTGCGGATACTTCCTCTTGACTCTCCACTGCTCCTCTTCACGCTGATGATGGCTGTGACTGCGGCGAATGCAACTATGGCATCAAAATTTGCAAGGGAGGCCAATTGGTTCTCGGATGCAATGAAGGTAATGGGTTTGGGCAAGCCGGGGCTTTGGGGGGTCTCCGTATCTTTGGGGCTTATTGGAGCGCTTCTGGCAGTGGCTGCGAACAGAGATGACGCGGGCTATGCATTAGCCATGGTTACCGTACTAGGGGGTGCCTTTGGTGGCTCATACCTCACCGTCAGGGGTGTTGCGCCTGGAAGGGTGGTGACCCCCCTGGCCTCTTCCTCGATTATTCTGGTTGGAATGCTCGCTAACGGACAATTTATCGAAGGGCAGTTGGGGATTTCCGAATATGTTCTTTTCACTGTCATTGGGACAGTGATTACTGGATTTGTTGTCCTGCGGGATCAGGACATAGTTACTGACAGGGTACTGTGGGGAGGGGCGGTGGCTATACTCGTATTACTGGTAATTCTGGTTCCATCCGAGTCAGTGGATGATGGTGGTGACGGTGGCTTAATTCTTCTCTCACTTCTTTCATTACTTCATCTGGGCACTGCATTTCTTTCGGTCAGGAGGGAGTCGCCATCGCTTGCTGGAGTGACCGTTCTATTGCCATGGATTTGGATTCTGGTTGAGGAGACGCTCGAGGAGACACTCAGGACCATTCTCGTGGCCAATGATCGAATCGACCCGGGGAGTGTCATTGAGGTAGATGTGGTTCCACTTGCAGGGTACCTTATCCTTTGTTCAATACTCATGTCCGTAGTTAATGAGAAACTGGGTTCTACAAACGTGAACCTCGCATCGAAATTCCTCGGCGTTTCCGAGATTTCGGCCTCGATTAGAGATTCTGGAGCACTGCAGCTTTGGAGTCTGGGACTTTGGATACCCATGATTACTACGATTTTCATGGCCCAATTCGGGGGCTTCAGCGCCATAACTCTAGTTCTAGTATGCGGGACAATATGGACTCTGCATCTCATTGCCCATGTAAGAAAGGTAAGAGTCGGTGGAGTGGATATGATGTTGGGCATCATCTTTGCCAGTGCCGTGATAATTCAATGGAGGCACGGGGGCGGAGAAATTCTGAGTTTGATTCTATGCATACTACTTCTATCGCTGATTCTGTTCGAACGCGATTCTGAAAATAGAAACTACACGTTGGCGATGGGGATGATGACATTGCCTTTCCTGATTTTCCTATCTGGAAACGATGCTTCTAATTTGTTGCCTAATTCAGAGTCACTTCCCAAGTTTGATACTGGATTCGTAGTTGTATTGTGTACGGCCGCCATGCTCGGTACGTATCTGCCCAAGGCCGGCACCATCGAGGACCTGCTGAGACCGGCCCTTGCATCATTGTGGCTGATGATAATTGCAATCTCACTTTCCTGGCAAAATGGTGATCCAGGACCAAAATACGCATCCATAGCGATTTTTGTCCTGAGTTCTCTATGGCTTGTGGCGAGGGGCGAGATTAGGAGGGAATTGCAAACGATTAGCCTCCTTAGTGAAAGGAGGGAAATGGCCGCTGAGGACTCATCGGGTTATATTTCGAAATCCGAGGGAGCGGGTTCTGTTTCCGGCTTCAATCCCAGGGTTGCCGAGATGAGGGAGTCCAGGAAGAAGAGGAGAGAACTGGCTCCAACAGACAATTTAGAAGACCTGTACACAACAGATGTTAGTCACAAGCCCGTGATTGTTATCTCGGTCATGGCAGTTGTATTGGGGGCAAATGTGCTAGTTGGTTTGACTACCGGGTCTAACCCCATAGTTCTGCTTTCTTGTGGGGCTTTCATCACTATTCTCGTTGCAATCGCCAGATTCAGAACCAGGGGCCTAGAACTGCCACTGCCGCACATCGGGGGAATAGAAACCCCCATTGCTCTCGCGATTGGCGGCATCGTTCTCGCGCACATCGCTTCCTTGCTCGGTCCCGGAGGCAGCAATCAAGATCTGTTAGGCTTGGCCGTAGTAGTGGTAATCGTAGTTGAGTTAGTTGCTATCTCTCTATACCGACAAGAGAATTTGCTTGATAGAATTCCGGTTGCAATAGATTGGCTAATTTTACCCCTTTTCATTGACCGTCTAGTCGGAAGCCTGCTGTACGAATCCTTGCCTTGGCCTCTTACAGTAGATCCATTGACTGGGGATTTGTTCGAATGGAAACTTCCACTGCTTCTCCTAGAGGCAGTGCTTGTGATTGCAGTGATTGCAGATTTCTGGATTGATAGCCTTCGTAACTCAAAGGGAAGAGTCGACTCAAAGGGTGGGATTGGTAGAGGCGGGCGTGCCATTGCCGTTGTAATCCTCTCGTTCGGACCTGCTGGGGCAATAGCAATCTGCAGCGCTATCATACAAGGAGTGAAGAGAGAGCAGCAAAATTCTGTCGGGCTAGCCATTCCGGGAGTCATTCTGGTGATGGTTGCTGCTAGTAACTGGATCGAGGGGGTTTCATCGATAATTGCTGAGGCCAGCATAACACTTGGGGCGATTGCGATTTTCCTTTGTGTTCTGACTGTACCTGCGAAGAAGGGCGATTGGGCGTTTGTACTGGCTTCCAATGGGCATCTTCTGATCATAATTGGTCTACTTGGCGGAGGGGCAAGTGGACTTCTTCCGATAGCCCTGATAATTATGTCCACCGCGGTTTGGGTGATAGGCATACTTCAACTGAGAAGGAGCCTCAGGATTTGGGGTCTGATTGATCTCATCTTAGCCATATTGACCGCACTGGTATTCTTCGGAGGGATGCTGGTAAATCCGGGAATAATGCTGATTGGACTAACAATAGTGGCAATCGAGCTTGGAATAGTGTCTTGGCTGGGAATAACCTACGAAAAAGAGCTTGTAAAGGATTGATTCGTTGGAAAATGACTCTGTCCAATTGACGATTTGCCATAACCGAAGAGGCCAACGTTGATGGCAGAAGGTGTTGGCAAATGAATCATGACGCGGACGTGGATATCGGACACGCCCGACGAAGTCGAGCATCCTCATGTGCCACTTGGCATTAACGAAATGGCTGTTCCGAGGGCAGCGATACTCCTATCATTATCGACGATATTGGTGGTTCTACTTTCCACGATATGGATTGGCGTTGACGCTTACAAATTCATGAATCACCTCGAGGACTCTTTCGGATCTGTTGATGAGTCGATGCTAGAGGTAGATGGGCGTTGGGCATGGGAAGTGGATCTCCTTTTCGATACCTGCGACTCAAGGGAAGGGGATTGGGATTGGCCCGAGAATCTTTCATCGCAGGATGATGTGTTCCTCTACCCCGGGGAGTTACGTTGTGACTGGGAACACCAAGGGAGTGGCGATCGTGCTTCTGTAGCAGTACACAACAGGGGGAACCAGACCCTGGATCTGCTACTGGAGATCGAGGGGGCCAACGTACTATTTTCAAACTCTGACGATACTCAGCTGCTGATTAACGAAATCCCAGGTAATGATTCGATAATTATAGAGATTGAGATTACTGAGGATATTGACGAAAGCAGCTTCTCGATCGTGGCCTCTCATGTCGCACTGGTTTCTTCCGAAGTGAGGCTTGATGTAACGGTATTCAAGGGGGTTGACGAACGTGAGCTTCATTCACAAGATGGGGATAGCCTTCAGGTCCATTACAGGGTTTGGGATGCTGATACGGGTGAGCTTTTGGATGAGGGGGACCTCCCAGTGAATGCCGGTGATGACCCGAACTATATCGAAGGTTTTGGGTGGTCTGCAATAGGTCTTGACATAGATGCTGACAGGGGCCTTATTCCAGGGGTTGACACCGGTACAAGCCATATCACGCTCCTGCCCCCTAGCATAGCTTATGGCGGCTCTGATGGCCATCCTTTGCAGACTTCTTGGCTTCGATTTGAGTTAGAAGTTACAGCATTTGTTGGGGTCTAAATATGGAGATTAGGGGCGATAATGATGTCAGATGACAGTAGTCATGCGTCTGTTAGGCCCTCTGCTGGGGTTGTGAAAGAGGCGGGGAGGCGTGCGTCGGCCAAATCGGCTCGCAAAAATGAGCCGTCCTTCCATATGACTGACGAAATGCGGAGGCTTTCCACTCCATGGGGATTGGCGTTAGCAAGAGCCGAGCAGATAGATTCCAAATCATTGGGCCCAGGAGTGATAGCGGATGTGGCGGCCGGTTCAGGAATTCAGCTCATTGCCTACTCAAAGATCCTGAAGAGGCCTGCTTTGGGAGTCGAAATAGATGGGAATATCGCCGTTCTTTGTGCGGCTAACATGTTCGTTGCGGCGGATTCGGACGATGTTCAGAGATCCATGGACAGGGTTGTGATAGGGGATGGTTCTGATGCTGAGGGAGTGATGACGGAGTACTGGTCTAGCCTTCGTGAGGCCGGTACCCGAGCTCATCCCCCAGTGGCAATGTTGCATCTTGATCCTGCAAGGCCCATTGATGCACAGAATCACCACATAGATGAGATGGATCCGCCACTTGGACCGCTCCTAAGTTCATGGAAGAATTACTTGGAGCCCGGGCCAAATGGACCTAGTGTGCTTCTAGACTTGTCACCACGGCTGAACGACGATCAGAGATCGATGGTTGATGCTACAATAGAGACTTCATTCCCCGGAATCAGGAGGACTTGGGAGTGGCTCAGCCAGGGAGGGGGGAGAGTTGATCGCCTGTCTGTTTGGTCTGGCTCCCTGTCCTCTAAGAGTCCGAGAAGGTGCGTAAGGATGGGTAGGAAGAAAATAATGGCCTCCATAGAAGGCAAGGCATCGACCGCGATTGCGTCCAGTCTTAGTGAGCCGCCGCCTTTTGGATCTTGGATGACGATTCTGGATCCCGTTCTGCTTGAAAGTGGGCTGCAGGATAATTGGATTGAGTCAGCCTTTGGCGACAGGGGCGGATGGACCTGGCTGAGAGTAAGCGGAAGGAGGCCGATTCTGATACACACAGAGCCTATTGAGGAGGATGATGGCCTTATGGGGTTCGTAGTAGCTACCGGACAAGTGGTACAGCACAGGCTTTCCCCTCCAGAGCTGCACAGCATCGACCTGACTGCTGCGTCTCTGGCCAGGAACGATATTGGCAGCATCACTCTGAGGTGCTCACTCGATCCGGAATTGCACCCCACGCTACAGAGGAGGTTGCATAAGGCGATGAGGGATATCGAGGGAGCTCGTTCATTCATGGCGGATATCCAGCTAGTCAGGGGAGATAGCGGTCACACAGTCTACATTGTCTGCCGAGAGCCGTAATTTCCGCCCCTACGGGGCGTCCAATCGATTCAAATAGGGAGGGTCGGTCGCCCGGATGCCTACTGGGCCACTGGGTAACCGGTGAACACGGGAGAACCGTAACATGACGACAATAGATGAAACCCAACTGGGAGATGACTTCTCTTACATCATTAGGATAGCCGATACGGATATAGACGGACTGAGGAAGATATCAGTCGGACTATGCTCTGTAAGGGGCATTGGAAAGAGGACTGCAGGCATGATATGCAGATTATCCGACATTGACGGAAGCAAACTTGGGGGTCATCTGACCGATGAAGAACAAGAGCGACTACGACAGGCAATAGGCGATTACGCCACCGAGATGCCTTGGTGGTTGATGAACAGGCAAAGAGACTTGGAATCAAATGAAGATGCTCATATCGTTGCCATGGAAGTTTCGATGACGCGCGACGATGACATTGCTAGGCTTGCGGGAATAAAGACCTACAGGGGGATACGCCACAGGAGCGGTCACAAGGTCCGAGGCCAAAGGCTACGGAGCAATGGAAGGAAGGGTACGGCACTAGGTGTCGAGAGGAAGAAGTGAGGTGGAATAAATGGGAGATCCAAAGTTTGCAAGACCAAAGACCCAGACGCCCACACACCCGTGGAAGCAGGCACGAATAGAAGAGGAGCATGCTCTCAAGGAAAAGTACGGCTTGAAGAAGGTTGGAGGAATGAGAGAGATATGGAGAGAGAAATCTGCTCTAAGGAGGCACAGAAACCAGGCCATGAAGCTAATTGGCAGGGTCGATACTTCGGAGGGACACTTCTCCCGGGAGAAGGGGGACTTGCTAGCGTCGCTTACTAGGAAGGGACTACTCTCGGATGGCTCGAGTCTTGACAACATTCTGCAGATTGATGTGGAGTTGATGCTGGCCAGAAGACTCCAGTCTCAAGTTTACTACAAGGGTCTAGCTCCCTCGATGAGGGCAGCAAGAAATTTGATTGTGCACGGCCATATTTCAATCGGAGAGCAGAAGATGACTGTTCCTGGATACCACGTTCTGAGAGATGAAGAGGAGATGCTCCGCTATACCAGTGGCTCGAAATACGAGGACCCAACTCACCCATTCAGGGAGGAGCTCGAGAAGCTCCGTGCTACTGTGGATGCCTCCGAGGAAGAGGCGTCTGAGGTGGGTGGACCTGTTCAGGCGGCTGGAGATTTCGTAGAGGACATCAAGGCAGGAGAGGCTGCTGCACCAACTGTCGAGGATACGATTCCTGGAGGTGACAATTGATGCCACGCAAAGCAGTTCTCCACATATACACAACTCACAACAACGTGCTGATGACAGCAACTGATCTCACCGGCTCGGAAACCATCTGCAAGGTTTCCGGAGGCATGGTGACCAAGGGCGGATCAGAGAAGTCTAGCTCCTTCGCTTCTATGAGAGCGGCCGAAAGGATGGCTGAGATGCTTGTTGAGAAGGACTTCAATCAGGTGATTGTCAAGTACAGGGGGGCTGGTGGGAATCGCTCGCACAGTGCCCCTGGTGCTACATCTGCAATTCGGGCACTAACTAGAGCTGGTATGCAGATCACAAGAATAGAGGATGTTACCCCAATACCCACTGATGGGACCAAGGCAAAGGGGGGTCGACGCGGGAGACGCGTCTGAGGTGAATAAAATGGTTAAAGTAAAAATTCTGAAAGAAGATGAGGAGAGCATCAAGGTGCTTCTCACAGATACGGACCGCGCTTTCGTTAACGCGATCAGGAGGACTCTGATGTCAGACACTCCAAAGATGGCGATTGACACTGTTAGATTCGTCAAGAAGACCGAGGAGGAAGGAGATGAGCTGTGGGAGACCGATGGCCCACTTCCCGATGAGGTGATTGCCCAGAGGCTCGCTATGATACCAATCCCAACTAAGCATGATGAGTTCTACTTCCAAGACGAGTGCCCTAACTGCGCTGAGATGGTGGAGGAAGACAGGGGATGCACCCTCTGCACAATGCTGTACTACTGCCAAGTAAAGGGATCTGAAGAAGGCACGTGGGTCACTGCTGGTGATCTGAACTTCCTGGGCGATGCAGATGGATTCATCCCGAAAAAGTACCAGCCCATACCAATCACCAAGCTCTTCAAGGGCCAGATGATCGAGTTCTCCGCTACGGCGGTAATGGGCCGTGGCAGGGATCACGTGAAGTGGTCCCCAGTTAGCGCGGTTACATTCAATCCAAGGCAGGTCGGCGTAATGAATGTCAAGTCTAGGTCCAAGGTCCTGTGGGACCTTGGTCTCACAATCAAGGCGAAGGACTTCAAGGACGGTCGGCTGGAAGATATAGAAATGGTAGAGGATCTGAAAGCAGACCTCAATCACGTCGGTTCCGGAACTGAGGAGTCCAGGGACTTCAAGGAAGCAATAGTTCTGGAAGACGTTGCAGGGGAATTCATTTTGAGCTTCGAAACAGATAGTTCGATGACCCCCAGGGTAGCATTCGAAATGGCTGTGAAAGAGCTTTCCGGGAGATTCGGCGGCATTGACGAAGACCTCAAGGCAGTTCTCTGAATTAGATGGAGTTATTTCCTTCTGGTTTGCAGCGATGATATATGCCAGACATTCTGGGACGCGGCGAATGCGGTTCGCATGTGACTCTTCTGTTCTCGATAGATGATGATTCAGAGGATTTGGTGAGCCAGGGAAGCCTAGGTTCAGGGCTTTGTCTAGAAGACGGCTCGGAGGCTATAGCCAGGGGCAAGGAGGGATCGGGGGAACTCTCAATTCGATTCACTGGAGGAGAGGGCGACGAAGGGCTATACCAAGAAGTATGTGAGACTCTGGCGGAATTTATTCCAGAGTTAAATGGGTTCGATTGGGAAATTACTGTGAAGCTAAAGGTTCCAGTTGGACAGGGCTTCGGGATGTCAGCATCGGGAGCCGTATCTGCATCTATGGCACTACAACGCGCCATGGGCCTGCCTTACGAAGAGAGCTTGAGAAGATCGTACCTAGTGGCTCACTTGGTAGATAGGAAGCGTTCGAGTGGTTTAGGCGATGTTTCTGCTCTTTCCGCAGGGGGCGTCGAGTTGAGGGTCTCTCCAGGCTCTCCTTTTCATGGCCATCTCCTAGATACTGGCCCAGGTAGGGCAATTGGCTGGTCCAATGGCATGGAAGTAGTCCTGGCCTGGGGAGATGATTCTGGGAAACATACCTCGACATACATTGATGACCCAAACTGGAGGGCCTCGATTTCTTCTGCTGGAAGTATGGAAATGATCAGTCTCACAGAAGGGAGTTGGGACGAGGGGCGGTGGTCCGAACTTATCGAGAGCTCGATAAGATTCTCAAAGATCAGTGGTCTACTCAAAGAATCTCGTAGGGCCACTGTATTGGGTATGGCAACTCAAGCAATAGCGGAGTGTGGGATGAGCGGTTCGGTCGTCCCTCTTCTCTGCATGTTAGGGGAGAGCGTCGTGATAGTCCCTCGTAATCTGGATGAGGGAGGGGTCGAAATGAGTGTCCTACTATCCTCAATAGAAAGAGGTGGGCTCTCGGGATGCATCACAAGAGTTAGTGATTCTTCATGAGTTCTTTGAGCTCTCGTGGAACTCATCCAACATAGTAAGGTCAAGTGGGCTTGCATCCAGTTGTTCGGCCCCCTGAATCCTCAAGCCATCGCAAAATCCATGCCTGTATACTATGGCACCATGGCCATATTCAGCGACGTACCTGTCAACCTGTTTCTGTGTCTTCTTCCTTGGGAATTTCAGATCCGCACCAAAGAAGTGCTTGGCATCGATCCATGCACAAGGAACGCCGTTGATTCTGACATCGTCAATCATGAGTAGGTCTGGAGTTATCACAGCCCTTCCCTCGGCCTTCTTCTGCTCGACCATTAGTTCGTCTTGGGTCCTATATCTCACTCCAATGGAGTCGAAATACGCGTAAAGCACGTCCTCAAAGACCATTGATGCCTTATGGGTCTCGTCTTGATTCACTGAGCTCACCCTATCCAAAGATTCTGCCAGTTCAAACTGCTCCCGATCTCTCTTTTTCAGTCGAGAAGGTTCCTTTAGTGATTCCTTTATCCTGTTCTTTGACCATCCCCTGCCTGTAAGAATGGCCCTAAATGTGTTGACAGGCGGTGCGTCGAATCTCTTTGATAGAGAAATGACGTCCTCCCCCGAGTCATATCGACGATTGAGTTCATTGGACCTTCGCATGAGCTTGTGATGGGAATACACGCTCTTCTCCTGATTCAATGCATTCCTCAAGGAGAGAGCCTGTTCAAGAGTTATAGAAAGTTCCTGAATCTGGTCTGCTATCTCGTCAACTCTCTCTTGGGGAAGGAAGCCGAATTCACCTCTGCGCATGATGATTTCACCAGCCTTCTTCTGCACATCCTTGGGAACGGCATTCAACTCCCAGTTGACATCGATTTTCTTCGGAGGGGGATCTATCTCAGTGGGGAATCCAATTGGAAGGGGATTTGCGTTGAATCTGGCTAGCGCCCTCTTGACCGAATCTGAACTCTTGACCTCGACGGTTTCCTTGGGAGCATTGTCTCCGCCCCCGGATTTCCGACGGGGCCTCCTACGTCTTCTGCGTCTCCCGCCACTCTTCTCTTCACTCAACGAGCCTTCGAGCCGCGGGGGCACCATGAACCCACCGTGTGCCTAACTGGTAATCCACAATAGAATTTACATGGATTTTTCCATTAGCCAAGTTATAGGAATGCTATACCTGGCTCCAGTGGGAATGCGACTCGTGCCTTTCCTGCTACGTCTTCCCCCTCTCCGACGGAATACACGCTAACATGCTGGACATCTAGTGCCTCTGCTAGGAAATCGGAGTTAGAGGACAGGGCCTCTGCCTCGTTCAGTCCTGAGCCTATCAGGGAAATATCTCCTTCTGGCCAAGTGTGAATTCTGCCTCTCTTCTTCTTGCTGCCTACGGTGAGTGCCATCCAAGTTTGAAAAATCTCGCCCCTCATGGCCTCGTTCTGGAATATCGGGAGAGACTTGATGTGAGATTGGCCGTCTTTCTTGAAGTCGAAGCCCTCTGAATCCAATCTCAGCGACTCTCTGGCCAGATCGGATTTCCATTGGGCCGATGTCTGGATGACTACTCTGCTAATTCCCCCTTCAGAATGTTTCTCGGCCATTGATCTAAGGTTCCTGGCACTGGAAATCACATTCCTAAGGTATCTCTCCTTGGCAAGTACACGGGTATCACCGGATCGGGTTTCTGTAGCTTCAACTACGTGCTCTGATAGGAGTCCCTCGTTGCCCATGATATTCCAGAACTCCTCTGCTATGTGAGGCGTAGCGGGGGCTAGCATGGGAACCCAAGCTCGAAGGAAATCATTAGCAGTGCTACGATTGGCGCCTCCTCTTCTCCTGTACCAGTTCCAGTCAGAAATCATCTCGAAATGGCTGATCATCACCCCTTCTCTCAATGAGACATCCATCATTGCCTCCTTCCATGTGGATTGATTGGATCTGATTCTGGCCATGAGCCACTCATCGATTTCAGAGGGGCTTTCATCCATCGATTGGACGGATTGGAATGCCTCGATAATCGCGAACATCTGTCTATGATTGCCCTCTAGCGCACTGTCAGACCAGTCCATACCGGCCTCCGGGTTGGCCCCGAATAGGATGAACAGGCGTACTGTGTCCGCCCCATACCTGGAAATCATCTCCTCAGGACTGACCGTATTGCCTAGTGACTTGCTCATCTTAGCCGACCTTGAAGATAGGGGGGACCCGCAAGAAGGACAGTCCGCCCCAAAGTGGTCAACGTGGTACTCAGTATTGCAATCGGTACAGAACGGTGCTGGCGCGTTCAGCATCCCCTGGCATACGAGCCTGCCGAATGGCTCTCCGACCTCGTTCATCGAGTGGTCCCTAGTTGCCTTGGTAAAGAATCGGGCATAGAGAAGGTGCATGACCGCATGTTCTATTCCCCCAATATAGAGATCAACCCCCCCTTCCATCCAATAGTCGACTGCCTCTCTATCAAACGGTGATTGATCGTTTCCAGCGTCGCAGAACCTCATGAAATACCATGAGGAGTCATAGAAAGTGTCCATGGTATCGGTCTCCCTAGTAGCTGGATCGCCGCATTCGGGGCAGATTGTATTGACGAAGGAATCATGTGACTCGAGAGGATTGCCCTTCTGGTCTTCAGTGAATTTTACATCGAGTGGAAGTTCGACTGGTAGGTCCTCGGATGGGACCGGGACTATACCACAAGACTCGCAATGTATCATGGGAATTGGTGTACCCCAGAACCTCTGACGGCTCAATAGCCAGTCCTTCAACCGGTATTGGACGGAGCCGTGTCCCGCGCCATTTCTCTCCAGTTCCTGTATGACGGCGGTTTTCGCATTATCACCAGAGAGTCCGTCAAAAACATCCATGGCCGAGTTGACCATTTGCCCATGGCCATCGAAGGCGGAGGAAAGCTCGGCTTCAGGGTCATCACCCGGAGAGGCGATCAATACCCTTCTAATCTCCAATCCATACCTACTCGCGAAGTCGAAGTCCCTCTGGTCATGACCGGGAACAGCCATCACAGCGCCGGTTCCATACGAGGCGACGACGAAGTTGCCAGCATAGATCGGAACCTTCTCCCCGCTTAGGGGATTGATTGCATACCTGCCCAAGAATACACCCTTCTTCTCCTTCAGCATGTTTATTCTCTCGAACTCAGACATCCTAGTGCACTCCTCGAGAAGATCCCTCCAGGCACCTTCCCACTCTGTTCCGGCGCATAGCTCCTCGCAAAGCTCGTGCTCTGGGGAGAGAGTCAGGAAGGTCACTCCGAAAATGGTATCCGGCCTAGTTGTGAAGGCCCCGATCACTGATTCTGAGCCATCCACCTTGAAGTCTATATGAGCCCCATGCGAACGTCCTATCCAATTCCTCTGCATGGCCTTTACATTCTCAGGAAATGAGATGTTATCCAACTCATCGAGAAGTTCGTCCGAATAGTCAGTCATTCTCAGGAACCACTGGGACATGTCCCTCTGGACTACCTCTAGTCCACACCTCCAACAGCGGTTATTCTTGACCTGCTCGTTCGCAAGAACCGTGTCACAATCTATGCACCAGTTGACGGGGGCTGTTCTTCTCTCGACCAATCCGCTTTCGTTCAGTGTGAGGAATATCTCTTGGTTCCACCTGTAGTAATCGACGTCCGAGGTTGCTAGGAATCTCCTCCAGTCGTATGAATACCCCATCCTCTCCTGATCCTGACGGATACTGGATATGTTTCGGTGTGTGACGTGATGGGGATGGCCCCCCTCCTTCTTTGCAGCGTTCTCCGCAGGCATTCCGAACGAGTCGTATCCCATTGGGTAGAGTACGTTTCTTCCCATCAGCCTATGGAATCTGGCCATGGCATCTCCAATTGAGTAGTTTCTGACATGGCCCATGTGCATATGGCCTGAGGGATACGGGAACATCTCCAAGCAGTAGAATTTCTCTCTGCTGTGATCAACTTCGGCCTCGAAAGACTTCGAGTCTGCCCACGCCTTCTGCCAGCGGGTCTCTATTTCTTGGGCATCGTAGTCCATTTTTTCACTCCATTGGGCTTCTAAGGGAGCCACTAGGCTCCCCGCAGAAGCAGTAGGCTGGCCAGTAGCCCGCCTTGCAGGGTGTATGAAGCGGGCTTTCGTGCCACGTATCGCGACTCGGACGTTCTGCTTTGAAGCCTGCCCCGAGAGTGGGGGTCCGCCACACCTATGGGAGATGGTTGCGTCCGAGTCTTGATGCTGAGGGACGGGGAGTTCGACAAGAGGGTCGGGGACGATGGAGTAGAGGTCTGGGTCACCCAGATGGGTGGTTACATGAACATGAACACCGCATTCATCGACAGGGGGTCGGGAATTGTGGCGATCGTCGACCCTTTCGACTCGGAAAGGTGGGTCGAGGGACTAGCACAAGAGGGGCTCTCGCCTACGCATCTGCTGTACACCCACACCCATCGTGACCATGTCGCTGGATACTCCTCCATGATGTCATTGGTTCCGGATGTGGAGGTTTGGGGTCACGAAGAGGCGCGCGTACCCAGCTTGCTTGGACATGTCGTATTCAAGAAGGTCGACTTCACGGAAACTTGGGCCAATGGTCCGGATACCACTGTGGAGTGGTCTGCGGGCTCGATTAGCCTTGGAGTGACGCATTCACCTGGGCACGCACCGGGGCATGTCACGCTGCATGGACATGGGGTGTATCACGCTGGTGACCTGTTATTCACCAACGGAATGGGGAGGGTTGACCTGCCCGGTAGCGACCCCCGAGCTCAATGGATGAGCATACGTAATGCGAAGGGGATCCTAATGGAGCTTCCAAGAGATTGGCGCCTGATTCCAGGACATCGGTATGACTGGATTGACGGGACCACCCCCGACTGGGTGAGCGTCGGCGAGGCTCTTCAGCACAACTATGCTCTAAATTCGCCAGCTCTGGAAAGGATGGGGTGAATCGTTTGGAAGGGCCCTTGCCCGCCCCCTCTGGCGATGGGATTACGATCGAAGCACACAAACGACTCATCGCATACAGAATCGGACCGCAGGAAATCGATCTCACATTCAGGAACAGGGTGGCACATGAGAACGGATGGGACGCCGGGATGGCAGAGAGGGCGATCCAGGAGTACAAGAGGTTCGCATACCTCTGCGCCCACAGTCCGACCCCATGCACGCCATCAATGGAGGTCGATCAGGTCTGGCACATGCACATGACCTACACTCATGACTACTGGGGGAGATTCTGCCCGGACCTACTAGGATACCAGTTGCATCACGGTCCTACCGAGGGAGGGGGTGACGAGGAAGAGAAGCATGTCGAGCAGTACGAGTACACTCTTGTCTACTACGAACGAGTATTCGGAAGGCCTCCGCCTGGTGATTTGTGGCCTTCTACTGGGGGGAGGTTCTCCTCTTTCCCACATCTACAGTGGGTCAATCTCTCGGAGTATTCGATAACTCCCAAATCGAGAATTTACCTAGCGATTGGGTTGGCTTCCGTAGTCTCCTTTATCTTGGGCTCTCTGCTGCCTATTTGACATGGGTCGAGCTTTGATAGCCACTGTTGTCGTCATATTGCTATCGGGTTCCGTTTCCGGGCTACCAAATGGTGTTGATGAGTACAATCTGGGCCCCGAATACTTCCCCCCAGCACCGGAGGGGGACTGGTACGTCTACGACGTTGCGGGAGTCATCAGCGACGAGACAGAGGCGGAGTTCGAAGTAGAGCTGGTCCGAATCCAAGAGGAGTACGGGGTATTGGTGAGGCTTGTCACTATAGGAGACATGTGGAACTATGGAGTGGGGCCCTGGGATCCTTCCGAGGACTTCTTCAGCGACGATGAAGGGTACGCTAGGCAGATGTTCCAGCACTATGGAATGGAGGGAGGAGAGGATCCCAGCATGATGATAGCCCTGTCAACTGGGGACCGTCAGTTCAAGTTCGTGATGCCGGACATGCCGGCACTGAACCAGAGGGTATCAGGAAGTGTCTTCATCAATGGAGCATGGAGGCTTGGCGATGCCGCTGATCACTATGAAGGGGATTTGAATTGGGATGGAAATACCGTCGGGATGTACTATGGCTACAACAATTGCGAATGGGGCGAGCCGACGGACACGTGGTACCTGGAAGTTGGCTACGACCGCGTTGAAGCGTGGGAGTGTACTTGGGATGGTGCTGATCATCATGAACATAATGATGTCTGGGGCTACTGCGAGGACAGAGGAGGAGAGTGGCAGTGGTACTGCTACAACCATCCTTGGGTGGTCAAAGAAGACTTCAACCATGTTCACAAATTTGATGGCGCGGGACCTGAAAACGCAAACGGGACCCTCTTGGACATCAATAACGAATACACAAGAGGGAATCTGTGGGAAATAGCACTGTCGAAATACATCCACAGGGTTGACGATGTGGTTGGTCCAGAGCCGTGGCACTGGAGTGTACACTCAGGAGTCTACTCGATCGGGCTCTTGGGCATGGTGTTCTTAGTCTCCAGGATACGCAAGGAGAGGGCCTTCGACGATGAATTTTGGGAGAGGACAGAGTGGGCAGAGGAGAGGCTGGGGTTCGCATACTCGAGAAGAAGGGGTATGCTTTCTCTAAAGAGCCTGAAGGGGGAGCCTGACGGCACGGTTTTCGAGAAGGTGAGTGACCAGATAGAGAGGCTGACCAAGTCCATCACCGGCGAACTTCGGGAGATCGAGTATGACCCGGATTTACACAAGAGTTGTGCCGAGCTCAACAAGAGGGCCGATGACGTTGGGATCCCAGAAGAGGTGCAATTGATCGATATGGACCTAGAAGAGGAGTTCAGGACAATCCAGGAATTCGGTGATGCTCGAGACAGGATCAACTCGGTTCTCATGATTTGCCTGGTTCCCATATATTTCGCACTGATATACCTCGGCCTGAGCATGGTTGCTTACCATCCATTCACTCTGGGCGACTGGCTCCTGGACGATCCTTGGTTGATGTTTGAGATGAGCAATGGATTAGTCGGTGGCATAGTAGTTGGCTCAACTATCGTCCTGTATCTCCTCTATGGGTTCGTCGTATGGTCGGTTTCAGATTTGGTCAGGGAATACGCAGGGGTCCGCTCTCCCCTATTCCCATTCTATAGACCCCAACCGACAGCTCGAGTGGTCGATTACAGCAACGTGATCATCCCCGTGGCTGTTGGGTCCTATCTAATCGACGATGTCGTCACAGGCGGATACATGGTCACCAGCGCGGGTTTCGACGAGCACGGGAACGAGATATACGAATCCAGCATACCAGTCAGAAGCAGTGGTGACAGCGGCGGTGGCGGCGGTGGCGGCTGCGGCGGTGGCGGCTGCGGCGGTGGCGGCTGCGGCGGTGGCGGCGGATTCTAGGGCTGCTTCCTACCCCTTATCTTGGCGATCATCGAGCCTATGGTGGCGAGGTATATCTTGTTCCTCCACAGCCAGGAGACCAGCTTGAAGGCACCTTTCACTTTGCCCATACTCATTCCGCCTTGTCTTCCCTAGAGAGGCTGACACCCATCTTGCTAGCTGCTCCCTTGACCGTGCCCTCGGGCATATCGCCCTCCTGCTCGAGTGCCGAGAGGGCAGCTAGGACTATGCTCTCGGTGTCTATCTCGAAGAACCTCCTGAGGCTCTCCCTCGTGTCCGAGCGGCCGAATCCATCGGTTCCCAGAACCACATAGCGACCCCCTACCCATCTGTGAATCATCTCGGGCACGGCCGCGATGTAGTCCGATACTGCTACTGTTGGAGTATCATCACCGAAGCACTCCGAGGCATAGGGGGTCCTCTTATCCTGAGGATTGAGCCTGTTGTGTCGCTCTGAGTCAAGGCCGTCCTTACGTAGCTCGCCATATGATGTGACTGACCATACCTCCGAAGAGACGCCATACTCCGATTCCAAGATGGAAGAGGCCCCACGAGCGTATTGGAGAATTGGTCCCGAGCCGAGTATCCTGACTGACGGAGGGTCTTTGCCTTCTGGTTGCTGAACCACGTAGGCGCCTCTGATTATCCCCTCGTCCGCCCCTTCGGGCTTCGCGACCTGCTGCTGATTCTCGTTGTACAGCATTACGTAGTGAAAGACATCTAGGTCCTTGCCCCACATCTCGTCGATTCCGTGCCGGATTATCGTTGCTAGCTCGTAGGCGTATGCGGGATCCCAGGCGCGACATCCAGGAACGGCTGAGGCGAAGAGCAGGCTGTGCCCGTCTTGGTGCTGCAGGCCCTCTCCGTTCAAGGTGGTCCTACCAGCTGTTGCGCCCATTAGGAAGCCCCTAGCTCTCGAATCGGCGGCGGCCCATATCTGATCTGCAATCCTCTGGAACCCGAACATCGAGTAGAACGTGTAGAACGGCATTGTGGGAGATGATGAGTGCGAGTATGACGTTGCTGCAGCTGTCCAGGTTGCCATAGAAGTGGCCTCGGCAATCCCCTCCTGGATTATCTGCCCCGATTCTGACTCCTTGTAATTCATCAGCATCTTGTGGTCTACAGGAGTGTATTTTTGTCCCTGTTGAGAGAATATTCCGAACTCGCTGAATAGAGGATCCATTCCGAAGGTCCTTCCTTCGTCTGGGATTATTGGGACCACCCTGGGACCGATATCTGATTTGAGCAGGTTCCTCAGTAGCCTTACGAAAACCATGGTGGTAGAGACCAGTTGGCCCTCTCTGGTACCATCGTCGAATTCTGAGAAGGTTGATTCATCGGGAAGTTCTATCTCGGTCAGAGGAGATTTCCTAGATGGGAGGTATCCTCCTAGATTGGTTCTCATATTCCTAATGTAATCGATCTCCTCGGAGCCTTCACCGGGATGATGGAGAGGGGTATTCTCCAATGCATCGTCTTCGATGGGCAATTCTAGGGAGTCCCTGTAGGCGGCCAAGTCGTCCAGAGCCATCTTCTTCTTCTGGTGAGTCGAGTTCCTGCCCTCGAAGGAGTCGATTCCCCATCCCTTAACGGTGTGAGCGAGGATGACGGCTGGTCCGTCAGCCGCTTCCGCGGCCTTGTAGGCTGCATACACCTTGCGGGGATCGTGACCCCCCCTTCGGAGGTTTTCTATTTCCTCCTCGCTGATTGAGTCGCCGATTGAGGAGAGTTGTTCGTTCCCAGAGAAGAACTCTGCTTTGAAATCGGATGGTTCCAACGTGCTCATCCTCTGCCAGTCGCCATCGGTGATTCCCTCTATTCTTGCGAGAACCACGCCCATAGTGTCCTGATTCATTATTCGGTCCCATCCTGAACCCCATAGGACCTTGATGACGGTCCAGCCAGCACCACGGTAGAGGCCTTCTAGCTCCTGAATGATCTTTGCGTTGCCCCTCACAGGACCGTCTAGACGCTGAAGGTTACAATTGACGACTACTATCAGATTATCCAGATTTTCCCTCCCAGCGATGGCGATCGAGGCGATCGACTCGGGCTCGTCCATCTCGCCATCCCCTAGAAAGGCGAAAACTCGACTTTCCGATGTATCGGCAAGCCCCCTGTGGTGCAGGTACTTCCAGAATCTGGCTTGCATTACCGCTGCTAGGGGTCCGAGGCCCATTGAGACAGTCGTGTACTCCCAGAATTCTGGCATCAGGCGGGGATGTGGGTAGGAGGACAGGCCATCAGAGAAAGCCTCCTGGCGGAAATTGACTAGTTGCTCTCTGGAGATCCTACCCTCCATGAATGCACGAGCGTAGATTCCCGGGCTTCCATGCCCCTGAATATAGAGGGCATCTCCGATTCCATTGCTATCCTTTCCCCTGAATATGTGGTTGAATCCGACCTCGTACAGCGTTGAGCTAGAGGCGTAGGTAGAGATGTGCCCCCCTAACCCATCTATTCTGCGATTTGCGTCTGAGACTACTACAGCTGCGTTCCAGAGTATGATGTTCTGAATCCTTTCCTCCAATTCCAAATCACCCGGGTAAGGGGGCTGTTGGTCAATTGCGATTGAATTTAGGTAGGGAGTCCTGGAGGGGGGCCTTATTGGGATTGAGAGGTCTTTGGCCTCGATCATTAGCTCATGCAGAAGTAGCCGTGCCCTCTCTACACCATGGGAATCGACAACGGAGCGGAGGGACTCTAGCCACTCATCGGTCTCCTCTGGATCTAGGTCAGGGAGTTTAGGACGGGTTCTTGGGCCTGACAAGTCGAACTCCTGCCCCTATGGGGCAGGCCTGCGACCACTAGTGGTTTATTCAATGTTCGATATTGGTAAGGTCCTCTCAGTCGGTTCCTCTACCTGGGCCGACAGTGATTACATGACACACGTGAAGGGTCCTTACCCCTGCAACTGTAATCGAAGAGTCGCCCTCTATACAACGCTGTCCAGACCACTTGCCGACTACCTTCATCACAGTACTCTTTCCAGCAGGATTGAGTGGATCGACCTTCAGTTCTACGTTGACATCCCCTAACTCCCCCAGCCAGGACAAGGCGGCCTCTATGGAACGGCTGGCTATTCCGTGTTGTTGCTCTGAGCTCCTGACCCAGTAACCCAAATTCCAGTTGGCCTTTCCCGATCTCGTGATCTTGTCAAAGCCAATCAGTCCCATTATGTAGTCATCCCAAGGCCTAACCATAACCCAATGATGGAGAAGTCCGGACCTCCCCATCCTTTCAGTCTCAGAGAGAAAATCCCTGATTTGACTCTCGATGTCCTTGTCCGGGATGATCCAAGGCATGGCCCTACTGACTTCGGGCCAAGTCTCCTCGAATGCCTCGATTATCTCTGAAACTAGAAGGCTGGAAGCAGGGCGTAGGACGAGGTTTTCGTCGACCCTGATTGTTGAGGTGGCACGCCGTAGCACATACATGCGAAAGAGTCCTGTTCAATCAGTTCTCCGGATAAAGGGAAAATTCAGGGGCGTAGTTTTGCCTTGGCATTTGAGACATTGGAGTCGTCAGGATATGTCTTCATTGCCACATCTAGAAGCCTATCTACAGCCTGTGCTCTACCAATTCTCTGTAGAAGAGCTCCGATAGGGTAGACTAACTTAGTCCGGTCGCCAAGATGGGGTCCGACCTCATCTAATATTACCGTAGCTTGGGCCATATTCTTTGATCTGGCTGCCTCCATAGCAGACTTGACCATCTGTGCGACTTTTCTACCGGGCCACATTTCCTGCTGGGCCCAGGGCCAAATATTCTCAATTTCTGGTTCTTCTTCAATTGGAGCGCTTTCCATCATGAAAGATAGATTGGGAGGAGGAGGGATCGGCATTGGTGGTTGATCCTCATCGACTTCGGGTACGATAATTGGTGGTCTCGGGGGTGGCAGGTCGATTGGAGGTGGGGGTATTGGTTTCTCTGGCTCTGGCTCGGCCTCTGGCTCGGCCTCCAGTAGTGAGATTATTTCCGACTTCTTCATCTTAGAGTAGCCCGAAAGTCCCCTTTCGCTTGCCATGGACTTCAGTTGTTCTACGGTCATATCGGATAGTGTCTCGGGCTCTGGCTCGGGCTCGGGCTCGGGCTCTGGCTCGGGCTCTGGCTCTGGCTCGGGCTCTGGCTCTGGCTCTGGCTCTGGCTCTGGCTCTGGCT
>Ga0114933_10001714_pt1 | contig 23930 bp, 27 predicted proteins | sample 4SBtaG_FD_89691 | JGI IMG/M metagenome (GOLD analysis project Ga0114933, IMG submission 89691) | Deep subsurface microbial communities from Kolumbo volcano to uncover new lineages of life (NeLLi) - 4SBTROV12_W25 metaG | ecosystem: Environmental > Aquatic > Marine > Volcanic | place: Kolumbo... | reverse complement strand
TCTATTGGAAGTTTAATGCTGATTGAAAGTTCTCAAGTAATACGTGATAGGATTAGAAAAAAAACAGTAAAGAAAAAATTACATTATCATAATTGGGCCCATAGACTTCCATTTAAAACAAAATTTTATACCTCTAAACTATATATTAGTGTCATTCCTCCAATAATAATCGGTTTTGTTATTGGAATATTATCGGGAACAATGGGAATTGGTGGATCTTTCATTTTAATTCCTGCTATGATTTACTTTCTCGGAATGCCGACTTCAAAAGTAATAGGAACTTCACTTTTTCAAATTATATTTATAACTGCTGTAGTAACTTTACTTCATGCGACTACAACTTTTGCATTAGATGCAGTTTTAGCAGTTATTTTAATTATATCATCAGTGGTTGGAGCTCAGATTGGAGTAATCACTGCTAATAAGCTAAGAGGTGAAGATTTACGAGCGTTGTTAGCAATCATTGTTTTAGTTGTAGCGGCTCAGATTGCAGCTGAATTATTTATTCAACCAGACGATCTATTTAATTTTTCTCATATGGCAAATTATAAATGAACTTTAAAAGCTTCTCTATTATCAGTTTGATTTACTTATGTTTAATTTCCACCTCAAACTCGCTAGTCATTGGGTCAGACGAAAATGAAATTTTAATTGATGCGAATTTTTCAGGAAAAGACCTACTTGTATTTGGAGCCTTCTATGCTGATCCATCTCAACCCCGGGAAAAAAAAGGAGATATTTTAATTGAAGTTGTTGGTCCAAAGGAAGATATAGTTTTAAGAAAAAAAGATTCTTTTTTTGGATTTTGGTTAAATTCTAAAAGTGTAAAATTCAAAGACGTACCAAGCTTTTACTATTTATCAAGTACAAGTGAATTGAAGGATAGTTTTTTTGAAGAAAATAGCATTGGTCTACTTGAAACTTCCCAGTTTCCAGAATTAAATTGGAGCTTAATTACTACTGATTGGGGATCTGTAAGCTCTTATGATGAAAAACAAGAATTTTTTGAGGCTCTGGTTCGTAATAAATCCTATGAGAATGTTTTTAAAAAAACATCTGACGAAATAGAGATTTTAGATGGTAATTTATTCAAGACAAACATACCAATACCAAATACTGTTCCAGTTGGTGTTTATGACGTAAATTTATATTTAATTTTAAATAATGAAATCTCTAAAGACTATTCATATAACTTTACAGTAAGAAGAATTGGAATTGAGAGTTTAATTTATAACTTTGCAAATAACTTTCCTCTCATATATGGGTTTACTTCACTAATAATAGCTCTTATTATCGGCTGGATCAGCGCCGATTTATTTAGAAGATTCAGAAAAGCATAATGGAAGAAATATCATACAGTTATGTCCTGTTAGCAGGATTATTAAGCTTCTTATCTCCTTGCGTACTACCCATAGTGCCGGGATACTTATGTTTTATTGCAGGAACTTCACTAGATAAAGTTTTAGATGATAGCTCAACGGTACGAGTGAACATATTTAAGTATGCACTAAGCTTTGTTCTTGGATTTTCTACTGTTTTTATTTTATTAGGCGCCTCAGCAACAATACTTAGCAGTTTATTGTATGAATACATCGATATATTAAGAATAGTCGGAGGCATTATTATTATAATATTTGGAATTCACTTTACACAAATTATTCACATCCCTTTTTTAAATAACGATACTCGGTTTCAATTACAAAACTATAGACCAGGTTTAATTGGATCTTATATTATTGGACTGTCATTTGCATTCGGATGGACTCCTTGTATTGGACCAATCCTTGGAAGTGTTCTATCTATCGCTGCTAGCTCTGAAACAGTGACGACAGGCATAATTTTATTAATGATTTATTCCGCTGGACTTGGAATACCATTCTTATTAGCGGCATATGGTATTGGTGGGTTTTTGAAATTTCTATCAAAGATAAGAAAATATATAAGAACAATTGAAATTTTTACTGGACTATTGCTAATTCTATTTGGTTTCCTTATTCTAACAAACAGAATACAGGAAATTGCATTCTTTTTTATTAAATACTTTCCTATATTATCTCAAATTGGTTAAAGGAGCCTAAGATGTTTGAAAAAAATCTATTAAATAATAAGCGAATTTTGGTTTCTGGCGGAGGCTCAGGACTTGGAAAAGCTATGGCAACAAGATACTTAGAACTTGGTGCTGATATTTATATTTGTGGAAGAAGAAAGTCAGTCTTGGACGAAACTGCAAAAGAACTAATGGACATACATGGCGGTTCGGTAAAATCTATTTCGTGTGACATTAAAGTTCCAGAGGCTATTGAAGATATGGTTGATGAAATTTGGAGTGAAGGCCCGCTTACTGGCTTACTAAACAATGCTGCTGGAAACTTTATTTCCAGAACTGAGGATTTATCTCCAAGAGCTTTTACAGCTATTTCAAATATTGTTTTTAATGGCACTTTTTATATGACTAACGCTATTGGAAAAAGATGGTTAAATGAGAACCTAAAAGGAAGCATTATCTCGATTTTAACTACGTGGGTTGATAGTAGCGGTCCATATACTGTTCCTTCAGCAATGTCGAAATCTGGACTTGCAACAATGACAAGATCATTAGCAGCTGAATGGGGTAACAGAGGAATTAGATTAAACGGTATAGCTCCAGGACCTTTTCCAACAAAAGGTGCTTGGGACAGGTTAGCTCCAGGAGATAAAGGAAAAAATTTAATGAATGCAATACCAATGAAAAGAACCGGCGAACTTAGTGAACTTGCAAACCTTGCAACTTTTTTAATGGCCGATGGATGTGAATATCTAACAGGCGAAATAATTGCAATTGATGGAGCCCAATGGTTAAATCATGCTGGAAATTTCTATGAAATGTTAAAGGATGTAACTGACGAAGAATGGGAACAATTAAGAGGTCTTATCAAAGCATCTAATGACGCTGATAAGGCAAAAAGATCAGTTTAATCAAAATTGTTTTTGTACATATTTCTTGAGAAACTTCTAATAATAAATGGAAAATAGTTCATAACAAAAGAAGCTAATTTACCTTCCCACCCAACTTTGTTGTGAACTTTTTTACTTCTATAAATGGAAAAAACTGCTTCTGCTACTTTTTCAGTAGGATAAATCTTTGAAATTTGATTTATTTTATCACGATTGAAAGTTCCATCCATTCTTTGAGTCACTTGCTCAGCATTTAGTATCGGAGTTTCTGTAAACCAAGGATTGATTTCGCAGACAGCTATACCATACTTATGGAACTCTACATTTAGAGATTCCGTCAATCCCCTTACTGCAAATTTTGTTGCAGAGTAAACTGCCGCTCCAGGAACTGGCACAAAGCCGCCAATTGATGACGTATTTACAATTACACTCTTATCAGTTTTTTTTAACAACGGTAATATTGCATAGATGCCATTAATTACACCATTTAAGTTTACATCAACAATTTTCTGAGACTCTTGAATTGGTATGTCTTCTACCCTTCCTGTAAAATTTGCAATACCGGCATTATTAAAAAATAAGTCACACTTACCGTTAGTATATTTTTCAAAGGACTCTCTAGCACTGTTCCATTCTTCAATATTAGTAACATCAAGCTTTTGATACATGCATGAGTTATGTCCAATTTCCTTTGCTACATCTTCAAGGCCATCCTCATTAATATCAAACAATCCAACTTCCCAGCCCATTTTTGCAAAATAAATAGCAGTCGCCTTTCCAATACCAGAAGCTGCACCAGTAATAAAAATACTTTTTTTATTTTTCTTCATTTGATTTTAGTCTTTTAATTCAAAACGAACTGCTTGTTCTATATTTTCAAAATTATCCTGCTTTAAAAACTTTACAAGATCTCTTTTTATATTTTCAATAAGTTTTGAACCTTCAAAAGTCAGAGCTGTATAAAGTTGAACTGCTGAAGCACCCAGCTTTATTTTTTGATAAACATCTTTGGCATTAGAAATACCTCCAACACCAATCAGTGAAATTTCTCCTTTAGTTTTAGCTGCAATTAGTCTTAGAACATCATTTGATTTGTCTCTGAGAGGTTTGCCAGATAACCCTCCACTTTCTAGGCAAAATCTACTTGTTAAATTAGATGGTCTTTCAGTTGAAGTATTAGAAATTATTAACCCATCAATATTATTTTTATAAGCAATATTTATTATATCGTCATAATCTCTTTCAGTGCTATCAGGATCAATTTTTAAAAAAATATTTTTTTTATATTTTTTGCTATCCTTTATGATTTTTAATTCAGTGGTTAATGTATTAAGAGACTCGATCTTTTGAATTTCTCTTAGTCCTTCAGTATTTGGGGAGGAAAGATTTATTGTAATATAATCACCTTCTGAATAAGTTCTTTCAAATAAAGTAATATAATCTTTTATAAAATTGTCAGAATCTTTATTTGGCCCAATATTGATTCCTGCAATAGAATTTTCTTTTTTTCTTTTTTTAAAATTTGAAAGAAAATTATCAATTCCTTTATTATTAAATCCTAACCTATTTATCAAAGCGTTATCCTCTTCAAGTCTAAAGATACGAGGTTTAGGATTTCCATATTGAGGCTTAATTGTGGTTGTTCCACATTCTATAAAACCAAATCCAATTCGACTCATCGCATTAATTACCTCCGCATTTTTGTCAAAGCCCGCGGCCAATCCGATAGGATTATTTATTTTGAGTCCTGCAATTGAAGTACTTAACATAGGGTCATCTTTTTTTTGATTAATTGTGAATGCTAAATACTTTAACAGTTGAATAGTTAAAAAATGTGATGTTTCTGGCTGGAATGATTTTATAAAATTAAGTAAATATTTTTCCATTTTTTTGATTCAAAAAACTTTATCTTTAATTAATTGAATTGTTTTATCTATCCCATAAATTGCAACAAACGAGCCAAATCTAGGTCCTTCAGATTTTCCAAATAATACCTGATAAATCAAACCAAACCAGTCACGTAAATTTGTAAAATTATGGTCTTTTCCTATTTGGTATATCTCAGTCTGTATTTCCTCAGCAGTTAATGTATTAGGCATAGCTGATAATCTGTTTATAAGATCTTCAAAAATCAACACTTCTTCTTCACTAGGTTTTTTATAAGAAATTGAGGATTTAGTTACATCATTATAGTAATTTATTACTCCATCAATCAATTTTAGAAGAAATTCAAGACTACCTTCTTCTATATTGCCTACATATTTTTTTATAAAATCTAAAATTAATTTTGGATCATTACTTCCACTCGCAGAAACAAGATTCAATATTAAATTATAACTAATACCCATTTTACCAATTGAATTTGAGCCATTAGAAATATGCCAAAAAGGATTTTCAATTTTTTGATCCAGTGATTGATCATCAAATTTATTCAAATGAGATATAAATTCATCCGTAGATTTAGGAATAACTTCTAAAAATAATTTTTTAGCTCTTCTTGGGTTTTGATACATAAAATAACTTAACGTTTCCTGAGGAGCATATGTCAACCATTCCTCAATGCTTAAACCATTCCCTTTTGATTTTGATATTTTTTCTCCGTTTTGATCAAGAAATAGTTCATAAAAAAAATTTTCAGGCGGATCACCTCCCAAAGCTCTGCAGATTTTTGCAGATAACTGAAATGTTGGAATAAGATCTTTACCGTACATTTCGTAATCAATGCCTAAAGCGATCCATCGCATAGCCCAATCAACTTTCCATTGTAATTTACAGTTCCCATCTAGAACTGACACTTCTACTTCTTCACCGCTATCATCGGTATAAATAACTGAATTATTTTCTAAATTTATTTTAACGATTTCAACTTCAAGAACTTTATTAGTTTTCTTACATACTGGTAGAAATGGGCTGTACGTTTTTCTTCGTTCCTCACCAAGAGTTGGCAAGATTATATTTTTAATATTATCATAATTATTTAAAACATTTTTCAGCTGTTCATTAAAAAATCCATTTTTGTATAACTCTGTAGCACTCTTAAAATTATATTTAAACCCAAAATCATCTAAGAAGGTTTTTAGCATAGAATTATTGTGTTCACCAAAACTTCCATATTTGTTAAATGGATCAGGTACACTTGTTAATGGCTGATTTAAGTATTTCAATAACTGTTCTTGATTAGGAACGTTATCGGGAACTTTTCTTAGTCCATCCAAATCATCTGAAAATGCGATGAGGTTTACTTTTTTTTCTGAAATTTGTTCTAAAGCGTTTAATATCATTGTTGTTCTCGCTACTTCACCAAATGTTCCAATATGGGGTAAGCCACTTGGACCGTAACCAGTCTGCAAATTTATCTTATCTTTAGATTTTTTTTCAATTCTCTTTAAAACCCTCTGCGCCTCAACGAATGGCCATGATTTTGCTTGTGATGATAGTTCAATAATTTCTTGATTTTCAGGCATTTTAGTTTTGTTTATTATACATTAACTTTTTAGAAGAAAGTTTAAAAAAGCTGATTTTTTCATGGTTTTTTTAATTAATCGGTATATTTAAATATTGCATGAGATAATTAATATATATAAATACTTCATTTTAATATAAAAATCGCATTCACTAATTATGAACAAAAAAACAAACAAAAAACCATCTAGGAAAGAAGCAGAGGAAGCTGTTCGTACGCTCATTAAATGGGCTGGTGAGGACGTGAAACGTGAAGGCTTAATTGATACTCCTAAAAGAGTAGTTAATGCTTACACTGATTGGTTTTCTGGATATGAAGAAGACCCAAAAGAAATATTAAAAAGAACATTTTCTGAAACTGGTGGTTATGATGAAGTTATCATGCTTAAAGATATAAGGATTGAGTCACACTGCGAACATCATATTGCACCCTTCATAGGAAATGCCCATGTTGCATATTTACCGAATAAAAGAGTTGTTGGAATTAGTAAGTTAGCAAGAATTACAAATATTTTTGCTAAGCGAATGCAAGTTCAAGAAAAACTGACTTCACAAATTGCTACTTGCATCCAAGAGTGTTTAAAACCAAGAGGTGTCGCCGTAGTTGTTGAAGCTCAGCACGAGTGTATGACTACTAGAGGTGTTCACATGCCAGGTATATCTATGGTCACAAGTAAGCTACTTGGAAAATTTAGAACTGATGCATCTACGAGAAGAGAATTCTATAGTATGCTAAATCAAGGCCCTATACTCAAAAAAAACTAATATATATTTAATATCATATGTTGCACTTTAAATTAATACTTAATGTATTAGGTATATTGCTTATTGCAATTGGAGTATTAATGATTGTTCCTTTGCTTTTTGATCTTGTCTATCAAAATTCTTCATGGCTTACATTTCTAATCAGCTCAATGATTTCGGTATCGTTTGGTATTGCCCTATTCCTTTCAACAAGAGGAGGAAATAAACAACGACTGATTATGCAGGATGCTTTTCTACTTACATCTTCTTCTTGGATTCTAATAGCATTATTTGGCTCTATTCCATTTTTTTTATCAGATTCTAATATGAACTTTACTGACTCATTCTTTGAGTCAATGTCTGGTGTTACGACAACAGGTTCTTCAGTTATTCAAAATATTAGTGATATGTCAGAGGGTACTTTAATTTGGAGAGCTTTATTGCAGTGGTTAGGTGGTGTCGGAATAATTGTGATGGCCTTAAGTATTTTACCTGTGCTTCAAGTGGGAGGAATGCAAGTATTTAGGACTGAATCTTCTGATACAACAGAAAAGATTTTACCTAGAACAGCTCAGATATCTGCAGCTGTAATTATAATCTATTTAATTTTAACTTTTTCTTGTTTTTCATTGTATTGGATTTTTGGAATGAATGCATTTGACTCATTTGCTCATTCAATGACCACAATAGCTACTGGGGGATTTTCAACGAAAAATACATCAATTGCTTTTTTTGATAATGCATATATTGAATATACGTCTGCAGTTTTTATGATATTGAGCAGTTTACCTATTCTTATTTATTTAAAATTTTCTAAACAACAATTTAAATCGATTTTGAAAGATACTCAGGTCAGAACTTTTCTTATAATCGTTTTTTCAAGTGTTTTCTTCGTGGTTACATACCTTTGGTTAAATGATATTAAAAATTTAAATGATTCGATTAGATATGGATTTGTAAATGTAACTTCAATTATAACAGGAACTGGATACACCACAGATAATTATAATTTATGGGGACCCTTTCCAATTTATCTTCTTTTTTTTGGAATGTTTATTGGTGGTTGTGCCGGCTCAACTACCTGTGGGATAAAAGTTTTTAGGTTTCAAATTTTATTTGAAACTTTTAAAAACCAAATACAAAAATTGTTACATCCTCATGGTGTATTTGTACCTCATTATAATCATAAGAAGTTAGAAAGTGATGTCACAACATCAGTGATGAGTTTCTTTTTTGTATTTATCTTAGTTTTTGTCGCAATCACTTTGCTGTTATCAATGACTAATTTAGATTTTGTAACCTCATTATCTGCGGCAGCAACTTCTCTAGCTAATGTAGGCCCTGGATTAGGCTCAACAATTGGACCAGATAGCACATTCTATAGTCTCTCCATTTCTGCAAAATGGATATTAATTATATCAATGTTACTTGGTAGACTTGAATTATTCACAATATTAGTCTTATTTCTTCCAGCATTTTGGCGAAAATAACTAAAGACACCATTTGATTATTTCTTTTTGTATATGAAGTCTATTTTGAGCTTCATCCCATACAACTGATTGAGGACCGTCAATTACTTCTGGTGTTACCTCTTGCCCTCTATTTGCAGGCAAACAATGCATAAAAATACATTCATCTCCAAAAATTCTCATCATTTCCTGATTAACCGTATAGGAACTAAAATCTTTAATAATTTTTTCATTAACTGTCTCACCCATTGACTCCCATGTATCAGTAATCACCGCATCAGCGCTATCAAGTTTTTTTAAATTGTTATGTACTTCCATATTATCTAAATCAGGTTTTAGTTTATAAGCCTCACATTTTTTATGATATTCGTTAATAGAATAATCATTACTAAATATTTTAAGCTTTATACCTAAATTTAAATTTGCAATTTCGATCCAAGAACGGGCTACATTTGTTATCGGCCCTATCCAATTGACTTTTATTCCTTCATATCCAGATTTTTTTTCATAAATAGTCAATAAATCTGCCATTGCTTGACAGGGATGAGAAAAATCAGATAGCCCATTAATAATAGGCACAGTCGAAAAACTTGCTAATTTTTGTAATGACTCATGAGATTGCGCGCGATACATAACAATGTCTACATATTGCGACAAAGTCTTAGCTGTATCAGTTATGCTTTCCTTATTATTGCCTAGATGTAATGTATTTTGGTCAATGATAATACATTGGCCTCCAAGCTTTCTCATGGCAACGTCAAAAGATAATCTTGTTCTTGTGGATGGCTTCTCAAATATCGAAGCTAAAATTTTACCATTCGCAAAATTAAAGTCATCATTACTTTTTGAGTTCTTTGTTTCTACAGCATTCTCAATGAAAGATTGAACTAAATTATGATCTAGATCATAGATTGATATGAAATTATTCATATTAACTTAGATTTTTACAGACTTTTCTTATTATGGATAAAGCTGACTCGCAATCTTTAATAGAGATGTTTAGTGGAGGAAGAAGTCTTACTACATTATCTGATGCTTTAATTGTTAACATTTTATTCTTTCTTGCTTCATCAACAAACGTTGTATTTTCAACCTTGCATTTGATGCCTAACATAAGTCCTTTGCCTCTAACTTCAGATATAATTTCTGGAAAATCATTTATAATTTTATTTAATTCATCAATTAAAAAAGTGGAAGTTTTATTCAGATTGGAAAAAAACTCATTATTCATTAGATTAAGGACAGAGCAACCAACAGAGCATGCAAGTGGATTTCCTCCAAATGTTGACCCATGTGTTCCATGACCCATAGTGTCACCGACTCGTTTTGTGGTTAAACAAGCTCCTATTGGAAAGCCATTTCCGAGTGCTTTTGCTATCGTCATAATGTCTGGCACAACCTTACTCCATTGATGCGCAAACATTTTACCTGACCTTCCTATACCACACTGAACTTCGTCAAATATTAATAATATATTTTTTTCATCACAAATTTTCCTTATACTCTCTAAGCAATGTGTAGGAACTTCACTTACACCTCCTTCACCTTGTATTGGTTCAATTAATATAGCCGCAACATTTTCATCAATAGATTTCTCGAGTTCCTCATGATCACCAAAAGGAAGATTTACAAAGCCGTCAATAGAACTGTTAAATCCTTCAAGTTTAGAGGGTCCTCCTGCTGCCAAAGCACCAAGAGTTCTGCCGTGAAATGATCCTGAAAATGAAATGATTTTATTTTTTGTTTTTGATTCTTCGGTAATATAAAAATATCTCCTTGCAATCTTTATAGCTGCTTCAATTGACTCAGTCCCTGAATTGCAGAAAAAAACATAGTCTGCAAAGCTTAACTCACATAATTTTTTAGCAAGAGTTTCTTGCTCTGGAATATTATAAACATTTGATACATGCCACAATTTTTTAGCTTGCTCTGTTAAAGCATTATTTAATATAGGGTGCGAGTATCCTAATGAATTTACAGCTATGCCTGCTCCAAAATCTATATATTTATCTCCATTTAATTCTATAAGATAAGAGCCTTCGCCGTGCGAAAAAGTAAGATTAGACCTTGGATAAGTGTTTAAAATATTTGTCATACTAATGTCTCAATTTGTATCCACTTTGTAAAATTAAATAAGAAAAAAACAACAGAATAATAAAACATAATATTAAAATTTGTATAGATGTCATAATATTAACGTCACTTGATCCTATAAACCCATAACGAAAACCATCGATCATATAAAAAAAAGGATTAAAAAGACTTAATTTTTGAATGAACTCTGGAAGTATTTTTATTGAGTAAAATGTGCCAGATAAAAATGAAAGAGGAATTATTATAAAATTATCAATAGTTCCTAAGTGATCCCACTTGTCAGCCCAAATTCCAGTTAATAGTCCAATTAATGATAATATAGCTGATGAAACTACTGCAAAAAATAATATAACTGTAAAACTATAAATTTCAATTTGAACAAACGGCAACATGAAAATAGCAGCTGCTATTGCAACAGTTAAGCCTCGAGTAACGCCCACAAGTATAAATGATACAATTATTTGAAAATTAGATATTGGAGGCATTAATAGATCAACAATGTTACCTTGGACTTTAGACATCAGTAGTGATGAAGAGTTATTCATGAATGCATTTTGAATAATTGTCATCATTATTAATCCTGGAAATAAAAATGATTTAAAGTCTGTTAAAATATATTCATTTCTTGAACTACCTATTGCTGTACTAAAAATCACCATAAACAATAATGTGGTTGCAGCAGGAGCTAAAATTGTTTGACCAGGAATTTTAGTAAACCTTCTTAATTCTTTAATATATAAAGTTACAAATCGAATATAGTAAGCGCTCATAAATTCTATTTAAATAATTTAGTTAAAAAGTCATTAACAAATAGATTTCAAATTTAACTATTAATATATGAAATCATTTACCTTTTTACTTTCTTTCAGATTAATTCAAATTTTTCTATATATTGTGTAATTATATTGCATTATTTCTATATGTAGTGTTAAATCTGAAAATTATCTGGAGGATACATGGCTTGGACAAACGAAAAAATTGAACTTTTAAAAAAACTTTGGGATGAAGGTCTAACTGCCAGCAGAATAGCACACGAAATTGGAGATATGACGAGAAATGCTGTAATTGGTAAAGCTCATAGATTAGGGCTATCAGGCCGTATGCAGTCAAAAAGTAAAAATTCATCAATTTCAATCGTAAGAAAAAAGAAAAATAGTCCCTATAACAAAAAAATCATTGAAATTTCAACCCAAGTTGATGAGCCAATGAATCCTACCCCTTTCCTAGATATTAAGGACGGTATGTGCCGTTGGCCATTAGGCGAGCCGGGAGAAAATGACTTTAAGTTTTGTGGAAGAGGCACAAATGAAAAGGTTTATTGCGAACAGCATCACAAGATGGCTTTCCAACCCTTAACATCAATTAGAAGTCGTAAAAAAGTAAATAAAAAATTTAGAATTGCTTAAATCACTGATAATAGAAAACTAAAAGCCAAAGAAAATAAAAATATTAAAATAATTACGACGATAACACTTTTCTGTAAACTCACTTAATTACTCCTTATGTTTTTTGTATTTTGGCACTGGCTTTAAACCTTTATCAATTTGATCTTGAACTTCTCTCACATATGTTTCAAGTCTAACAAATCTTTCACTAGTAGAAGGATGAGTTCCACCACCAGAATATATTGAATTTGGAACTTCGACAGCAAATCGTCTCCAGAAATTTGGAGCTTTGGAAATATCATATCCAGACAAAGCTAAAATATAAATGCTTAAATAGTCAGCTTCATTTTCATAATCTATGGAATATGATGTAGCTCCAATATTAGCTCCCAAATCCATGGCATCAGTAGGATTAGCGCCAATTGCTATTCCCAATAATAAACCAACTAGAGCACCAGTATTAGCATTCTGGATTTTATCAGCAACATGATGATTTGCATTATGACCTAATTCATGTGCAAAAACCATAGCTGCACCTATTTCATCCTGAATAAGCCATTTAGCCATACGCAATGAAAAAACAATATTATTTCCATCAGCGTATGCATTAAAAGTATTATTATCTAAATCAATGGCATAATTAAATCTACATCTTGATTCTGTTAAAATAGAAAAATCTTTTTCTGTACCATCACGCATTATCTTAATAGCTAAATTGGACTCATTTTTTTTGCTTACATATTTATAAAAATCAAAAATTGCTTTCTCGCCGCTAGGTGCATCTTTTCCATTAATTTTGATTATTTCATCACCAACCTTAAGTCCACTTCTGTATCCAGGACTATCGGTTCCAATAGCAACAATTTTTAAACTATCAGTAAGGTTTAGAGATTTATTAATTCCCTCTCTAATTGACTCTGGTGCGTCATACCTAGTAGCGACATCAATACCTATTCCAAATATTATATCTTCTTTCTCACATAAATCAGAAGCCTTATACAAAATATCGATCCCAATCGGAACAAAAGACTGATAAGTTTTCAGCCAACTATCTGCAAAAAGCTGGTTTTGAATTTTTTGTTCATCAATTGATAATTGTTGATCATAGCTGGGTAATGAAGATTGTGGCTGAGCACAGCCAAATAAGAAAAATAAAATTAATAAAATTTGATATTTACTAAATTGAAACTTGCTCATCTTTCTTACTTTTTTCCTTTTTTATCATAATTAATGAGTGAATAAAAATAATCAATACAATTATTGAACCACCAATTAATGTATTCATTGTTGGTTCTTCAGATATGAAATACCAAACCCAAAGAGGGCCAAGGGCTGTTTCTAATAGAAAAAAAATACCAACTTCTGGAGAAGTTACATATTTTGGTGCGATTGTGATAAAAAGAAAAGATACTCCAACAGTAATAATCATTAATAAAGAGAATACTAAGTCATATCCACCAATGACTAATGTTGTTGCGAAAGGTAAGGCAACAACAGCCGTTAAAAATTTAGCGAATATATATGATGGAACAAAATTAATATGATTATATCGTCTCATAACTGTTAAACTGGCCCCCATACTCATGGCACATAATAACCCAAAAAAATCACCAATGAATCTTCCCATTTCGTAAGACTCATAAAAGATAAATATAATTGTTATTAGACAAACAGTCATACTTAACCAGGTTATAAAAATTGGACGCTCATTTAAAAATATGGCAGAAAACAATGCGGCCGATAACGGTATAAGGCTTATCATGATTAAGGCATTAGCGACATTTGTATTGGCTACAGCGAATATAAAAGTGATATTTGAAAGGAGAATGAATAAAGCATTTATTATTCCGGGGATACCCATATTGTAAAAGTCAATGAATGTTCTTCCTCTAAATAAAATTAAGTATCCAATAAAAAGAGCTGACGATGGAAAGAGTGAGCGATAAAAGAGAGCACTCCAAGTATCTAAACTAATAAGTCTAATCAATAGTGTGTCAGGAGTTATTATCATAACTCCAATAAATGCAAATAAAGTTCCTTTTTGGGTATTATTTAAGTTTATCATAATAAAATATTTGGTGCGCCGGGAGAGATTCGAACTCCCGACCCCCAGATTCGTAGTCTGGTGCTCTATCCAGCTGAGCCACCGGCGCAATAATTTGAATATAGCATATTAAAAAGAATTATGACTTAATTCTTTTTTTAATAAATTTATAAACAATTGGAGATAAAACTATCAGACCAATGAAAAGAATTGGTAAAAAATAATTTAAGTTAAATAACATACTACTGTCAAATTCACGAGCTTCTACTATATCTCCTATTCCATTTCCAATACTTGACAAAATATATGCCCATGGCACAACACCAAATATTGTTGCAATAAAATAATCACGAAACTTCATATCAAATATAGCTGGGAGAAGATTCTGAACTCCAAAAGGAACACCTCCAATAACCCTGATAAAAAGTAAGTAGCTAATTGCATTTCTATTAAACCCATCTTTAAAAGAGTTAAATTTAGTGCCAAGCTTATTCAGGAGATAATTTTTAAAAAAATATCTTCCATATAAAAAAACAATTAATGCTCCTATTACCTCACCAATGATACAGATAATTAAACCACTAGCTAAACCAAAATAAAATCCTGATAAAATACATACAGGAGTAATAGGACCCATCAATGAAATTGTTAATGCGATAATAAGTATACAAATAATGATGGAAAAATAATAATTCTCCTCGATAAATTCAGATATGTAACCATGCTGAGTGATTATAAATTCCATTGAAATTGGATTATACTTACCAATAACGTATATAATTATCGCGAGGAGAAATGCAGTTATTATGCCAATTTTTATAGTTTTGCTCATCTGCCCATAGCTGTAATTGTTAGTATTTGACTATAATGTTAATGCCATTTATAAGCCACTAACAAATATAGTCAAAAATTATGAAAAGAACATTCCAACCAAGTAATTTAGTTAAAAAACGTAGACATGGTTTTAGAGCTCGGTCAGCTACTAAAGATGGTAGAATAATTTTAGCTCGTCGTCGTTCAAAAGGCAGAAAAGAATTATCAGCCTAACCCTTAATATTCTTAATGAAATATGAAAATCGAAACTCTCAAATCCTCAAAGGATTTTAAGAGACTCAAAAATGGAAAATTTCATAGAAGTCAATCTTTTCTCTTACAAGCGATGGAAAATGTTGATTCAAAAATAGTACGAGTGGGATATACAGTTACCAAACAAAATGGTAACGCAGTTATAAGAAATAGGATAAAAAGAAGACTAAGATCAGTTGCACAAGAAGTTTTTAATAATGTTAAAAATAAAAAATGGGATTACGTTATGATTGGTAAAAAAAATACTCTTATTACATCATTTGATAGATTAAAATCTGAACTCGAATTGGCCATCAATAAAATCCATAAGGACTAAGACTATAAAAATGAAACATATATTTATATTTATTATAATTGTTTACCAAAGGTTGGTATCTCCTTATTTTCCTCAATCATGTAGATTTCAACCAACATGTTCACATTATATGAAAGAAGCAATAGAAGTTCACGGTTTGATCAAAGGATTAATTATGGGGGTTAAAAGAATATCTCATTGTCATCCATTTAAAGTTTTAGGAAGTAGAGAAGGTTTTGATCCTGTTCCTCCAAAAGAATAGTTAGATTATGGAAAGTAAAAATTTAATATTGGCAATCACATTATCGGTTGGAATACTATTGATATGGTCAATATTATTTGAAGCGCCTCCAATAGAAGACACAGGTATTAACAATCAAGCAACGGAAATAAAAAAAGAAGAAGATAAAAAAGAAACTGATCTTGACTTTAATAGTTTTGATATTGGTGAGACTATAGTAAATTCATCTGAAGACATACTATCTTTAGATGAATCATTAAAAAATTCTGAAAGAATTAAAATCAAAACACCAAGTTTGTCGGGCTCAATTAATTTACTGGGCCTTAAAATAGATGACTTAGTCCTTGAGAAATACAATAAAACCCTTGAAGCCGATTCTGAAAAAATTAGATTTTTGTCGCCAGGAGATACTCGTGATGGCTTAGAAATATCATTTGGTTGGATAAAACCTAAAGATTCATCTTTTGATGTTCCAGACTCTAAATCTCTCTGGAGTATAAGTAATAGCTCTACAACTCTTGATGAGAATAATGAGATAATATTAGAATGGTCAAATAATTCAGGTCAAATCTTCCAAACTTTTATTAGTGTCGATAAAGACTACCTATTTAATGTAAAGCAAGTTGTAAAAAATAATTCCTCAGAGGAAATTATAATTAATAACAATAGCAAGATTATTAGAAAAAAAGCACCTCAATTATCTGGAATGTTTATATTACACGAAGGGCCAATTGGCGTTTTACAGGAGGAGCTTGAGCTTATTGATTACGATGATCTTAAAGAAGATAAAGATGTACTTAATTACGAAAGTGATAATGGTTGGATTGGAATAACAGATAAATATTGGCTAGCTGCATTGATACCAGATCAAAATATACCTTTCAAAAGTATTTATGCCTATGATGATAATCTTGGTTATGTAGCATATTTTAGATCTCTGGACTCATATAGCGTAAAGCCAAATACTAAAATTGAAATTAATAGTAAAGTTTTTGCTGGGGCAAAAGAAGCTGATCTTCTCGATCTCTATCAAGAAAAATATAACATCTATAATTTTGACTTAGCTATTGATTGGGGCTGGTTTTATTTTATTACCAAACCATTATTTTATGCAATTTCTTACTTCTATCAGTTATTTGGAAACTTTGGTATAGCCATCATCATTTTAACTGTAATCACAAGAATTGTATTCTTTCCTTTAGCTAACTGGTCTTTTGTATCAATGGCTAAAATGAAATTACTTCAACCAGAAATGACTCGAATCAAAGATTTGTATAAGGATGACAGACAGCAACAGCAGCAAGCCTTAATGGCTCTTTATAAAAAAGAAAAAGTTAATCCTGTCTCGGGGTGTCTGCCTATCTTGATACAAATACCTTTCTTTTTTGCAATTTATAAAATGTTATTCATTTCCATTGAAATGAGACATGCTCCATTCTATGGATGGATTGAGGACTTATCAGTGAAAGATCCTACAACAATATTCAATTTATTTGGATTAATACCCTGGGATCCACCCTCATTCATGATAATAGGTATCTGGCCTATTTTAATGGGTCTGACAATGTATCTTCAACAAAAGTTAAATCCGGCTCCACCAGATCCCATTCAAGCTAAAATATTTTCATTCTTTCCTTTGTTTATAACAATTCTTTTATCTCAATTTGCTGCTGGACTTGTTATTTATTGGACAACAAATAATATCCTATCCATTTTGCAACAATGGATTATTACTCGACGAACAAAAATAAAAACTAATTAATTATCATGATAGTTTTAAAAAAAAGAGCTCTAGATAGAGCTCAGCTATTAAAAAAATATTGGAGGCAAGGTTCTAGATACCACTCTGGAGCGGAAAATTTTATATCTAATTACGAAAATCAATATGTTGTTATTAAATATGGTGGATTTTCTCTCAGTAAAAAAAAATTAGTTACATCTTTTGCTAAAAACATTTCCTTATTAAACCAATTGGGTGTCAAAATCATTATTGTCCATGGAGGAGGGCCACAAATAGAAAAAGAATTAAGAAAAAGAAAAATTATTGATAAAGAATATCAAGGTTTAAGAATTACCACAAAAGAAATATTAACAATTGTAAAGCAAATTCTTGGCAATCAATTAAATAAGATGATTGTTAAAGAAATAAATAAATTTCGAGGAAATGCAATATCATTCAACGGATTAAATAAAAGATTACTTAAATCTAAAATTCTTATGAATGGTAAAATTGGCTTTGTGGGAAACCCTATTAAATTAGATAAAAAAAGTCTTATGTCAGCAATAAGTAAGAATAAGGTTCCAATAGTTTCACCAATTGGTTTTGATGATAATGGAAATAAATACAATATTAATGCTGATGTTGCTGCAGGGTTTATTGCTGAAACATTAAAAGTAAAAAGACTTCTTTTATTGACTGACGTGGAAGGAGTATTAGATAATAATAAAAAGCTTATTGTAGAATTAAACAAAAAAAAGGCTTTTGAATATATAAAAAAAGGAACTATAAAAGGTGGAATGATACCAAAAGTTAAAACATGCTTTAAAACTCTTAATAAAGGAGTAAGGGGTGTTGCTTTAGTTGATGGAAGAAAAGAAAATGCTATTTTAATGGAGCTTCTTACTGAAAAAGGGGCAGGAACATTAATTAAAAAATAAAAAATATGACTGATATTAAAAATATTATTGAAAATGCTTGGGATAATGTCTCTAGCCTTACCTCAGAGAATAAAGATATTGCTGAAGCAGTGAGAGAAGTGATTGGAAAACTTGATAATGGTGAGTACAGAATTGCTGAAAAAAATGGTAATGAATGGATCGTCAATCAATGGCTTAAAAAAGCAGTTCTTATTTCATTTCGTTTAAATGATAATCAAATATTAAGAGGTCCTTACACTACTTGGTATGACAAAGTTAGAGGAAAGACAGTTGATTGGAATGAGGATGACTGGAAAAAAGCAGGGTATCGTCATGTACCCAATGGTACTGTAAGAGAGGGTTCTTTTATAGGTAAAGGCGTTGTTCTTATGCCATCGTTTGTAAATATAGGGGCTTACATTGATGAAGGTACTATGGTTGATACTTGGGCAACGGTTGGATCTTGTGCACAAATTGGAAAAAATTGCCATTTATCTGGAGGTGTTGGAATTGGAGGAGTGTTAGAACCCCTTCAAGCCAATCCTGTAATAATTGAAGATAACTGTTTCGTTGGAGCAAGAGCTGAGGTTGCCGAAGGCGTAATTGTTAGAGAGGGGTCTGTTTTATCAATGGGAGTATATTTAGGAGCCTCAACTAAAATTGTTAATAGGTCAACAGGTGAAATATTTTATGGAGAAGTTCCAGCTTATTCAGTTGTTGTACCTGGAACATTGCCTAATGCGGATCCAGCTAAGCCTAGTTTGTATTGTGTAGTAATTGTTAAAACTGTTGATGAAAATACAAGGAAAAAAACATCAATAAACGACTTACTAAGAGAGTAAGTTAGATGGAAGTCTTAGAGCTAACAAAATCACTTATATCGTGCCCTAGTATTACACCTAAAAATGAAGGTGTCCTTGATCTGCTTGAGAAAGAATTATCAGAAATAGGTTTCAAATGTCATCGCTACTCATTTAGCGATCATAATACACCTGACGTAGATAATTTATTTGCAAAATTTGGAAGTGGATCTCCTCATTTTTGTTTTGGTGGTCACACTGATGTGGTCCCTGTAGGCGATCTTGATTCTTGGAGCCACAACCCATTTAAACCAACAGAAGAAGATGGAAGAATATATGGGCGTGGTGCAAGTGATATGAAATCTGCTATTGGAGCATTTATCTGCGCAGCTAGGAATTATATTAAAAGCTCAGATTTTAAAGGATCGATAAGCTTGTTAATTACAAATGATGAGGAAGGACCTGCAATAAATGGAACAAAAAAAGTTCTCCAAAAATTATATGAGGATGGAGAAAAAATAGACTCTTGTATTGTAGGTGAGCCGACTTGCCCAAACAAATTAGGTGAAATGATAAAAATTGGAAGAAGAGGCAGCTTGACAAGTAAGATCACTATTAAAGGTAAGCAAGGTCATGTGGCATATCCACAGTGGACTCTTAATCCAATTAATCCTCTAACAAAGATATTAAGTAATATATGTAATATTAATTTAGATTCAGGAACAAATGATTTTCCACCATCTAATATAGAGGTTGTTAATATTAGCTCTAGCGACGGAGCATCTAATGTAGTTCCTCAGATTGCAACAGGTCAATTAAACGTGCGATATAACATCAATCATAATGAAGAAAGTCTAACAAAAATTTTTGATAAAGTTGTTAAAGAAGAGATTGGTGATAGTGAATACGATTTTAAAATAGAATATAATAATTCTGCAGAACCTTTTCTCACAGAAAAAGGTGAATTTATAAATATTATTAAAGAGTCTGTTGATGAAGTTACTGGATTAGATGCAGCCCTTACAACAACAGGAGGTACATCTGATGCTAGATTTTTTAAAGATTACTGTGAAGTTGCAGAATTTGGTTTAATTGGCGAAACAGCACATCAGGTAGATGAGAATGTCAAAATTGCTGATATTGAGAATCTTGAAAAGATTTATTATTCAATACTAAAAAAATATTTTCATAAAAATTAACTTAATCGTTTAGTATTTTACTTCCATAAAATATAACCCTTCTGAAGGAGCTAATGCACCACATTTAGATCTGTTCTTTGATTTTAGTGCATTATCAAAATCGTGTATTGACCAACTTCCATCACCTACCATTTTTAAACTACCTACTAATGATCTTACTTGGTGGTGTAAAAATGACTTTGCACTTATACCAAAATATATATTTTCATCAGACTGAGTAATTTTGACCTCATCAATCGTTTTAATAGGACTCTCAGATTGACAATGAGCTGAGCGAAAAGTTGTAAAATCATGTTTGCCTTCTATCAAAGGTATACATTTTTTCATAGGCTCAACACTTAAGCTTTTATGAACCTGCCAAGCTCTTCCTTTTTCAATTGTTAAGGGTGATTTTCTATTTATTATTCTATACAAGTATTTTCTCTGTATCGCGTCAAAACGAGCATGAAAATTTTCGTCGACTTCTTCAACATCTAAAATAGATATTGGCAATGGTCTAAGATGATCATTTAAGGCATTTTTAATGACATATGTATCAAAACTTTTCTTTTTAATATCGAAGTGGGCTGTTTGACCAATAGCATGTACGCCAGCATCAGTCCTACCAGCTCCAAATATAGCCACCTCTTCTTCAAAAATCTTTTTAATCGCACTTTCAATTGATTCTTGTATTGATCGGCCATTTTCTTGTTTTTGCCAACCAACAAATGGGGTGCCATCGTATTCAATAATGATTTTATATCTCATTAGTCTAAATTATTTCCAACTAAAGCTTTATTGCCTAAAAGAAATGACTCAATACTTGATTGATTTTTTCCTTCTTTTTGTAATACTTTTAGGTTCAAAGAGTCTTTTCCACATGCGATTTCAAATTTATCATTTAATATTTCACCAGGCATACCATGACCATTAGAAATCTCTGCCTCAAAAACCTTAATGCGTTTACCATTCATTTCAAACCATGCTCCAGGTTTTGGATTAAAAGCTCTTATCTTTCTCTCAATGAGTTCAGCTGACTCGTTCCAGTTTATTCTTGTTTCAGATTTCAAAATTTTATTTGCATAGCTAGCAAGTTCATCACTTTGCTTAATTAATTCAAATTTGTATTCAAATTTGTTCAGAAACTTAGATAAATTTCTTACACCTAGCTCAGCTAAATTATTTGATAATGTATCTTGAGTATCTTTATTTTTGATTTCAATCTCATCAATAAAAACTATATCGCCAGTATCTAAACCTTCATCTATTTTTATAAAAGAAACTCCAGAAACCTGATCGCCTTCTATTATTGATCTTTGAATTGGTGCTGCGCCCCTCCAACGAGGAAGTATTGATGCATGAATGTTATAGCATCCATATTTTGGTATATTCAATATTTCTTTAGGAATAATAAATCCATAAGCAATAACAATTATTAGATCTAATTTCATCGATTTAATTGAATTAATTATAGATTGATCTTTTAAATCCTCTGGAGACTCTAGTTGTAAGTTTAATTCTCTAGCTGCAAATGCTATCGGTGATAATGAACTTTTCATCCCTCTATTTGCTTTTTTTGGAGGAGAAGTAAAAACTTTAGTAATGTTTTGATTTAAATTAATTAATTCTTTTAAAATTGGGACAGCAAAAGAAGATGTTCCCATGAATAAAATATTGTAATTATTCATTTTTATTTTCTAGGCTACAATTCGTTCTTTTGATGATTGTTTTTTTGCTTTTACTAGTTTCTTTACAATTAAATTTTTCTTTAATTTTGATAGATGATCAATAAATAAAATTCCTTCAAGATGATCCATTTCATGTTGAATGCAAGTTGCAAAAAGGCCTTCCACCTCTTCTTGCTTTTCTTTACCATCATAATCTAAGTAATTAATAACACACTTTTCTGGTCTCTCAATCTCAGCATATTGATCTGGCACTGAAAGACACCCTTCTTCATAAATAGATAAATCTTTTGCTTTATTTGAAATGATAGGATTAACAAAATACTTTGGTTCTTTTATACCATCTTCCTTATTCCATGAAATATCCATTACAATAACTCTAAGGGGTACGCCAACCTGCACAGCTGCAAGTCCAATGCCTGGGGCATCATACATTGTTTCGAGCATGTCATCCATGAGCTTACGAATTTCATCATCAACTTTTTCAACTGGTTTTGAAATAGTTTTCAAAAGAGGATCTGGTGCTGTTAAAATTTTTTTTATTGTCATAATTATGAGATAAGACAACTTCAAAGCCTCGTCAAGATTAACCTTTTTTTTTGGCTTTAGATATGGATATTTATAATTTTTGTCTCGAAGAAAGTGCCGCTGCAATCGTTCCTTCATCCATATAATCAAGCTCGCCACCTACTGGAACTCCGTGGCCCAATCGACTTACTTCTACATTTGAAGACTCGAGAGACTCTGCAACATAATGCGCTGTCGTTTGACCGTCAACTGTAGCACTCATGGCTAATATCACTTCACTAACATGATCTTCACTGGCCCTTGCAACGAGTTGTTTGATAGATAAATCATCGGGTCCAATGCCATTTATAGCTGAAAGGTTGCCACCTAGTATATGATAACATCCATTAAAAACTCCAGATTTCTCTAATGCCCATAAGTCAGCAACATCTTCAATCACACAAATCTGACTTTGGTCTCGCGAATTATCTTCACACATTCCACAGGGTGATTGAAGGTCAATGTTTCCACAAGTTTCACAGTTTAAAATCTTCTCACTTGCATTTAAAAGTGCTTCAGACAGAGGTTTCATGAGTTGATCCTTACGCTTTAGTAAATGTAGAACCACTCTGCCAGCAGATTTTGGTCCAAATCCAGGTAGCTTACTTATAAGCAAAATCAATCTATCTATTTCTTCATTTGAATAGTTACGACTCATATCAGAAAGGCATTTTAAAACCAGGCGGAAGCTGTAAGCCACCCGTTATCGAGCTCATCTCATCAGAAATTTTTTTCTGAATTTTCTCTTTACCATCATTAAACGCTGCAAGGATTAGGTCTTCAAGTATTTCAATATCGTCTTTTGAAATTAATGTTTCATCTATTTTTACAGATTTAACATTGTTCTTGCCATCAATAATTATTTTAATAAGTCCCCCACCAGAAGTTCCTTCAGCTTCAAGTGACTCTACTTTTTTTTGAGCTTCAGCCATCTTCTTCTGAAGATCCTGAGCTTGTTTCATCATATTATTAAAATTCATTTATCTTATCCCTATTTAAATTTAATCAATATTTTCAACTTCTGTTCCTGGAAAAAAGTCAATTATTTCTTTCACCTTTGGGTTTATGCTTTTGTCACTTTCCGTTTCATCAATTGATCTATTCAAGTTTTTTATAAGGTCCTCAGGATTAGGTGAATCTTCTAAGTAAATAAGTCTTATAATTAACATCTCAAGACTACTTATAGGAGAAAAAGAGCTTTGAGCTTCATTTAAACCTTTATTAAGCATTTGCCAAACCATTGAAATAGACTGAATTTCAAGTTTTGTAGATAAATTTTCTAAAAGTTGAAACTCAGACTCAGTTAATA
>Ga0114933_10001712_pt1 | contig 23944 bp, 19 predicted proteins | sample 4SBtaG_FD_89691 | JGI IMG/M metagenome (GOLD analysis project Ga0114933, IMG submission 89691) | Deep subsurface microbial communities from Kolumbo volcano to uncover new lineages of life (NeLLi) - 4SBTROV12_W25 metaG | ecosystem: Environmental > Aquatic > Marine > Volcanic | place: Kolumbo... | reverse complement strand
TCGGCCTGCTCCTGGTCGGACCGGTCGCCTCCGCGGCGGAGGTCGTGGACCCGGGCGAAGAGACGAAGAAGCCGCCCGCCGGCCCCGCCCCCAACGCGGGGACGCCCGACCGCCCGGTCACCGTCGGCATCCTCCCCTCGTTCGCGTTCAACCTCGACGACGGCATCGGCCTCGGCGCCTGGGGCGACGTGCGCGGCGACGCCCTGGAGGGCGAGGCCCGGCGCCATCGCTGGAACATGGGCCTGAACCTCAAGCTCTGGCTGAAGGTCCGGCAGGTCGGCTGGCAGATCCAGGTCGGGCTCTCGACGTTCCCGGACGCGTCCGGCGACCGGGAGGTCCAGGTCTCGGTGACGACCCTGGGCCGCCCCCGGGACTGGTGGTTCGGGCTCGGCATGGACGCCGCGCGCGACCGCCGCTTCGTCCAGGAGGACGACCCCGTCCCGGACCTGCGGCATCGCTTCGGGCTGTACCGCGGGCGGATCTCCGGACACGTGTTTCAACGGCTGGCGGGGCCGCTCTCGGCGTTCGTGGGCGGCAAGTTCAGCCATCACGCCGTGCAGGTGACCCCGGACACGCTGCTGTCCGAGACCGTCGACCAGCACCGGGGCACCACGGGGGGCCCGACCTTCAGCGTGGACGTGGGCCTGCGGGTGGACGCCCGGGACGCCCGCGTGGACCCGACGTCCGGGGGCTACCTCGTCGCGCTGGCCCAAGCGAACCTCGGGCCCGGCGACCCGTGGACGCGGCTGCTGTTCGACCTGCGGGGGTTCCTGCCGATCGCCGACGCGAAGCTGGTCCTCGCGGCGGAGGCGCTGGTGCAGGCAGCCCTCGGCGACGTGCCCTTCTACGAGCAGAGCGTGCTCGCGGGGTGGGACGCCAACGAGCGATCGGTCACCGGGGTGCTCGGGCTGCGCGCCATGGATCGCGGCCGCCTGCGCGGACCCCTCGGCGCCCTCGGGCACGTGGAGGTGCGGGTCCGCCCGCCCGGGTTCCGGCTGTTCCCGAAGCTGTTCGTGCGCCTCGCGCCGGCGGCGTGGGTGGACGTCGCGCGGGTGGACGAGCTCGATCGCGCGCCCGTGGACGCCTTGCCCCTCCAGCCGAGCTTCGGCGGCGGGGTGCGGCTGTTCGTCAACGAGGTCTCGAGCGCGCGGCTCGACATCGGCACGGGCCCGGAGAGTATCCTGGACGCGGACGGCGAGCGGACTCGATGGACCTTCGGGATCTACGGCAACGTCGGCCACGCGTTCTGACCGGGGAGCTCCCACGGGGTCATGGCCGGTAGGCTGGGTGCATGAGAGTCCTCACCCTCGCGGTCGCGCTCCTGCTGTTCGCCGTCCCCGCGTGGGCCCTCGAGGACGGGGACAAGGTGGAGGTGGACGGGCGCACTTGGACGGTCGACACCTGGAGCGGACGCTGGAAGGCGCCCGACATGCCCGAGACGACGTCGGGGTTCGTGGTAGTGACCGTCGTGGACGCCCGCGACACGCGCGGGTTTCCGCAGAACGCCGTCGCGGCGTCCGAGACCACCGGGGAGTACGGGAAGAAGCGCGAGGTGCTGATCCCCAAGGCGGGGTCGGTCGCCGATCTCTTCGGGGAGCTCGTCCAGGACGCCCTGCGCGCCCGCGGCCTCCGGTCCGGGCGAGGCGACGCCGCGGCGAACCCGCGGGTCGAGGTCGTGGTGGAGGACTTCTGGCTCCAGGGGGCCGACCGGACCAACCCGCAGGCCACCGCGGTGGCCACGCTGAAGTTCTTTCCCGCGGGCGGCACCGAGCCCGTCGACTACGTGCGGCTCCACGGGATCGGGGAGGGCGGCTTCTTCTGGTACAAGCGCCTGGGGAAGGCCCTCACCCAGGTCCTCGGCCAAGCGATGACGGCCATCGACGCCCCCGCGGTGCGCGCCGCCCTGTTCAGAAAGTAGCGTTCATCGTGACGTGCAGCGCGAGCTCCTCGTCCTCGATGTCGAAGCCCCCCAGGGGCTCGAACTCCACGTAGACGCCCGCCGGCTCGCCCTCCGGCGTCTCGCCGACGAAGAACTCGATCACGACGTCGGTCTGCGCGGTCCGGGTCGGGGCCGTGACGTTCACGGAGCCGTCGCCGCCGCTGCCTGAGGTCGTGATCGAGTACTGCGCGAAGCCGGACACCGGGTTGAGGTCGGGAGGTGGGTTCCCCACGGGCGCGCAGCCGTTGGTGGTGAAGTTCCACGTGTCGGGGGCGGCCGCTTCTCCGGTGACCGAGCATCGGCCGAGGGCCATGACGGCGCCCCCGGGCGTGACCAGCGACAGCCCGACGCTCCCGAGGTCCTGTGGCCCCGCGTCGTCGTCGTCCACGGCGTCGTCGTCGTCCACCGCGTCGTCGTCGTCCACCGCCGCGGAGTCGTCGTCGTCCACCACGTCGTCGTCGTCGTCGCCCCCGGTCGGGGTGGGGCACGCGGGCGCCAGGAACCACACGGCGAGGAGAGCCGGACCGAACAGGATCGGGGAGATGCGCACGTCGTCACGCTAGCAGGGTGCTGAGGAGGCGCCCGCCTCGACCTCTCCGGGGCGAGAGACGCGGGGAGCAACCGGAACCCGAGGGGAACGACGTGTTCACCCCGACTTGTGGGGCGAGGAGCGGCCAGGAGTCGGGGAGGATCGCCGATCCTGGGCGACTTCCGGCCGCCCACCGCCGCCCGAATCTAGAGAGTCAGCAGCTCCGTGCCGTCTTCGCCGAACGTCTCCTCTTCCACCCCGAGCAGGTGGAGGATCGTCAGGTAGAGGTTCGCGAGCGGCTCGTCCTCGGGCAGCAGGATGTGCCGCCCCGGCTCGAGCCCGGCCCCTCGCCCGCCCGCGAGCAGCACCGGCAGGTCGTAGTGGCCGTGGCGGTTCCCGTCGGAGATCTCGCTGCTGTAGTACACGACCGTGTTGTCGAGCAAGGTCCCCTCCCCTTCGTCGACGGCGCGCATGGCCTCGAGCAGGTACGCGAGCTGCTCAACCTCCCAGGTGCCGATCTGCGTCAGCAGCTCCTGGGTGTCGGGGTCGTTCTGGTGGTGGGACAGCTCGTGGTGGGCGCCCGAGACGCCGATGAAGTCGTAGTTCTGATTGCTTGCCCCGTTGCCGAGCATGAAGCTGATCAGCTTCGTGGCGTCGCAGCGGAAGGCCAGGACCATCAGGTCGCTCATCAGCCGCGCGTGCTCTTCGTACGTGTACTGCAGCGGCGGCTCCGGGCCGCGGTCGCACTGCGGCGCCTCCACCGTGCCGTCGATCCGCTCCTCCAGGGCGCGCACGCCCGTGAAGTACTCGTCGAGCTTCGCCCGGTCCGCCGCCCCGACCGTCGCCTCCAAGGCAGCGATCTCATCCACCACGTGGTCGAGCACCGACAGCCGATATTCGCGACGACGGTGGATCGCCTCCGTGGTGAGGCCCGGATCCCAGCCCGCGAAGAGCCGGTCGAAGACGATCCGGGGGTTCGTCATCTTGGGCAGCGGCGTGGCGGGGCCCGACCACGAGATGTTCCGCACGTACGCGCAGCTGTACCCGGAGTCGCAGCCCCCGGTGTTGCCCCCGCCCTGCAGCCCCAGCTGGAGCGACGGGAACGTCGAGTCGCCGCCGATCGCCTGCGCGGCCGCCTGATCCACCGAGATGCCCGCGGAGATGTTCGCGCCCTCGGTCTTGTACGGCGTCCGGCACGTCATGAACGCGCCCGTCCCCTGGGCGTGGTCCCCCGGCGTGAGGGGGACGTCCCCCGGCGCGTTGCCGAGGTTCGAGAGCACCAGGATCTCGTCGCGCAGGGCCTCGAGCGGCGCGAGGATGCGCGGCATCGTGTAGTCCGAGCCCTCCTCGGCGGGTGTCCACTCCGGCATGTGGAACCCGTTGGGCACGTAGTAGAAGAGCGCGCGGCAGCTCTCTCCCTGGGCCCGAGCCCGGCGGGTCCACGGGGCCATCGCGTCGAGCCACGGCAGCGTCATCGCCGCGGTCGCGCCCCCCAGGAACGCCCGACGAGAGAGCCGCGGGCGAGGCAGGACCAGGTGCTTGGGGAAGCGCTTCACAGGGGGTTCCCCGCGTTGGCGCCGCCCCGACGCATGCGGAACAGGTCGCCGGCCACGATGCGCACCACCAGGTCCTCGAGCCGCCCGCCGTCGGCCACGAAGTCCGCGGCCACGGCGTCCAGCATCACGCGGTCCTCGGCGAACATCCCGCGCCCCAGGGCGTAGGTGGTCAGCTGCCGCGAGAGGCAGCGCCCGAACCACGCATTGCGCGCGAGGATGTCGGCCAGCTCCAGGGCGCCCTCGAAGGTCTCGTCCCCGGGCAGGACCCCCGACGCGTCGATGGGCAGGCCGTCCTCGTCCGCGCGATAGGCGCCCACGCCGTCGAAGTGCTCGAGGCCGAAGCCGATCTGGTCCATCACCTCGTGGCAGCTCGCGCACTCGGGATCCGCGCGGTGCTGCTCCAGGCGCTCGCGCAGCGGCAGGTCCTGATCGACGCCCTCGGGCAGCCCCTCGACGCCCGGCGGCGGCGGCTCGGGCTCGCTGCACAGCAGCTGCGAGAGGACCCACTGGCCCCGCTTCACGGGCGACGTGCGCGTGGGATACGACGTCGCCGTCAGCAGCCCCGCCATGCTCAGCAGGCCGCGACGGTCGGCGGGCGCGACGAGGGCGAAGTCGTCGCCGGTGACGCCGTCGATCCCGTAGTGGGCCGCCAGGCGGGCGTTCACGCGGGTCTCCGTCGACGTCAGGAGCTCCGTCATCGGGCGGCCGTCGCGCAGGAAGGTGCGGAAGAACAGCCGCATCTCCTCGGCCATCGCCGCGCGCAGGGGCTCGTCGAAGTCGGGGAAGTGCCAGACGTCCGGGGCGGCGTCGGCGATCGCGCGGACGTAGAGCCACTGCCCCGCGAAGTTGTCGACCAGCGCCTCCGCCTTCGGGTCGGCGAGCATGCGGCGGGCCTGGCGGACGAGCTCGTCTCCGGCGAGGGACCCCGCGTCGGCCGCCGCCGTCAGCTCCGCGTCCGGCATCGACGACCACAGGAAGTACGACAGCCGCGAGGCCAGCTCGTGCTGGGTCACGGGGTGGACGGTGGGGTCGTCCGGGGCCGCGTCGCGCTCGAAGCAATAGACGAAGTGAGGCGACATCAGCGCCGCCTTGAAGCTCTGCCGGACGGCGCCGTCGAAGCCCTCACCGAGGCTCCTGGCGACCTCCAGGAAGCCGACGTAGGAGTCGACCTCCTCGGCCGCCACCGGTCGACGGAAGGCGCGGGGCAGGAACGCCTCGAGCGTGGTGCGCAGGCACGCCTCTTCGCCCGCCTCGGACCCGGGCTCGCACGGCACCAGCGCCTCCCGGGCCTCGTTGGGCTCGGGCGACCAGCCGAGCGGCCCCTCGACCCGGAACCAGTCGACGTAGAGGTTGCGGTCCTCGCCCGCGTCGGGGTCGTAGAAGTCGTTCGTGAAGGCGACGGCGAACTTGCGGGAGCCCGCGCCGACCTCGAACTCCGCGGTGTACTCCCGGGGCTCCGCCCGGGGCGCGTCCACGTCGAAGCCCACGACGTCGATGTCGTCCACCCGGATCTCGGCGTGGGGGAGCGCGTCCCCGCCGAGCGTCGAGGCGAGCAGGGCCGTCACCCGGTACGTCCCCTCGAAGGGCGCCTCGAGGAAGACCGACACCTCGCCGTTGGACCACAGGTTCCACCCCCGCCCCTCCCAGGGCCCTCCGTTCGTGGTGGTGGTGTTCTCGTCCTCCGCCTCCACCACGACGTCGAGCGGGACGCCCTCGGGGGGCCGCGCGAGCACCTCGTCCAGCAGCTCGTCGGCCGCCCGCTCGTACATCTCGACGTGGAACGGCGACGTCGACAGCACCGACGCGATGTTGTCGAAGCCGTAGCCGATGTCGTCTTCGGGGAAGTCCCGGGCGGGCGTGAGCGCGGTGCCGAGCAGGTCGCGCACCGTGTTGTCGTACTCCGCCCGGTTGAGGCGATGCACCACGACGGTCCCGGGGTCGACGCCCGGGGTCGGCGCCTCGTCGCCCGCGTCCTCGCACCCGAGGGGCAGGACCACCAAGAGGACCAGAAACGGCGCAGCCTTGCTCATGCGGCTCGCATCATCGCCCCTCGGGGCGCTGCGTCAAGGGATCCCGACGTCCCAGGCAATACACTCTCCTGGACGCTCGTACCCGACTCGTGCCTGCCCGTCGGCAGCTCCGGAGATCCTCATGTCCTTCCTCGGCAACCTCGTCTGGCTCATCTTCGGCGGCCTCCTCTCCTGCCTCATCTACTGCCTCGGCGGCCTGCTGCTCTGCCTCACGATCGTGGGCATCCCGTTCGGCCTCCAGGCCTTCAAGCTCGGGTTCGCGAGCCTCGCGCCCTTCGGCAAGGACCTGCACGTCGACAAGAACTTCTCCGGCCCGCTGACGGTCGTCTTCAACATCGTGTGGCTGCTCGTGGTGGGCTGGGAGCTGGCCCTCGCGCACCTCGCGCACGCGGCGTTCCTCGCCCTCACGATCGTCGGCATCCCGTTCGCGCTCCAGCACCTCAAGCTCGTGCCCATGAGCCTGATGCCCTTCGGTCAGGACCTCCGCTGATCGATCAGCGTCGCTCGGAGCACACGAACCCGAGCACGCCCCCGCCGGTCGCCGAGTCCGGCCCGAGCCCCTTGTCGCACAGGTTGTCGTTCCACAGCCCGGCGTTGTCGCCTGCGTACAGGTGCACGCAGTGCTCCTCGCCGTCGCGGTTGTCGGGGTCGATGTCGCGCCAGTGGGTGAAGTCCAGCGGCGAGCCGTCCTCCCACACGAACGTGCCCTCCTCGTCCTGGTCCTGCAGGCCGATCCAGTGGCCCTGGGTGTCGTAGAGGCCGATGCGCTGGAGGATCGAGGCCAGCACGTCCTGCTCCGCCGCCGACAGGATCGACGCGAGCCCGTCTCGCCGGGATCCGTCGCAGGCCGCCTGGCCGTGCCACCACGTGGCCGGGTCCGAACACACGACGTAGTAGACGCTGCCGCCGTCGGAGGCCGTGCAGTCGAGCCCGTCGCAGTCCGGATCGAGCCCGTCGCCCGCCTCGTCGCCGGCCCAGGGATGCACCTCGGCGTCGAAGTCGTCGCAGTCGCCGGGATCCGCGACGTACCCGGGGGGCGCCTCGCAGCCGCGCTCCGTGAGCTCGCTGCCCCACCCGTCCTCGTCCCAGTCCCGGAACCACGTCGACGGCGTGCAGACGGTCACGTCCACCGCGTCCGAGCCGCCCGCGCCCTGGGCGTCGATGGCCGTCAGCTGGAGGGTGTGCGCGCCCGGGGTGAGCTGCGCGGTGAAGGTCGTGGTGCCGGTGTTGTCGGGCGACCCCTCGAGCAGGGTCCCGTCGATCGACGACGTCCACACGACCTCGAGGTTCTCGGGCCGGGTCACCCCGTCGCCGACGCGGCCCTCGAACGTGAGCTCGTCGCCCGCGAACAAGGTCGCGGCGGCCTGGGGCAGCACGATCGTGGCCTCGGGCGGGGAGTTGCGGACGCCGACCTCGCCGTCGTTGCAGGCGAAGGCCGAGGCGAGGGCGAAGGCGAGCGCGAGTGGAAGGAAGACCCGACGCATGATCCGAGGCTACCTCGACGCCGGGGCGGTGGAGGCGGGCGAAAAGGGGCCGGCGGGGGCCCTTGCGCGGGCCGTCGGCGATGCGGATCATCGATGCATGCAGGTCCGCAGCCTCTCCCTGGCCGTCGCGCTCGCCTCGAGCGGCTGCCCGACGTCCGGCGAGGAGCCGCCGCCGCCGGGACCGCCCGCCCTCGAGTGGGCGGTGGAGGGCTCGGTGTCCCCCGATGCCGTGAACTTCGGGGCCGTCGAGGTGGGCTACGACGGGGCTGTGGACCTGGTGCTCAGCAACACGGGCGGGACCCCGCTGCGGTCACTCTGGGTCGACGCCTCGAAGCACCCCGCGTTGACCCTCGCCCCCAGCGCCCCCCCGCGGTTCCTCGACGCCGGGGCCACCACCTCCGTGCGCCTGCACTACCGGCCCACCGAGGACGCGGCCTTGGAGGAGGTCCTCTGGATTCGGTCCGACGACCCCGCGAACGAGGAGGTCGAGGTCGCGATCGTGGGCGACGGCCTGGGCCCGGTGGCGAGCCTGCGCGTCGTGGAGGGTCCCGGGGACGTGGTCGTGGGGTGCGAGGCCCCCGCCCAGCTCGTGCTCTCGAACGTCGGACGGGGCGGGGAGGTCACCAACCGCGGCGTCGAGATCGTGGGCGACGACCGGGGCGCCTTCTCGTCCTTGCGGCCCGCGAACGAGACGTGGATCCTGGCGCCGGGAGACGAGGCCGCGTTCGGCGTGCGCTTCCTGCCGGGCCGCCTCGGCGCACACGCGGCGACCGTCACCGCAGACGAGCCGGGCGACGCGAGCGACGCGGCCGTGGAGATCGGCGGAGAGGGACTGCCCGGGCCGACCACCACCGACGCCTTCGTCCAGTCCGCCGGGTCGCGCGCCGACCTGCTCTTCGTCGTCGACGACTCTCCCGGCATGGACCACACGGCCCTGCTCGCGGCGGCCGTGGATCTGGTCGACGCCCTCGACGGCCACGGGATGGACTGGCACGTGGGCGTCCTGACGACCGACGTCGCCGAGCTGGGGACGCTGCGTGGGCCGCCTGCCTGGGTCCACGCCGGCCACGCCGATCCCGTCGCCGCCCTGCGGGACGCCTTCGATGTAGGCAACGAGGGCAGCGAGATCGAGCAGGGCCTCCACCAGGCGCTCCTCGCGCTCACGCCGCCCCGGATCGACGGCGTGAACGCGGGGTTCGTGCGCGACGACTCGCTCCTGCACCTCGTGTTCGTCTCCGACGAGGACGACCTCAGCCAGGCCGCCGCGAACTGGGCCCCGGCCGAGTACGCCGACTTCTTCACGACCCGGAAGGCCGACCCGGCCGACGTCGTCGTTTCGGACATCACCGGGGGGCCCGCGGGCTGCCCCGACGCCTCGGCCGCGCCCGCGTACGCCGAGGTCACCCAGCTCGTGGGCGGCGCGAGCTGGTCCTTCTGCGATCCGAGCTGGGCCCCCGCGATGGACGGGATCGCGGGCGCATCTCGACGCCGCGCGCGCCGCTTCGCCCTCTCCGTCCCGGCCATCCCGGGGACCGTAGAGACCTCCGTGGACGGAGCGCCGGTCGCGACGTCCTACGATCCGGACCACGGGGAGGTCGTCTTCGATCCCGGCGCCGCGCCCGCCCCCGACGCGGAGATCGTGGTCACCTACGCCGCCGTCGGCTGCCTCTGACGCAGCTCGGACGCGGCGACGATCGCGGCGGTCAGCAGCAGCACGGCCCCCAGCTGATGCATCGACGCGACCGGGACCGCCACGCGGGACATCAACGTCACGACGCCCAGGGTCACCTGCAGCAGCGCCGCCGCCCCCACCGCGTGCACCGCGAGCCGCGCCGGGGGTGACTCGACGCCGCGCAGCCGCCACCAGAACCCCGCGACCGCCACGAACACGGCAGTGGCGAGCCAGCGGTGATCGAACTGCACGGTGACGATGTTCTCGAACACGTTCCGCCAGGCCGGCTCGAGCACGAACAGACCGGGCGGGACGAGGCCGTCGCCCATGAGGGGGAAGGTGCGAATGGAGAACCCGGAGTTGAGGGCGAGCCCGGCGTCGAGGCCCGCCACGAAGGCGCCGCTGATGGCCGTCACGTACACGCCCGCGGCGATGCCCAGGGCGGCGCGCGAGCCCCCCGTGCTCTCCCCACGGGGCCGCAGCACGCCGATGGCGGTCCACAGGACGAGGGCGTAGATGAGGACGGCGAGGCCGAAGTGCACGGCGAGGCGGTACTGGCTGACGTCGGGCCGGTCGACGAGCCCGGACTTCACCATCCACCACCCCACGAGGCCCTGGAGCCCCCCCATTGCGAAGAGGCCGAACAGCTTCAGGCCGAAGGTCTTGGACACCCGCTGGCGCACGAAGAACCAGGCCATGGGGAGGCCGAACACCAGCCCGACGCCGCGCCCCAGGAGCCGGTGCGCGTACTCGAACGCGAAGATCTGCTTGAACTCGCCGAGGGTCATCCCGACGTTCAGCTTTCGGTACTCGGGATAGGCCTGGTACTTCGAGAAGACGTCCTGCCATCCCGCCTCGGAGAGCGGGGGCAGCGTCCCCATCAGGGGGCGCCATTCGACCATGGACAGCCCCGAGTCCGTGAGGCGCGTGAGGCCGCCCACCAGCACCATCGCCGCGACCATGCCGGAGACGACCAGCAGCCAGAGCCCCACCGCGCGGCGCGAGCCCTGCTCGACGTCCCCGGTCACTCGAGCGTGAAGGCCGCCGACACGACCTCGTCGGCGCCGGGGATGACGACCCGGAAGCGGTAGTCGCCCGCGGGCAGATCGTAGCCCGGCTCCCGCCGGGTGATGGGGAGGGTGAACGTCCACCGGAACTCGCGCGCGACGCGGGGTTCGTCCGGGTCCTCCTCGGGGGCCACGTCGCGGTAGCCGGGCTCGGGCGCGAGCTCGACCCAGAAGGCGTAGGAGTCCGAGTCGACCGGGCTCCCGTTGGCCCACGTCACGTCCGTGAAGTCCGCCCCCGAGGCCCGCTGGAGCACGGCGATCGGCCGGCCCACCCAAGGCTCGGAGCCGTTGACGGTGAACGTCGCCGCGCCCGCCCGGTCCACGACCGCGTCCGGCTCGAGGATCACGGTCCCGACCTCCAGCGCCTCCTCGGGGACGGTCGGCTCGTCCGCGCCGTCCTGGTCGAAGAGCGGCGTGACGCCGGGCTCCTCGAACGACAGGGACGGCTCCTCGCCCGCGCGCTCCGCCACCCACGCCGTGAAGATCTCGTCGAGCCGATCGCGCATGTACTCGCCCTGCTTCGGGCCCCACATCGAGCCGCTGGACTCGTAGCCGCCCAGCCACCAGTCGTCCTCCTCGAGCTGGTAGCCGAGGTAGTCGTTCCCGTACCCCACGAAGAGCACGTCGTCGACGCCGTCGTGGGCCTGGAGGCGCGCGACCGAGCCCTCCGCGAGGCGGGTCCCGGACTCCCCGGGCCACGACACGAAGTGTAGGTCCCCGAGGCGCCCGACGGTGTGCATCGAGACCATCGGCGCGGGCGACTCCTCGGGGAACTCGGTGCACCCGACCGTGAGGTCGTCCTGCCGCTGGGGCCCGAGCTCGCAGTCGGGCTCGGAGTTGCAGTAGACGCCGCCGTTCGGATACGCGAACTCGCCCATGGGGTAGTCGAGCACGCCGAGGTTGATGGGGTAGCGGGTGGTCGACGCGAAGATGTCCGGCTCGGCGGTGGTGGTGATGCCCGCGATCGCCGTGGTGACGACGTCGGTCATGTGCACGGCGATGCGCTCGAAGCGGTCGTAGGCGCCGGGCTTCGGGCTGAGGTTCTCGCCGGGGACGTCGGGCGACTTGGCGGACATGTCGCCGCCCCACGAGGACAGGTGGAGGGCCGTCACCGGCGTGTCGAAGGACGCCTCGATCTTCTCCTCGACCGCCCCGTGCTGCTGCGCGGAGAGCGTGTAGTCGGCCGAGCCCAGGGCCGTCGCGTGCGTCGAATAGGACAAGACGACGGCGAAGGCTTCGCCGCCGCGCGTGACGTAGACGACGGGGGTGGTGCCGTTCGTGTGGTCCTCGCCGTCCTCGCAGCGCCGGTCCTCGTGGGCCTCGTCCGTGTAGGCCATCGCGTGACCCAGCTCGGCGGGCGCGAGATCGGCGTACGCGGCCTCGATCGAGTCGGCGAGGGCGCCGATCATCCGCTGGTACCAGTTGGCCTCGAAGATGTCGACCATGGCCTGGATCACGCGATTGTCGATGAACCGGCCGGGGGTCGCGTGGCTGTGGGTCGCGCCGATGACGAGGGCGTCGTCGATGTCGCGGCCCGTGCGGGCGAGGATCTCCGCCACGACCCCGTCGCGCACCTGCTGGGGGACCGCGATCGCGTCGAGGCGCATGAGGACGAGCTCGAACCCGTCCCCGCGGCTGAACACGACGACCTTCGCGCCGGGGTGCCCGTGGAAGCGGTTCGTGCCGGGGAAGATGCGGGAGTAGGGCGTGCCCAGGCTGTCGATGCCGAAGGGGGCGTCGCCGGTGGTGCCGATGCCCAGCGGCGCCGGGAGCGCGACCCGGGAGGCGCCCGCCTGGAACTCGCCCGGCTCGGGGCCGTCGGCCGTGCAGGCGAGGAGGAGGAGGAGGGGAAGGACGACGAGCGTGAAGCGCATGGGGGACTCCGAGGGCGGGGAGTCTACTGGACGCGGCCCCATCGGAGGCCCAGGATCGGGGGGCGTGAGTCGTGCCTCCCCCCGATCGTGGTTCGGTGCCCTGCTCCTGGCGTTGCCCGCCTGGGTCGGCCTGGTCTGGATGGGGCTGCCCGCCCAGGGGGACTCGCCCGCCGAGCGCATGGCGGCCCGGGAGACGACCCACCGCCCTCCGCCCGTGGCCACGACGGACGCCTCCGAGCCCGAGCCCGCCGCGATCGTCGCGGTCGCCGAGCCCGCGGCCGAGGAGCCCGCGGCCGAGGAGCCCCGCATCCTGCTGCCCTTCGAGGGCGACGGCCGCCGCATGCGCGTGCCCGTGACCCTCGGCGGACCGCGCGGCACCCTCGACACCTGGTTCCTCTTCGACACCGGGGCGACGTTCACGACGGTCGACCGGGCGACCCTGGCGCGGTTGGGGCTGCCCGCGGACGGCGGCCCGGAGCTCACGCTGAACACGGCCAACGGGGCCATCTCCACGTCGCTCGTGCTGTTCGACCGCATCGTGGTCGGGGACGAGGGGGTAGACGGCGTCTCGGCGGCGATCTGCGACGAGTGCGCGGGCACGGAGTACGCGGGCCTGCTCGGGCTCAACGTCACGGGGCGGTACAAGACGTCCATCGACCACGACGCGCGGGAGGTGGAGCTGGTGCCCCTCGACGTCCAGGACCGCACCGTCGACGTGACCCGCTGGCTCGATCTCCGCGGCCGGGCCCGCACGTACCCCGGGATCAAGACCGAGGTCGAGGTCAGCGGGAGCAACCGGTCCGGGCGACGCATCGACGAGGCCGTCGCGTCCGTGTCCTGCAGCACCGGCGAGTTCGCGGTCCAGCTCGACGACATCCCCCCCGGCGGCGAGGCCACGACCAGCATCGACCTGCCGGCGGCCCAGGACTGCGAGTCGTTCCGGCTCCAGCTCCTCTCGGCGAGGTGGTGATGTCCGGGTTCCTCAAGCGCGAGGGGCGGCTCCTGCTGGCAGCGGCGGCGCTCATCGTGCTGATGAACGTCCCCTACGGCCGGTACGTCCTCTATCCGTTCACGATCTTCTCCACGTGGATCCACGAGATGTGTCACGGGCTCGCGGCGATCGTGCTCGGGGGCTCCATTCGGGAGATCGAGATCTTCTCGGACGGAAGCGGCCTGGCCTACACCGCGCGCCCCACGGGCCGCATCCCCACCGCCCTCGTGGCGAGCGCGGGGTACGTGGGGACGGCCGTCATCGGCGGGGGGATGCTGCTGGTCCGCAACCGCAGGCACGCGGGCACGGTGGGGCTGGCCCTGCTCGGCGGGGCGATGGTCCTGTCCACCCTGCTGTGGGTGCGCAACCTGTTCGGCGTCGTGGCCACGCCCCTCCTCGGGGTCGGCCTCATCGTGGCCACCCGGGCGTCCGCCGAGTGGGCGGGGCGCCTCTACACGTTCCTGGCCGTGACCTGCTGCCTCAACGCCATCACGTCGATTCGCGTGCTGTTCGGCTCGAACCTCGTGGTGGCGGGCAAACCCGCCGGATCGAGCGACGCCCAGACCGTGGCCGACGCGTTGTTCCTGCCCGCCCCGGTGTGGGCGGCGAGTTGGATGCTGCTCGCGTTCCTGCTCGTGGGCGGCGCGCTGTACAGTTCGAGAGAGCCTCCGAGGAGGAGCTGATGTCCGAAGACGCCCCCGACGCCCGCCTCACCCTGCTCCGCGACGAGCTCGCCGGGCTCCTCGCCCGCCTCGACAGCCTCGAGCGCCGCGCGGAGGCCCTCACCACCCGGTCCGACGCCGTCGACGCGCGGCTCGCCGATCAAGCCTCGAGGTTCGAAGGCCAGTCGGAGTACGTCGAGGGGCTGGGGCGCGGCGCATCCGCGGTGCTCTCGCGGCTCGACGGCGAGGTGGCGCGCTCGGACACGCTGGACGACGGCCTGGCGGGCGCGATCCGTCGGCTCGACGGACTCGAGTCTCAGCTGCTCCGCCTCGCGGGGCGCGCCGACGGAAACGCCGCTGCGGTCGAAGAGATCGGCAAGCGCCTGGCCGTCGTGGAGGAGTCGATCCAGAGCAGCGATCTGCGTCTGGGGATCCTCGAGACCCGGGACGAGGCCGACGAATGATCGGCTCGGGTTCGGCTCCTCGTCGAGATGTCCCTCATGATCGAGGTTGACGGCGAATCGAGGCCTTTCTAGCCTGAGATTTGCAGGGTAGGAATATACAACTTTATAAAGGAGAATTTCATAATGACGCACTACGAAGCACTCCTCGCGCTCGTTCACTCCCTCGAGACCGACTTCAACAAGTTCTACGGCAAGGGCAACAAGGCCGCGGGGACCCGGGTGCGCAAGGGCATGCAGGATCTCAAGGCGCTCGCCCAGGAGATCCGCGTGGACGTGCAGAGCAAGAAGAGCGGCTGACCTCGCCGCCCGTCAAGGGCGTCGCATGCACACCCTTCGCCCGAACCGGGTCTCGAGCTGCGCCGCCGCGAGGCTGAGCTCATCGCCCCGAAACACGTCGATATGACGTCCCTTGACGCGCCCGCCGGTGTCTTCGGCCACGCGGGCGCCCACGCCCTCGATGATCAGATCGGCCCCCAGGGGAACGACGCGACGGTCCACGGCCACGGTGCGGCCCGCCTCGGCGCAGGTGCGGGCGGCGGTCTTGGCGCAGGAGAGTTCTTCGAAGCAGTGGCGGCCTTCGCGCTCCACGTAGTGGACGTAGCGCCCGTCGACGGTCCGGCCGCTGCCCTGCATCATCACGCCGCCGGGGTTCGCCTTCGTGGAGAAGAGGAAGTCCGTGCGGTAGGTGCCTTGGAGGCCGCAGGGGTCGCGGATGTTCCGCTCGGGGTCGAACTCCGCCTCCACGGCGAGCACGTAGGCGGTCAGCTTGAAGTCGCCGAGGTCCGTCCAGCCCGCGGGGCAGCTCTCGGAGACGTCCGGAACGGGCGGGTTCACGGGCGCTTCGTCGGCCGGGTGGGAGACGGGGGCGCGCACGGCGCCGGTCGGCATGGGCACGAACGGCAGCGCCACGGCGTCGGGATCGACCACCGCGGGGGCGGCGTCGGCGCGCGCGGCTTCGAAGTACGGGGGGGGCACCACGGCGGCCAGCGAGAACGCGAGGGCGAGGCCGACGAAGGCGGTGATGTGTCCTGCGCCGCGAGGCGCGTTGGTGAGGCTCTGCTTCATGTTCCACCTTCCCGGAGTCCGGGGTCCGCTCGTGCTTCTGCGTCCTCTCCTTTCGGTCCTTCGCGGCGCTCCTTGAGCCCATGTTCCGATCCATCAAAGGGCCGATTACCTTACCAGCGCCGGCGATCCGCGAGGGAGGCCACGCCGACTGAGTGCTAGGCCGCCGTGCCTCGGAGCTGTCGCTCGACGAGGCGACGGTAGAGGCCGTCCTCTTCGACGAGCTCGCCGTGCGCGCCCGCCTGGACGACCCTCCCTTCATCGAGCACGAGGACTCGGTCCGCCTCCTTCACGGTGGAGAGCCGATGGGCGATCACGAGCGTGGTGCGGCCCTTCATGAGGCGACCGAGGGCCTCCTGCACGAGGTGCTCGGACTCGGCGTCGAGGGCGGAGGTGGCCTCGTCCAGGACGAGGATCCGCGGGTCCTTGAGCAGGGCACGGGCGATGGCGACCCGCTGCTTCTGGCCGCCGCTGAGGCGCACGCCCCGCTCGCCCACCATCGTCTCGTAGCCCTCCGAGAACTCCGCGATGAAGTCGTGGGCGTTGGCGGCGCGCGCGGCGGCCTCCACGGCCTCGTCGGACGCGCCCGGGCGGCCGTAGAGGATGTTCTCGCGGACGGTCGTGGCGAAGAGGATCGGCTCCTGGCTCACCACGCCGACCTGCTCGCGGAGCCAGTCGGGGTCGAGCTCGCGGTAGTCGACCCCGTCGAGGACGACCCGGCCCGCGTCGGGGTCGTAGAACCGCGACAGCAAGGCCGCGACGGTGGACTTGCCCCCGCCCGACGGCCCCACGAGCGCGACGACCCGCCCCGGGGAGAGCTCGAGGTCCAGGCCCGTCAGCACCGGCGAGTCGAGCCGGGCGGGGTACGCGAAGTCGACGCCCTCGAACCGCACGTCGCCGGTGGTCGCCTCCGGGGTGGCCTCGCCGGACCGCACCCGGGGCGCCCGATCCATGAGCTCGAAGACCCGCTCGGACGCGCCCACGGCCTTCATGAAGTCCTGCCAAAGCCCGGACAGCGCGGCGATGCTCATGGCGAGGGTGAAGGTGTAGAGCAGGAACGACGTCAGCTGGCCCATGCTGATGCCGCCGTCGGCGAGGAGGATGCCGCCGTACCAGAGCACCACCGCGATGGCCGCGTACGCCCCGAAGCTGGCCGTCCCCGCGAAGATCGACGCGACGCGCGCGCGCTCCTTGCCCAGCTCGAAGCTGCGGTCCACGGCCGCGCCGTAGCGCAGGCTCTCCTGCTCCTCCCGGGCGAAGGCCCGGACGGTGCGGATGCCCCCGATCGTCTCCTCCGCCACGTCGTTGGCCTCGGCCAGCGCGTCCTGCGCGTCCCGGGAGATGCGCCTCACGACCCGCCCGAACCACGCCGCCCCGAGGGCCACGATGGGCACGGTCGCGAGCATGACGAGGGTGAGGCGCCAGGACGAGACGAAGAGGATGACCAGCGACCCGATCCCCATGGCCGAGAAGCGCAGGAACATGGAGATGTTCACGGTGACGGCGTTCTGCAGCACGGTCGTGTCGCTCGACAGGCGGTTGATGAGCTCGCCCGTGCGCCGGTCGTCGAAGAAGCCGATCTCCTGGTGGATCACGGAGCGATAGACCGCCGCGCGGAGCCGCGCGACCACCCGCTCCCCCGCCACGGTGAAGAGGTAGGAGCGCAGGGCCGTGAACCCCGCCGCGACGAAGAAGAGGACCAGCAGGATCCCCGCCGAGCCGTTGACCACCTCCCGGCCTGCGCCCTCGAGCACGCCGTCGATGATCCGCTCGACGAACTTCGGATAGACGAGGTTGAGGGCGGCCGCGAGGATCAGCGAGACGGTGCCGATCGAGAGCGCGACGGCCTCCGGTCGGGCGAGCTCGATCAGGCGGCGCAGGGTCAGGCGGCGGGGGCGTGAGGCGGCGTTCGGCACCGACCCATGGTGGATCCCAGGCCCCCGCTGTCAAGGGCCCAGGGCCCGGGATATAACAGGGACGTGGCGGATCGCGACACCAAGGGCGGGGCCGTCGATCCCCGCCTGCGCATCTCCGAGCTGCTCCGAAACGTCCGCGACGGCCGCGAGCCGACGGCGGCGCGCGAGGAGTTGACGCGCATCCTCGACCAGACGCGGGTCCCGGCGGGGCTGACGGTCGTGGCGCTGTACCTGGTGCCCAACGTGGGGCAGCCGCTGTGGACGGCTGGGCTGCTCGCGGCCGCCGGCATCGACGGGAGGCCCCCCAGCGACGCCGTCCTGCCGCTGGCGCCCGCCGCGAAGGTCGCGCGCGCCCCTCGACCCGCCCGCCTGCTCGGTCCCGTGGCGGTCACGGGCTGGGGCCTCGCGGACCTCGCCGAGGAGCCCGAGACGACGGAGGCCGTGGCCGTGGGTCTCCGCGCGAACCGGGCGGTGGTCGGCGCGCTGATCGCCCTGCGCGACTCCTCCACCCCGCTGCTGCCGTCGGCGTCCGAGGAGCTGCTGCGCCTCGCGGGGGTCATCCAGGCGGGGCTCGCCCCCACCGAGACGTCGGGACGGATGCGGCACAGGAAGCCGGAGCCCGCGCTCCACCCCGGGGGCCGGACGGCGGACTGGAGCACGGCCGAGCACCTCGCCGTGGGCCCCGCGCCCGCCCCCAAGAACCTCTCTTCGGGTCCCCCGACCGAGCAGCTGGGGCGGCTCGACTTCGCGATCAAGGGGGCGCGGGAGGGCCACTTCGACCTCGACTTCAAGGGGAAGACGGCGTTCCTGTCGGGCGCCCTGCGGGCGCTCCTCGGGCGACGCGCGGACGACGTGGTGACCTCCCTGGCGGAGGCGCGCACGATCCTCACCTCCGAGGACATCGCGACGGCCAACGCCGCGATCCGCGCCGCGCGCCCGCCGCACTCCTTCTTCGAGGCCCGGTGCCGCTTCGTCAAGGCGGACGGCCAGACGCAGCGGGGGATCATGCGCGGCTCGGTGCTTCGGGACCAGACGGGGCGCGCCGTGCGGATCTCCGGGGCCGTGCAGTTCTCGGGGACCGCCGAACAGCCCGCCGCCCCGCGCGCCGTGGGGGGCCGCGATCCACTCACGGACCTGCCGGTGCGCAAGGTGATGCTGAAGCGCATCCAGAGCGCCATCGATCGCAGCCGGCGAGGCGAGTACGAGCACGCCGCCCTGGTCCTCGTGGACCTCGACCGCTTCAAGCGCTTCAACGAGGCCCTGGGCCACGAAGCCGGAGACTCGCTGCTCCAGGGCACCGTGGCCCGGCTGCGGCGCTGCGTCCGCCCCGGCGACGCCCTCGGGAGGCTGCACGGCGACAAGTTCGCGCTGCTGCTCGAGGCCGTCCGCAGCGGCCACGACGCGGAGCAGCTGGCCCGTCGCATCCACGAGGAGCTGGTGGTGGGCATCGAGGTCGACGGCCGCGACGTGGTGGTGTCGGCGTGCGTCGGCATCGCGCCCACCAGCCTCGGGTTCGGGAAGGCCCAGGACCTGCTGGACGCGGCCGACGTCGCCCTGCGCCGGTCCCGGGCGACCGGGCCGGGGACGACCACCGTCTACCGGCGGGACATGCAGGTGGGGGCGAGGGCCCTGCTCGACCTCGAGACCGACGTCCGTCGCGCCGTCGAGCGGCGGGAGCTCACCGTGGAGTACGAGCCCGTCGTGCGGCTCGTGGACGGGCTGCTCCTGGGGCTGCACGTGCGGCCGACCTGGGAGCACTCGATCCGGGGGATCGTGCCCGCCGAGGTCTTTCTCCCCATGGCCGAGGCGGCGGGCCTCGAGCTGCCCCTCGCGTGGTGGCAGCTTCGGCGCGCCTGCCAGGACGGTCGCCGCTGGTCCGCCACCGCCGCGGCCGACCCGCTCGCGTCGGACTCCAAGGAGCCGCCGCTGTTCGTCGGCTGCGGCCTCACCGAGTCGCAGCTGCGGCGCCCCGACCTCGCCGAGGCGCTGTCGTCCCTGCTGCTGGAGACGCGCCTGCGGCCGGAGAACCTGGTCCTCGAGCTGCCCGAGTCGTCGTGGCCCGAGGGGGAGATGGGCGCGGACCGGATCGAGCTCCTCGAGCGCATCCGCGCGTTCGGGGTGCAGCTCATCGCGGGCGGCGGGTCGGTGTCCGGGAGCCTGGAGGCCGTGCGTCGCCTGCCCGTCGACGGCCTCGTGCTCGCCCCCGACCTCGTGCGGCAGGTCGCCGAGGAGCCCCGCGCCCGGGCGATCGTGAGCCGCCTCCTGGAGCTGGCCCAGGAGCTCGACGTGCCCGTCGTGGCCCGCGGCATCGCCGACCTCGCGGTGCTCGAGACCCTGCAGACGCTCGGGTGCCGCGCCGGCCAGGGACCGCTGCTGTCCGAAGCCCTCGCCCCCGGAGCGCTGGGCGATCTGCCGGTCCGCCGCTCCCTGTGGTAGGGCGCGGCCGGGCGCTCACTGTCAGGCGACGCCGATCTCCCGGAGCCGACGGTCGAGGAAGGCCTGCGCGGGCACGGGCGTCCCGTAGCCCTCCTCGAACGGCGTGAGGACGTAGTCCGGCCGCGGGTGCACGAACAACGGAAGCGACATTCGGCCGCCGTCGGCCCCTTCGGGGTTCACAACCCGGTGCGTGGTGGCGGGGAGGATGCCGCCCGTGAGCAGCTGCATCATGTCGCCCGTGTCGCAGATGAGGACGTCGCGGGGGGTCGTCACGCGCATCCACTCGCCCTCGCGCGTCTTCAGCTCGAGGCCGGGCTGCGTGCTCGCGGGCATGACCGTGATGAGGTTGATGTCTTCGTGCTCTGCGGAGCGCACCGCGCCCGCGGCGGGGGGGCCGTCCGGGTCCGGGTAGTTGAGGACGCGCAGCACGGTGTTGCCGTCCTGAATCATGTCCTCGAAGAAGCCCTGCTCGGTGCCCAGGTACTCGCCGATCCCCTGCAGCAGCAGCACGGCGAAGCGCTCGAGGCGCCGGAAGTACTCCCGCACGGCGGCGTTGAACTCGGGGACCTCGGCCGGGTAGTGGTTGTCGGGCACGGCGCCGGAGACCCGGTAGGGGTGACCGTCCGGGAGGTCGCGGCCGACCTGCCAGAACTCCTTGAGGTCGGCGACGGGGCGGCCCTTGGCGCGCTCGAGGCCCATGGGCGTGAACCCGCGCTGGCGGCCGGTCCCCGGCGCCTCATAGCGACCCTTGACCTCGTCCGGCAGCGCGAACACCGACGCGGCCGTGGAGTAGACGCGGCCCAGCAGCTCGCGATCGATGGGGTGGTCGGTCACGGCCACGAAGCCGAACCGCTCGAGACCCTCGCCCAGAACCTTCACGAACCGGGGACGCGACCGTCGGTCCGCGAAGTCGAGCAGGCTGACCACGGGGATGGTCGGCTGGATCACGAGTCCTGACCTCCGATCCCGACGACCCGCTCCGGCGGGGCGAAGAATGGATCGGCGCGGTATCTATCACAATCCGCGAGAACCCGGATCCCCTTCGCCGCGGCGGGCCGGGCGGCTCAGAGGCCCAGGACGCCCTCCACGCGCTCGATGAGGGCGAGGCGGCCGCGGGTCACGGGGCTCTCGCCGTCCAGGAGGGCGGCCGTCGCCTCCAGGACCGTGGCGAGGTCGAACAGCTGCACGCTCGGGTCGATCGTGGGCTTCCCGCCTGGGTGCACCGGCTGCCACGCCGTCATCACGTCGGAGGCGCCCCTCAGCAGCGCGTCGACGGCGCCGAGGGCGAGGCGTCCCGCGATCATTCGGTCCTGGTAGCTGGGGCTCCCGCCGCGCACGAGGTGGCCCAGGACCGTGGCGCGGACCTCGAGCCCCTGGACCCGACCCTCGAGCCGGTCCTCGATCCCTCGCACCAGGTCGCTGCACGGCACCTTCACCCCCTCGGCCTTGATGATCAGGACCCGACGCTTGCCGCGCTCTCCGAACGCCCGGTCCACGACGGTCACGACCTGCGCGACGACCTCCTCCTCGCTCCGTCCGTGCTCCCGCAGCAGCATCGCGTCCGCCCCCGCCGCGACCGCGCTCGCCATGGCGAGGTAGCCGCAGTCGCGCCCCATCACCTCCACGATGAAGGCGCGGTGGTGGGCCCGGGCGGTGTCGGAGATGCGGTCGCAGGCCTCCACGATCGTGTTGAGGGCGGTGTCCACGCCGATCGCGAGGCCGGTGCAGCCGATGTCGTTGTCGATGGAGGCCGGGATCCCCACCACCGCGACGCCCTGCTCCGCGGCGAGGAGGTGGGCCCCGGTGAGGGAGCCGTTGCCGCCGATGACCACCAGGCCCTGCACGTCGCGGTCGCGGAGGACGGCGGCGGCCGCGGCGCGGCCTTCGGGGGTGCGGAAGCGCGCGCTGCGGGCGGAGCCGAGGAGCGTGCCCCCGAAGGCGGACGCGGCGTCGAGCTCGTTGGTGGGGAGCAGCGGCGCCATGCGCCCGTCGATGAGGCCGTCGTAGCCGTTCTCGACGCCCAGGACCTCCACGTCGTGGCCGGCGGCGAGCTTCACGACGGCGCGGATCGCGGGGTTCATGCCGGGGGCGTCGCCGCCGGAGGTGAGGACGGCGATTCGTCGAATGGTCATCGCGGAAGTCTAGACGGACGGTCACGGACCCGATGTCCCCCGCGGCCGGCCGTCTAGACTCGGTCGATGCGCGGCGTGCTGATCGGGGGGGTCGTCCTGCTCGCGGGGTGCGTGGATCCGCCCCCCGACGCGGAGGTGTGCGGCGCGGGGCTCATCGACGACGACGGCGTCTGCGTCCCCGAGGAGTGCGGGCGGGGGCCCTTCGGCGTGGGGACGGAGGAGGCGATCTTCGTGGCGCCGTCGCCGCGGGGGACCGACGGAGGCGCGGGCACGGCGGACGACCCCCTGGCGCGCATCGGCCCCGCCGTCGACCTCGCGTTCACCTCGGGGGTCGGCGCCGTCCGCCTCGCCGACGGGCAGTACCTCGGATCGGTGTCCTTCGGCCGCACCGCCGACGGCGTGCGCGTCACGGGCCGCTGCCCCGCCCTCACGATCCTCGACGGCGGCGGCCTGGCCGGGGCGACGGTCACGGTGCACGCCGACGGCGTCCAGCTCGCGGGCATGACGGTCACGGGAGGCGCCCCCGGGATCGCGGTGCTGCCGTCGGACGAGGACGGCTCGGCGAGGCTCGCGGCCTCGGATCTGGAGATCGTGGACAACGGCTTCGCGGGGCTCGTGGTGGCGGGCAACCCCGAGGTCGAGGCCGACCTGCGCGACTCGTCGATCACGGGCACCGCGCCCCGGGCCGAGGGCGCCGACGCGCACGCCCTGCTGGTGGAGGGCGGCGCGAGGCTCGGCGCGGTGGGGGTCGAGATCCAGAGCAACACGGGCGTCGGCGTGGGGGCCCGGGGAGCGGTCTCGATCGCCGAGCTGGACGACGTCCGCGTGGTGCGGCTGGACCCCTTCCCCGACGGGCGCCCGGCGACGGCGCTCCGAGCGTCGGGCGGCGCGGCGATCGTCGCGACGCAGTTCTTCTCCAGCGCGACCGTGGGCGTGGGGGTGCGCGTGAGCGACGACGGCAGCCTCGTGCAGCTGGACGACGCGGTGGTGCGCGACACGACCCCGACGCCGTCGGGGGCCGGGGGCCACAGCGTCGTGGCGACCGCCGGGGGACGGGCGGTCCTGCGCGACGGCACCGCGCTGCGCGCCTCGGGGACCGCCTTGGTGGCGGAGGACGGCGCCCAGATCCAGTTCGAGGCGTGGTCCGCGAACCAGGTGGTGTCGAGGGATCCCCGGTACGGCGCGGTGGGTCTGCGGGTGGGCGAGGGCGCGATCGCGAGCGGCGACGGGCTCTCCCTCCTGACCGGGGCGGGGCCCGGGGTGGTGGTCGACGCGGGCGGGGAGTTCCACTGCACCGACTGCGAGATCCGCAGCCGCGAGTTCGCCGGGATCGTCGCGCAGCCCGCGTCCACGGTGCGATTGACGCAGGGGTCGGTGACGCTCGGGCGAGCCTCCGAGGCGCTGCGGGGCGGGGTGGGGATCCTGGGGTTCGGCGACGGCGTCGCGGGCCCGACGATCGAGATCCTGGGCACGAGCCTCGCGGACCACGCCGGCCCCGCGGTGCTGCTGCAGGGCGGGCCCGCCACCGTGTTGGTCTCGGGGGCGTCGATCGAGCGCAGCGGCTCGGGCGGGGGCGACCTGCCGCGGGCGGGGCTGGTGGCGCGCGATGGCGTGGGGCGGTGGTCGGGCGTCGTGGGCGAGCCCGACGCGACCGGGCTGTGGGTCCGGCAGTGTCTCTTCCGCGACCTCGGCGGCGACGCGATCCTGCTCCACGCGGCCACCGCCACCGTGGACACCAACACGTTCGAGGACGTGGGCGAGGCGGCGCTGCGCGTGCAGTCCTGCGCGGGGCTGACGGCCCCGGAGATCGTGGGCCCCGCGCCGACGACGGTGCTGTGCGAGGAGCCCCGGGACATGGGAGACCTGCTGCGCTACCCCGGGATCTAGATCAGGGGCGGTCGGGTGGCCGGAACCCGGGGAGGATCGACGATCCTGGGTGGGTTCCGGCCGCCTCCCGGCCAGGACTCGGGGTGGATCGACGATCCTGGGTGGGTTCCGGCCGCCTCCCGGCCAGAACTCGGGGTGGATCGACGATCCTGGGTGGGTTCCGGCCGCCTCCCGGCCAGAACTCGGGGTGGATCGACGATCCTGGGTGGGTTCCGGCCGCCTCCCGGCCAGAACTCGGGGTGG
>Ga0114933_10001711_pt1 | contig 23947 bp, 25 predicted proteins | sample 4SBtaG_FD_89691 | JGI IMG/M metagenome (GOLD analysis project Ga0114933, IMG submission 89691) | Deep subsurface microbial communities from Kolumbo volcano to uncover new lineages of life (NeLLi) - 4SBTROV12_W25 metaG | ecosystem: Environmental > Aquatic > Marine > Volcanic | place: Kolumbo... | reverse complement strand
TTTGACCCATTTGACTAATTTGATCTACCACTTCATTAGCTTTAATTAGATTATTTAAGCAATGTAGTACTACACTATAACCTTGACCTGCTAAATATAATGCTATTGCTTTTCCAATCCCTCTACTAGAGCCTGTTACTAATACTGTTTTATTCATTTTAATGATTCTACATTGCACAATTCATAAACAATTAGGATATAAAAATTAGTTAGCGAGCTTATTAGTACCAATACGGGGTAAAAAAACATTTAATTTACTTGAAATATCAATGCTACTACCTGAAATATGACAATCAAACACTGCTAAGCCTTGATCTTCGTATAATTTCTTGACCTGAATCTTCAAATAAGCACCTACTTTAATTTCAGAAACATTACTACTATAACGTCGGGTGCCAACCAAAAAACCAACATTTATCGGTTGACCCGCAAGGTGACATTGCATGCCACTGTACGCTGCAACTGTCTGCGCCATATACTCTATCCCTAACCAAGCAGGAACGGCCTCTGCATCCCCAAAAAGCCCATCATCTCTTACAACTGTGTCACAATCGATGCCCATGGGGCTATAGTCTAGAACATTATCTATTAGTACGATACGTCCCTCATGAGGGACCAAAACTGAAATATCTATATCAATCAAAATATACACCCAATAATAATAGAAACATTATTACCTCCAAAGGCAAAGGAGTTACTTTGACAAGTATTGATTCTTCGTCCTAACTTCTGACCTAATTTAATATAATTTAAAGAAGGTAAGGCTTTATCAAAATCATCATCATTAATATTCGGGGGCAATAATCCTTCATCACCACCTTGTGTTAACAACATCCAGCATAACCCTAATTCTAGCCCTGCTGAAACGCCTAAAGAATGTCCAGTTATCCCTTTAGTTGAACTTAATGCAATGGTATTGCCAAAAACTTGGTTAACCGCTTTAGCTTCCATGGCATCATTAAGTAAAGTTGCCGTACCATGCATATTTATGTAATCAATTTCAGATGATGATTTATTTGCTTGCCTCAATGCTATTTCCATAGCATCAATAACTGCACTCCCATCAGGCTCAGGGGCAGAAAAATGATACGCATCACTACTGGCACCAATTCCCTGTAACTCCACAGGGCCTTCATCTTTGCTCATAACAAATAAAACACCCGCTTCAGATAAATTAACGCCATCACGATGCTGACCAAAAGGTTTACATAATCCACTTGATACAGAATCTAAAGCATTAAACCCATAGCCCGTAAATTGACATAAACTATCAGCCCCACCAACAATAACAGCGTCACAAAATCCAAGAGAAATTAATCTACGCGCAGAAGAAAAGGCTTTACCTGTTGAAGTACAAGCGGTAGAAACAGCGTAAGCAGGACCCCTCAGTCCTAACAAATGGGCTATAAACTCTGCTCCACCAGATAATTGCTGTTGCTTATAATGAAACCCATTTGGTTTAACGCCACAATCAACAACGGATTTAATTGCTAATTCTGTATTTCTAACACCAGCGGTACTAGTTCCTAATACCACGCCTATTCGGTGAGACCCATAAGATCTAATAAACCCATCAACTGTCGCACGAATTTGGCTCAAGGCTGCTAATAACAATTGGTTGTTTTTACAATTATAAATACTAAATTGATCAGAAATTGTAGGTAACTCATATTGAATCAAACCTACATACTGCTTCGACGGCGTAAATACATCACTCAACACAAGACCGGATCTATCTCCAGCTTGGACTTGCGCTAAAATCTCTTGATTCGTTTGACCAACCGATGAAACCATCCCTAAGTCATTCAGAAATATTTTTAAATTTCCCGACATAATGTAGCCAATGTTTGTAACCTTGAACGTGAGTTTTTTACATAAGGATTTCCCTCATCCCATGCGTAACCGGCCAAAATAGAACAAATCATTTCCTTAATATTTGTTTGTTGCTTGTCATAAAAAACAACATCTTGAAGGCTAGTGTCATACCAGGCCTCAACAAAAGTACGAAACGTTTCAACACCCTTTTGTAAAGGGTCAGCAAAATCCTGCTGCCAATTAACAGGATGATCATTAAATTGCTTATTTAAAACATCAGCAGCCAAACTTGCAGATTTCATTGCTATTGTAACGCCTGAAGAAAACACGGGATCTAAAAACTCTCCGGCATTTCCTAATAACGCATAATTCCTACCATATAAAGAGTCTACAGACGCACTGTAACCATTGATAGAACTTACTTTAATGTCAAAAACAGAATTCTCTAACAAGTCTCGTAATGATGGTTCTTGGTTAATCAATTGTCGTAATAAAACTTCTGGATCTGAATGTTGGAGCTGAAAAAACTCTGAATCAGCTACCACGCCTACGCTACACCGACCATTATTAAAAGGTATTAGCCAATACCAAACATTGGTATGTTTAGGATGAACAATAATACGGATTTTATTCCGGTCATAACTTGGGGAATTGATTCGGTCTTCAACGTGTGTGAATATTGATTGTCTACATGGAAATCCTGAGGGTTTTTCAAGATTCAGTAATCTCGGTAAGACTCTACCAAAACCACTAGCATCCAACACGAAATTACCCTCAATAACATGGCTAGTACCTGAGGGTTTCTTAACTGTCAGTAAAGGATAGTTGCCACTAAAGTCTGCAGAAACTACTTCATTTTGCCAACAGACCTTAACGCCCATTTTCTGAACTTCGTTAGCTAAAAGTAAGTCAAATTTATCTCTTTGAACCTGAAATGTAGTTTCAAATCCTTTTGTAAACTTTTCAGAAAAACAAAATTCTGAATGTTTACCATTATGAATGAAAGTGGCTCCAGATTTAAGTTGAAATCCTGCAGAATTAACAGCCTTTAACATACCTGCTTCAGCAATAAATTCCATACACTGAGGTAATAAGCTTTCACCTATACTAAAGCGAGGAAAAATATCACGTTCAATTATTGTTACTTTATGCCCTTTCTGATGGAGTATAGCACCAGCAATAACCCCTGCTGGCCCAGCCCCAATAATTATGACATTACCTTTTTTAACCACTAAACATCTCTTATCATTGTAGAAAACTTTTATAATCGATTGTAATCATTCGGATATAATCTAGAGCCACTAGTTAACTTAATTATATCTTAAAAAATAATGAAAACTGTAATACGTGACTTTATCTTTCAAGAACTTATTTTTGTTACTGACCCCAAACAATTTAGTGATGATGATGACTTATTAGAAGCTGGGCTAGACAGTATGGGGATAATGCGATTAATCATATTTATTGAAGAACAATACGGCATCACGTTGCCTGATACTGAAATTGAACCTGATAATGTACAAAACTTTAATGCTTTAGAGCAATGGATTCTAAAACATAAAAACAAATGAGTAACCAAAACATTATCGAACGCATTAATCCTGCTGATAGTTTTACTTTAGCTATGGATCAGGAAATTCGTAATGATGGCCTCCCAGGTAGTTACGGTTGTTTTGCATTGGAATTTATCAGCTCACCTAACATACCTGTTTTACAGAGCCGGATTAAGGAATTAAGCGAACGTTTTCCTATCATACTTTCAAGTCTCCAGCAGCATGGCAAACATTTCTTTTGGTGCAAAAGAGAGAAAGCACCTAAATTATTTTTTCAACATCACTGCCCTAGCAATCAAGAAGAAGATGCTTTTCATAAGGACCAAATAGATAGCCTGATCAACTATCGTAAAAATAGAGAAGATATTTCGCCCATGGAGTTCCACTTTATTACTGGATCTCAAAAACACACTTTACTTATTAGATGGATCCATCCATTTTGTGATGCACGTGGAACCGAGTTGATTCTTAAATTTTTATGTACTGATGACATTAATCTACGAATGAAGTTTGGGACGCCAGAAACAAAACCTTTAGTAAACATTCAATTAGAAAAGTATCGATGGTGGCAAAGAATAAACCTCTTTTTTAAAGGTAAAAACTTCATTAAGAAATTAGATACTCTGCCATCAATTCAACCTTTAACTAATACTAACGCCCCAAAGAAACTTAACTTTTTAATCCAACGATTAACTGAAAGTGAAAGTCAGCAGGTCACCCAACTTGCTCGCAAACATGTTGGAATAACAGGGACAAGTCTGTATTACATAGGTTGTCTAATGCGTGCACTTGATACTTTCTACACAACCCATCAAGGGGAAGCTTATTGTGTTCCTTACGCTTTTAATTTACGCAAACAACGTGCCGTAACGCCAATGACTGGCAATCATATCTGCGCACTATTCGCTCAAGCACCACGAAATATTTTAGACAACAGAGAGGAACTTTTTAATTACTTAAAAAAGCAAAATCACGATATGATTAGAAATCAACAAGATTATGCATTTCTACCGCTTATGTGGGCGGGTAGTTGGCTTTCACTTAATGATTATGGAAAAGTATTACGATTGACAGATTCAGGTAGTGAGCGAAGCTCATTCTGGTTTTCTGATATTGGGCAATTAAACTTCCCAAATAATAAATTTATTGATTCAGAAATTAAATCTATATTTCATATGTGTCAGGTAACCACTCCACCTGGGCTTGCTTTTTTATCCTGTATTTATAAAGATCGACTCACCTTTAGTTATAGTTTTATAGAACCTCTTACTAATTGTGAGCAAATAAAAATGCTACAAGATATAGTTCGCTTAGAACTTCTTGGACAATCTTAGTCTCATAAATTATTTCATTTTATTGTCTACTTTAATTTAAAACAATCAAATGTCATTACTCTCCCCCTTCGACAAAATTTGTAATGAAACTCCAGAACAGATAGCTCTTATCCAAGAAAATCGACAAGTTTCTTATTCTCAATTAAGACAAAAAGTCCGTAAACTTAGCACATTACTCAAGACAAGAAATGAAGACTACCAGCGTATTGCTATTGCACTAGACCGTGGGATTGATTCTGTCATCGCCATTCTTTCAGTCTTAGATGCTGGCATGTGCTACGTTCCATTAGACATTAAAAACCCCGACATACGATTACGTTATATAGTCAAAGATGCTGATGCCCAGTGTGTTATAGGTACAAATAACCGGACTTGTTGGGTAGATGAAAAAATCTCATGGCTCGACATAAACAACACTTATGAAAACAGCTCGTCCACGTTAAATACTTTAACTCCGACTTTAGGCCCTAATACCTTAGCAGCGATTCTCTATACATCTGGGTCAACGGGTAATCCAAAAGGCGTTGCCATAAGCCACATGGCTATAGAAAACTTTACTCGTTGGTGCCGTACTGTTTTTAACATTAACAGTGAGGATAATGTAGCTTCATTATCTCCATTCCATTTTGACTTAAGCACATTTGATATCTTTTGTAGTTTAAATAATGGTGCAACTATACATTTTATACCTGACTCCTTAACCATGGCTCCCAGTCGACTGACATCTTGGTTGCAACAACACGACATAACCATTTGGTACACTGTCCCGTCTATACTCCGATTTATTGCTTTAAAAGGGTCACTCAAAGATAGAAAACTACCCTATTTAAAAACAATCTTATTCGCAGGTGAAGTGTTTCCTACAACTGAACTTATCAAACTTTGCAAACTATTACCTTCTATTGATTTTTTTAACTTATTTGGCCCAACAGAAACTAATGTTTGTTGTTACTGGCGTGTAGAAAGGGATAGACTTGAAGTTAACACGCCTATTCCTATTGGGATACCAACATCGAATTCTACTTTAAAAATTAACCCAGAAAATTCCGAGTTACTTGTTAAAAGCAAAAATAATCTTTCTGGCTATTGGCAACATGGAAAATTAACACACCTACATTCAAACACCGATTATTTTCATACAGGCGATAAAGTGTCATTGAATAAATATGGTGAGTATTGTTTTCACGGTAGGATTGATAGGATGCTTAAATGTTCAGGTTATCGAATTGAACCCGCTGAAATTGAACAACTCATCTTACAATACAGTGAAGTGGTAAATTGTGCTGTTATTGGCATTACTGACAGTGCCAATACTCAGCGCCCAGCCGCTATTCTTGTTTTAAAACCATCTGCAGATTTAAAATCTATTATTTCATTACTAAAAACACATTTACCTGTTTATATGCACCCGTATAAATTCATGACGGTAGAATCACTACCTTATCTAACTAATGGTAAAACTGATTACCAAAGCCTCCAGAAGAAATTTAAATAGACATTATGGATTTACCACCTATTGAGGAATCAAACGCATCAAAGAAACGTTTCATTTACAGTGCTGAATCAGGCTTGTTTAAACATGCTATTCCTGCAACTAAAGGAGGAAACAATAATGACTTTTCTTCCTTAGTCTCAGCTCACAAAGCACTAGGAAATAAATCCTTAGACTGTGGCTTAATACTATCCACCAATGCACATATATGGGGAGCAATATTCCCAATACTAAATTATGGAAACATTACTCAACAAAACACCTATTTAGAAAAACTATTAGATGGGAAACTCATTAGTGGTCATGCCATCACCGAACCTCAAGCAGGGTCTGATTTAAATGCCCTCTCTATGACCGCCGAAATTAAGAACAATATTTTCATCCTCAATGGTCACAAGCGATTTATTACGAACACACCTATTGCTGATGTAATGATAGTTTATGCCAGCATTGGGAGCGCACTCACGGCTTTCATAATTCATGCTGATGACAACGGCGTGAAATTTCTTGATAACCCCACAGTCAATGGTTGTATAACTGCACCTATGGGCGACATTATCTTAGACAACTGTATGATTCCATTAACCAGACAGTTAGGGAAAACGGGTGCAGGTAAAATTATACTCCAACAGGCCTTAGAATTAGAACGCGCTTTTATTTTTGCGGGAATTAGTGGTGTTATGGAATGGCAATTAGAATCAATTATCGAATATAGCCGTCAACGTATAGTTAATGATAGACACCTAGGGAAACAACAAGCCATAAGCCACAAAATAGCAGAAATGAAATTAAGATTAGATACAATAAAACTCTGGGTTAATGAATGTGCCCGATTAAAGGATAATAACAAACGAATCAGCCTTACCAGCGCACAAACAAAACTATTTGCATCTGAGGCCTTCTTACAATCAAGTCTTGACTCAGTACACATTATGGGTGGTAGTGGGCTCTTGAATGATAATCCTCTACTTATGCTGGTAAATGATGCTCTTGCCAGCAGATTATTTTCTGGCTCGTCTGAAATACAAAAAAATATAATTGCTGCCTTATTAGGAACCGGTGAGGGCTTTAAGGCAGTAGGAAGAAACCCTTAGCCATTATAACTCTAATGTAACGAGTGCTTCATCAAGACATGAATTCATTTGACCTCCAATAGGTGTTAAAACGCCTGCTTCTCTTGCCAGTCGCCGAAAATTATCTGACCTATTTGTCATCTCAGAAGCTACCAACATTAATTCTAATTCTAATGGCGACTGTAGTTTCATAAGATTCTTAACAAGGGCAGCATCAACACCATTGCAACCAAAATCTCCTAATGACAATGCTCTTGATAAGCCATAAAATTGCTGCATACGACTTTCGCATAATTGGCTATACCTCAGTTTATTCTTTTTATTTTTCAACGATGCTTTAATAGCTACCGATGCTATAGCTGCGTTATAAAATGCATTCTGAACACCATGTGAAAAGATCGGATCAACAAATGCTGCTGAGTCACCGATACAATAGTAGTTTTGACCACACATATTGTTAGAATAATAAGAATAATCTGGACGATATCTTAGAGACCCTTCTATGAATTTTGCAGGTTCAAGCAACTTACTCAAATAGGGCAAGTTTGAACAAGTTTCTTTAAAAAATAACTCGCGCTTTCTTGCATCCATTGTTTTACTAGTTTGAGTAGAAAGAATCAAACCAACACTGGTTTTATTACGTAAAACAATATGCCAAATCCAACCCTCTCTATAAGACATCACAAAAGTAACTGGCTTTATTTCTGCTAGTGAGTCCGGCATGTGGCTTCTTCTGTCTACACCAACATAACGAGAATTTTCAAAATAACCCCACATTGAAAGAAAATTAAATTGCGAACTAATTGTTTGGCGTGTTTTGAATTTTTTTGCTAAAAAAGAACTATGTCCACTTGCATCCACCACAAATTGGCAACGAATTACGCCTTTAGAATTAACTTCATTACACTTTTCTATATAAGAAACCTCTGGCAAATTGTCATCATCAAAGTTAACGCCTTTAACAACTACCTCAGTAAATATAGAAGCGCCATTTGATATGGCATGTTGTAATAAAATATTATCAAAAATATCTCGCTCTACATGTAAACCGGGTTCTGAATAACCAAAGTCAGAAAATAGAATTTGATGAATTTTTTTATTCCAAACTGTTACACCTCCAGCCTTAGCCAAAAAACCTTCCTTTTTTATTTTATCTGAAACCCCAAGTAAATCAGTGAATTTCCAAATATGTGGAATCAAACTTTCGCCCACCTGATTTCGAGGAAAAGACACACGCTCTAGTACGACAACATCGACACCTGCTTGGGACAAGCTTGTTGCAATACTACTTCCAGCCGGCCCCCCGCCTATAACCAATACGTCGCATGCTGTTGGAATAGAATTCACTAAATCACCTAATTTTTTCCAGAAAAAAATCAACAGGAAACCATCTTCCTACTAGACGACAATAGTTCGTATAATCAAGGCCAAATATTTTTTGTAACCCCGGTTCTTCATAAAATATTATTATCATCTGGAAAGATAACATGACTATAAAGACATATAGAAACAAAAAAATACTCAACGAAATAACGGCTATCCCAATAATAAATAATAGGACACCCATATACATTGGATTTCTAGAATAGGAATATAACCCTCTAATGACTAATATCTTCGGTGCATCATAAGGAAATGGCGTCCCTTTGCCATATTTATAAAAGTCCCAGACACACCAACAATAAATATAAAAACCAACCAACATTAACAGTGCACCAAAGGAAACAGTGTTTCCAATGAACTCAATATTCCCATCTAAAATAAGTAATGGGAATAGTACGGCTATTGTTCCTGGAACCAGCAAAGTGAAAAAAATATTCTTCAGAAAAAGCATATTAAATATTTAGCATTAAAATTTAAACTTTTGATATTCATTTATCATCAATCAATGATGCCCTAATTACTAATGGACACAACAGAAACCCTAGAATTACGCCACAAGCTACCACACCAGACAGTAATCTTAATGAAGTGCTTTCAGCTAATAACATAGAACCAAATGCTACTGAGCTCGTACACATGGATGCTGCCATTGCTTGATAGGTTAATGAAAGATCACCACTCCTATTTTCCTGATAAAAAATACCGTAATCTACACATATGGCAACCACAAGGAGAAAGCCGACTAAATGTAGAAAACTAATAGCCTCTCCTGCATATGACCAAACTGCAAGAATAATAAAAGCAGCCAATACAGCTGGCATTAATGTTTGTATCGTTATACGCACATTTTTGTAACGAAATAGTAATAAAAACCCAATTATAACCAAACCCATTGTGAGTAAACTTTTTGCTCGAGTCATATATTCAACAGTCATATTATTCAGCATTTCTCGTTGGCTAAAATAATTAGCACTCTCTACACTTGCTAAAGCTAGCTTTATCGCCTCAGGGTTATGTTTAGCTAACCAAATCATAACCAGAGCTTGATTATTTCCAATAATAATATGGCCATCAATCAGTTTACTAACCGGCGTTCTAAGTACTTGATCTAAAGCAAAGGTACTTTTATTAGAATATTCCAAGGAACCTAAAAGTGACACTGATAACCCTTGTGCCTTGAGGGCCTTTTTCCAATTCGAAATATTAATATCCGTAAGATGGTTCCGCAGTAACAATTGGTTTTGCTCTTGTTTTTGAATAGATAAAAGCCACGGATATAACCCAAAATAGCTCGACAACTCACCACGACTTTTTAGTTGTTCTAACAGAGAGTAAACCTTCTCAGAGTTTTGAAGTGCGTCTTCTACCGTATCCCCTTTAACTAACACAAACCTACCTGGCTCAATGCTTGTCATGCGGGCACGAATTCGTTGATCGTTTGATTTCAAATAATTTAGCTCGGGCGTTAATTCCTGCATATCACTTAACCATCTAATCGACTGTAACCCAAATGAAGAGATAACCAATATTAGTACCAAAAGCATGACTAAAAGCGATCTATTTCGCCGACAAAACTGCATCCACGGTATAACAAAAGGGAATGAAAACTTGTGTGAATTCTTCTTAGCATTGAGGTGAGGTAAAATAAAACGAGTCATCAATAAACTTATTAAAATACCACTCCCTGAAAATACGGCTACTTGTTGGAAACCAGGGTAACCAGAAAAACCTAATGCAATATAACCAATCATAGTGGTAACTCCACCAAGTAACATACTAGGCCATATTCTTGAAATAACCAGAGCCCTTTGATTTGGTTTAACTGCTTGTGAATGCGCTAAAGCGTGAATAGGAAAGTCAATGCAAATACCGACCAAAGTGGACCCAATTGCTATGGTCATTCCATGTACATAGCCAAAAACAATATTAGTAATTAATATCGCGGATAGAATAACTGTAATCAGTATAGTAAAAACATTAAAAAGCACAGAAAATGAGCGGAAAACTAACAAAAACAATACCACTAAAAGAACAGATGAAATAAGACTAATCTTAATAATGTCGCCTTGTATTAGTTTTTGCGTTGCTGTCGCAAAAATAGGAACACCTGTCATTTCTAATTTATAATTTTTTGATTGTTCTAAAACCAGCTGCTTAAATAACTTATAAATATCACTCTGAATTCTACTTTGCTGGTTAGCATCGAAGCCAGGCGCCGTAGTTTCTAGAATCAAGTTTTGATATGCTTGAACATGCACCATGTTCTCATGAGAACCTGATTTTATTCCTTCAAAACCACTTAATGTTAAAAGAAGTGGGTCATGAATTACTATTGGCTTGAACACTCCTGATTGAGGAGAAAGCAAAAGTTGCTTAAGTAATATCGCTTGTTTTTCGAACCCGTGTTCTGAAAATAAATTAGCCAAATATGGTTCTGGTTTTAAACTAAAGATTCCAGCACTATACTTAGGATAAAAAGTCTTAATTGTCTGGTAAATATCATTTTTATTCCTAGAACTCCAAACATTATTTACACTACGGATTGATTGTAATTCTTTCTGAAATATTTCTATAAAATCATCAGCAACATTTTCTCCCTCAGTTGCGGCAACGGATATTAAGTAACGCCGAGATAATTTCCCTGATTGCATCTCACCTGCTAATAAAACCTCTTCAGAATTTTCTCCTGCAATAATAAAAGCAGAAAGATCTGTTTTAAGATTAACAGTTAGAAATATAGCCAAAAGCAAAAATGGAGGTAACAAGTAAAACCCTAGGTACTTCCATTTAGCCAAAACTATTCTCCAATTAATTCTAAATAGAGATCATTCGCCTTAGTGCTAACCTCATAACCGTCAGTATATTTAGTTAACAAAAATGAGCTTACATCACCATCTTCTTGCTGAACAACAACCCTATTTGCAGGCTTGTTAGGTGGTCCCGATACCATGATAGTAAACGCAGGATCATCTTCCTCCTTTGGATTCAATTGCATCTCCCAACCATCTTTTTTTGAAGAAAAATCAACTTCATAAAGACGCATTAATAATACTTTATCCGCATGTGCAAGTGCTTTAAAAACAGAAACATTCAAACTTAATGGATCGTCCTCAGGTAAATCAACTTTGTGCCTAATATTTCTCACGGCATCAAAATACAACATACTCTCAGAAGATACACCCATTAATAATCGCTCTGGTTCTAGCTGTTCTCTAATAATAATATTGGGTGGTTTTGAAAACATATAACCACTTGCATACCAAGGGTGATCCATTAATTCTAGCGATCTAGTTTCTCGATAACTAATTCGTACTGGTACATTAGAATTCATTCTCTGCATAACCGAATCAAATGTATCTGTAGCTGACAAGTGTGCTGTAAAAGTAAGCAAGCCTAAGCATAGGAGTCTAAAAAATACTTTATTCTGAATCATAACCGCTGTCATTCAATGAAATAAAAACCACACTATTTATCATTACCCTGAACATCCATCCAAACTTTTTGACCATTAACGACCATTGTTCGAATAGTTGATATTGGATCTGGAATTATTAAATCAGGAAACCTTATATGCCTATAGATGTATTCAGAGATCACTAATATTCCAATCATTAAGTATATAACAATACCATTAAACAATGCCCACTGTGCATTGTTGCCAAAGATAGAAAGAGTGATGCAAGCAATAGCATTAAACGCAAAGAAAGCAGTCCAAATGACGGTTAAAGAGCGACAATACTCACTAACTCCTGGAGGAAAATCAGAAAATTCTAACCTGACAAAACGTTCAATTAGTGAAGGGCCTTTATTAAGTAAAAGCGTCTTACCAAAAAAACACATCAGTATTAACTGAATAATAACTGGTAGAATTCTAGCGGTAATTGTCTGTAAATAAAATGCTCCCAGTAATAATGAAATAGCGATTAATATATTTAAAATCTTTTTATTTTTGTTAACTGCTTTTCTGAGAAAAACAACCGATAAAATTACTGGAGCAACCCATGAAATTCCATTTTCAATAGCTTTAAAAACCAAGTAAGGGTACGCCATAAAAAGAGTAGTAATAAACCCCTTATGTATCACCGTGATTATTTTAGTTCTCAAACCACTCAACCTTGACTGGGCTTATATCGGGTAACTAAATGCAATCGATAAAAAATTAGCGAAGATAATAGAAAGTAAAAAACACTTATTGAAATGATAAAACTTGTTTGTGGAATGATAAGAATAGAGCTCAACAATTCAAATGAAATTAAGCAAATTAACATAGATGCAATAGTTTTATTATTTAGTCTTGTGCAGAAATATACACCTAGCGGAGCTCCAATTATGACCACAGGAATTGCTGCTAACCAATAGTTTTCAACTTGTAAAGAAAACCCCCCTACGATAAACAGGTGAGCTGAAAAACCAATAATAGCATTAATAGCCATCAAGATAACTGATGTGGGAGTAGAAATTTTTTCTGATAAACGGAAAAGTAATATCATTACCGAAAAACAAATTATATCAATACCATTACCTACCAATCCAGTCATTACGCCGCCAACAAACCCAGATAAAACTAAAATGGATTTTTCTACTATACTGAAAACAGGTAACGAATTGTTATAAGATCGCTTATTCCAATTCACTATCGCTAAAGTCAATGCAAAACTAGCAATCATCATGCTAAATAACATTTTTATAAGATTACTTGGTAATAACTCTGCTATTAATATTGATCCCAGAAAAACTCCAAATACCCCGCCCAAACTCGCCCACCACACAATACGCCATTCAATCGGAATACGCATGATAATAATGGATAGAGTTGCTGCAGACATCCCAACACTTTGAATAGCCAATGAAAAAATTTTGGCATCTAATGCTGAGATACTTAGAACCTTAGTGAACACAGGGAAAGCAATAGCGCCACCGCCACTACTTGTAGCACCAGCAATAAATGAACCAAAAACCATAGTGAGCGTAATAGGCCAATTTTTTTCTAGAATCAATTGGGAATTAGGAAAGGTATAGCCATACCAAACAATCCAAACGGATAACATAATGATAAAACTAATTAGCAACTTTTTATTGTGCTTCTTCATTCGTATTCTCGATCAATAATTCCCAGAAGTCTTCCCTTTTTTTAATACCTATTATTTGTTGTGTTGTTTGTATTCCAGAAACACAAACACCGTAAATACCTCCTCCAGGAGAAGCCCAGTGTCCTGAAAAATACAACCCATTAATTGGAGATTTATTTTGAATACGTAACGCACCCACTTGATTGGGGGTTACATCCCAGCCATAAGCAGAACCTTGACTGTTTTGAGTATATCGCTCCATCGTAGCAGGAGATCCTGCCTCAACAAATAAAATATGATTCTTTAGTTCTGGGACAATACGTTCAGAAAGATCTAACATCGTCTGAATAATTTTTTGTTTTGATTCTTTCCATGAACTTACAAGGTTGTATGGGAGTAACGTGGTCAGTACTAATAAATGTTCTCCATCTGGTGCAAGTGATTTATCAATTAGTGTAGGTGCAGTCAAACTAATCCATGATATTTCACCTCGTTTGGTTTGAGTGAAATTTTTCTCATGGTCAAAACTACTATAAAAAAATGATTCATGGCCAATATTCATCCTATTTAAGTCTAAATCAGTAGCGATATATATGGCAAAAATAGAGAGTGATTGTTGCATAGCACTAGCTTTCTTGAGATAGCGTACCGGAAAGTACTTTTCCCCAACCATCTCATAGACGGTTCTACGGAAGTCAGCATTGGAAATAACTATATCCGCATTTATTACAGCGTTATTGGCGATAACTCCTGTGACCTTACCCTCCTCAACATTAATTTTTTCAACACCCGATTTATATTGTATTTCTCCACCATAAAGTTCCAACCCCTTAACCATAATATTAGCTAATTTCTGAAACCCACCTTTACAATAATATGAACCATCAACTATATACCCTACCAACATGGCACTCCAATACACAAAAGAAACCTTTGAAGGAGGTAATCCTAAATATGGCCAATTGGTAGAAAAAACAGCTAACAACTTTTGATCTTTTATATGCTCTAAAGCAACTTCTTCTAGGGTACATCTTCTATATTTAAATAAAACAGGCATTAATTTTTCAATTTGCTCAATGTCCATTGCCGACTTCGAATTATCCACAAGCATTAATTCTTCAGTTAATTGCAAACATAAATTTGTTAACTGATAAATACCTTCGCGCTCCTTTGGGAATACAGAGGCTAACCTATCCACAAAACTCTCAACGGTTTGTGGCAAACTAGCGCTGAAGCCTGGGAAAGAAACATGACTGAACGGGTTTATGTTTATAAATTCAATTTCATCTAATAACCCCAAGGCACAGATGGTTTTATAAATAGCTTGTCCACCAGCATACCCGTTAGCACTACATCCGCTTATAAGGTGGACACAAGAATCAAAATGATATTTTTTACGTTTAAAACCATGCGAGTAACCGCCTGGGCGGTCATGCGCTTCTAGAACAAGGACTTTTCTACCAAGCTTGGCTAATAAGGCCGCTGATGTCAGACCTCCAATACCACTTCCGATAACAATCACATCGTATTGATTCAATGTGACATAACTCCGAGTTTCTGAAGTAATATAGTCGGAGACTCATAACACATTTCATTTGTAATTATGTTAACAGCCACTTGATAAGTATGCCCATGGGTCAAACGTATTCTGGTTGATTTATCAAAAATGGCGTAATTAATTTTCAATCTATTTTCCCATTCGGTAATTCCTGCATAAATAATTAACTTCTGTTCAAACTTTGCTGCTTTAGCATAGCGAACACGAATATCAATCACAGGCCATGTAAAGCCAGAATCGCGCATTTCCATGTAGCCATAACCAATCTTATCCAGTAGTGCACATCGTGCAATTTCAAAATATTTCACATAATGACCATGCCAAACGATTTCCATTAAATCGACATCAAAAAAAGGAACTTCAAGTTCGACTTCGCAATCGACAATCGCTTTATTCATACAATTTCCAGTAACGAGAACGAATTAATTGAATACAAAGCCTTAGTTCTTGCTCCATGGCTCTATCAGTATCCAAAAAACTAATTTTCTTTCTAAGATTAGCAATAGTCTCTTTTATATCTGCGTTCATATCATCGTCATTCCCTCGTAATTCAACACCCTGTACAACAGCAATTAATGTTGCTGCTGCAACTTGTTCTGTCAATTCCAGCACTCTGATACAATCTCTAGCAGCGATAGTACCCATACTTACTTTATCTTGATTATGACATTCAGTAGAGCGTGAAAACACGCTAGCCGGCATAGTGTTTTTTAACGCTTCTGCTGTCCAAGCAGAAACTGAAATTTGCACTGCTTTAAAACCATGATTAAGTGCAATTTGTTCACCTGATGCTCCTGATAAATTTGCAGGCAACCCATGATTGAATTTTGAATCCACAAGTTGAGCCATTTGCCTATCCATTAAGTCTGCTAAATTAGCAATAGCATTTTTCATACTATCCATTGCAAATGCGATATGCCCACCATAAAAGTGCCCACCATGTAAAATATGACCAACATCATCATCAACATCTACAATCGGGTTATCATTCGCACTATTAAGTTCATTTTCTATAAATTGACGAAATAAGGGCAATCCATCTTCTAATACACCGATGATATGCGGTGCACAACGTATGGAATACCGGTCTTGTAATCTATTGTCATTACGTGGCGTTTCAGCTAAACAATGCAAATCACCTCTAATTCTTGCAGCTACTTTGATCTGACCATTGTGAGGTTTTACTGAAAATAATTTTTCATCAAAATGAAAAACATTTCCACTTAAAGCCATTGAAGCTAAACTAGTGATCCTCGTACACAATTGCGATAGATATTCCGCACGTTGGTAAGCAAGACAAGCTACTGCAGTCATAACAGCAGTACCATTCATTATCGCAAGCCCTTCTTTGGGCTTCAAAAGTAATGGCGAAATATTTAAACCTTTATAGACATCTACTGTGGGTTGTTTTTTCTGTTGGTATATAACATCTCTTTCCCCCGACAGTACAGCCGCCAAATACGATAACGGCGTTAAGTCGCCACTGGCGCCTACTGACCCCTCCTGCGGTATTAAAGGTAAAATATTTTCCTTCAATAATTGTGCTATTTTCTTTAACAATAAATATCGAACACCTGAATACCCCTGAGCTAAGCTTATCATTCGTACGACCATTATTGCTCTAGTCTGTTTTTGATCAAAATATTCACCTAAGCCGCAACCATGGAATGTATATAAATACTGTGGCAATTTAGGGACATCTTGTAAAGATATTGGCGTTGTGCATGAGTCTCCAAAACCTGTGGTCACTCCGTACACACACCCCTCTTCTGCAAGTAATGAATCGATTAATTTAGCTCCCCTATCTATCCTGTCGATAAAATTCGGATCTTCACTTAATACTAATTCACTTGAATCTTCAGCTATTAAACAAACATCTTCAATGGTTAATGCTTTACCCGAAATAACAATCTTATTCCCCATATTAGGTCCGCCAAAAATCATAAAAATTGAACCATTGCAAAGGTTCCTCTATACAATATTGCTGTAATCGCCCTGCATAAACCTGCACACTCTTTTGTATTTCCTCGGTACGGTTTTTACGAGAAAAAAAAAGTTGGTTACTAAAATGGTCAAAATAGATCACATGCTTATTCTTTTTTCTTAAACAAAATACAGTGTAAACAGGACACTTTAATAATGATGCTAATATAAAAGGTCCTTGTGGAAAAGAAGCTAATTGCTCAAAAAATTCTACTCGGGAAACTCTATAACCCCCCGATACGGGTGTTCTATCTGCAGCAATAATAACCAATTCGCCAGCTTCTATTTTGTCTTGCAATCGCATTACAGTCTCAGGACTAATTGTGGATACCTCAATTAGTTCTATTCTTGTAGATTCCGTATTTATTTAGTAAGGCATTAAACTTCTCACTGTGCTGAGTATGAAGTAAAACATTAATAACAATGTTTTTTCGAACAGCCGCTATCGCACGGCAAACATCTAAATTTCCTAGATGTGACCCCAAAAGTAGCAACCCTTGATTTTCATTACAATGTTTAATAATTGCTTCACGGCCATGGTATTCAAGATCGTTTAATCTGAAATCACCTGACCATACTGCAACCTTATCAATAAGCGCATTAGCAAAAACAATGAAATGTTTATAACTACACAACAACCCACCATTAATTGACTGATCCGAAGAATAATTGGCTATCTTCAACAAATAGTCTCGACTGGCCTTACGTCCTTCTTTATTAATTATCCAATAATAACTAACAACTGGGTACAAGAATATTTGTAATATACGGCGACCAAACCAAAGATGAACTTTCAGTAAAAACTCCATTCCTAAAATGAATCCACTTTCTTCAATTTTAGACCAGTGACTCATAATAAATGCCTACCTACTAATTTAGGCAACCGTAAAATCATGCCTAAAAACAACTGAGCATGCTTTAAAGAAATTAATACGTTATCCCGCAGCATCCTAAAGTGCGATATTCCATCTTCAGGGTAATGAACATCAGTTGGTATGTTTATTATATCCAAACCATGCCAGTACAACTGAACAACAATATCTATATCGAAGTCCATGTGATGCGCTATTCTGGTAGAACTCAATAAAGACTCAACTGCTAACAAAGGGTAACAACGAAATCCACACATACCATCATTAATAGCAAATGATAAGGTGTTAATCCAAATCCATAAATTAGTGACCATTCGACCATACAGACGCTTTCTAGGGACTGTGTCATCAAAACAAGGTTTACCTAAAATAAGATGATTAGGGTGACTGTTACTAATTGATACGAAATGACTTATATCTTCAATTTTGTGCTGACCGTCTGCATCTATCTGTATTGCATGACTAAAACCATTACGTATAGCTAACAAAAACCCATCAATAACAGCTGCTCCTTTTCCACCATTAGAGTCTCTGTCATAAAGCGTAAGCCACTGGCTTTCTTCCTTAGCAATATTATTTAATATCGCAGAGCATTCAACTGAGCTGCCATCATTAATTAAAAAACAATGCAAAGCTAGCGGCCGTAATCTTTTGATAACTTTTTTTAAAGCCTTATGATGGTTATATACAGGAACAATTACGCAAATTTTCATATAATAAATTTAACATTAATTAACACAACTTCATCATCCTAGTACAGGAAGAACTACTGATAAACCATCCTGCCCGAACTGTGCACTCCCTCTGAAGAACTCAATTCAAAATATAACTTGCCAACACTCTCTTCCCAATTTATTTTCATTGTGATGATACTGTCAGGACAAATAAGATGCTTAAATTTGATAACTTCCATCCTTACGAATTGAGCCTTAAAAGGAAAAAATATTTTCGCAAAATGTTCTACCCAACTAATTTGGGTAACTCCTGGTAAAACTGGTTGTCCTGGAAAATGTCCTTCAAAATATATTATCTTGGGTAATATTTTTAATCTCATTACAAGATGATTATTTTTTTGGATACAACTCAAAATAATTGGAAAATAAGTTGTAGGAAGTGACATTAAATGACTAATTAATGACTGATTTACTTTTCCCTCTGAAGTCAACGGAATATCATTTATAAATAACCATTTCCTAGGTAATACAACTCCCTCAAATGCAACCAATAATAGTTTTCTTAATTTCAAAATAAAAGCAGGTCTACCAGTTTCATGAAATAACTGATTACCTAATTCAGTTAATACTAGCGTAACTGCTATTTTATCTCTTTGGTCATTTAGTTTTAATGCAAATGACGTTTCCACTAGATCAATTGCATTTAAGTAAAGTTCTAATTCATCTAAAGATAACCGTTTATCCTCTACTTTAACAATACGATCAATACGACCTAACAAAGTAAATAACCCATTTGTATGGAGTTTAATTTTATCATCTAAAACATATGGTTCGCATGAGGCTAAATATGGTGATGTCAAGTAGGCTATGTCGTCGCCTTTAACTGCAATTTCAAGATCAACAAATGGTGTCCACAATTCATTATCAATATGGCTTCTCCAAGCAATGCCTCCGGTTTCAGAGCTACCATATACTTCTAGAACTTTATGCCCACAAAATTGAAATATTTGCATACTAGTTTGTTTAGGTAAAACCCCACCAGAACTAAATATAACGGTCAACTTCCGCAGGTCGGTCCATGGCGTATATTCATCCAACCTTTTTAACTGAGCAGGACTACCCACCCAGCAACCTTCATTTTTACTAACTGCTTTTATTAAAGACTCAGGACTTATATATTTTTCACTATGGAAACACCGACCGGCCATGAGTGGCCATAACACTCGAAATATTAACCCATAGACATGTTGGTGACTTACTGTCCCTAATACTGCTGACGCCTTTAATTTATCTCCCCAATAAAATTCAAGAGTTTCAATTTCACACTGAAATTGATGTAACGTTTTTTTTATTCCTTTTGGTCGTCCTGTAGAGCCTGATGTAAAGATCACAACCACTGAGTTTCTAAGATCTAGTGGTTGTAGTTCAATGACATTAGAATCATTAAGGCTATTGGGTAGTTGTAGCTCTTGCCCGCGCCATTCCCCAACTAAAATACAATCTTGATTTAATAGTTTTTCAGCCGTACCTACTTTATTATTACCTGCTATCCATGGTTCTTTTCCACTATGCAGGAGTGCAAACAAACCAACACAAAAAAGATAAGAATCTTCATAATATAACGCATATTTTTTACTAGTCATACTAGAAAAAAAGCCAGATAACACCCTAACATCACGATTAAATTGTGTGCCACCCACATATGAATTCTGAATTTTGGCAATGACTTTATTGGTTCCAACTTCTAGAACGCAGTGGCTTAATAAAGTTAATTTAGCGCTCATAAAATTCTTGATTAATTCGAACCCAATACTCAATACCCATTAATAAACCTATTAATACATATGAAATAAACCCATTATATAAACTCCACCAAGCTAAGCTACTCCACAACGCAGTCACCGTTGCAATTGATCCATTAATAAAAAAGAAAACACACCATACCTTACATACTTTCCGTGTATAACAAACCTCTTCTCCAGAAAGATTTGGGTTCTGCTTCATTGCTAATACTTCTATTACAGTGGGTGGATTAAATAAACTTAATGAAAAAATAAAAAACATAACAAAATTAACGATTACAGGGTAAAACCGTAAAGAAATCAAATTATTCTGCCAAGCAATTAAACCATAAAAAGATAACCCAAAAAATAGAAGGAAATAATTCCAATTACCCTCACCTTTCTTAAGCAAAAGCCTAGCTAAAAACAAACCCAATAAAATAGTAGCAACTATCCATGGCTCGAGATATTCGAGAGTAAAAAAAACCACAAAAGGGTATAAAATCGTAAGTACACTTATACAAACACCAAGCAAAGTGATTTTATTAATCATTAACCAACTTAGTTACTGACTCCACAACATCTTGAATTGTTTTAGTATTTTTGAAATCTTCAGGCCTAACATCTTTTCCTGTGATTTCTTTTAATTTTACAATCATATCTACGGCATCAATACTATCTAAATCAAGATCTTCATTGAGTCGAGCAGTAGGTATTACTAACTCACCGTCGATCTCAAACATTTCTGCCATGATATTCTTAATTATACCCAATACATCTGTTTGTTTTGTCATGCTCTTGATTCCTGCGCAGATTCTATAAATAGCGCCAATGCTGATACGGATGAGAAAATTGTTTTAACATCATCCTTTTCTGCATTTATTCGTACACCATATTTTTTTCTTATTTCTAACCCTAGCTCTAAGGCATCGATAGAGTCTAATCCCAACCCATCATTAAATAGAGGATCAGTGCTACTTATGTCCTCAATGGTTAAATCCTCTAAATCTAAGGCATCAATAATTAGTTGTTTTAATTCATTTTCCATGTTGATTATCAACTCCACATTGCTTACTAAAAAAGTCTACTAAATATTTATTAAAACGACGTACTGCAATTGTTCTATACTCCATCTTTAGAAAATCAGAAATATCAATATCATCCTTTACTCGCATAGATAAATGAGCCCGCGAAGATGGAATTTGATACCACCTTTCCGCCTTAGTCAAAGTACTGGGATTACAACCTATTACTACTGGAGTTACTGAAACGTTTGCTTCCAATGCAATCCTAGCTGCGCCACGTGTAAATAGATATTCCTTACCTGGTACAGAGCGCGTACCTTCCGGAAAAATAATCATAGCCCCCCCTGACTTCAAGAAAGAAACACAATCGTTTATCATCTTCTCCGAATCTCCATTACTGATGTACCCAGCATTAACAACAGCTCCTTTCATAATGGGATTATTCCATAATTCTTGTTTTACAATGCAATTAGCTAGTGGAACCCTACTCACTAAAAGTATTACGTCTATTAATGTTGGATGATTAGCGATGATCAATTGGCCCGACTTATTTAACTTTTCTAAACCATCAAAATCATAAGTCAAGATTCCAGTACGCCGCATTAATTCTAAGAAAAGAAAAAAACTAAAATGAATGCATAATCGTGCTCGTCGTTGCTTTTGAATTACACCACCTGGAAAACATGACATAATTGGAAAAACAAAAAAACGGAGTATAACTCCGCCAACTCCAAAAAGAAGAAAACAAAATCCTGTTGCAAATAACCGCCAATAATAGTTCATGGCCTAATCCACCTTACTAAATGCCCAACTATGACGGGCCGAATGAATAATTAGGCCTTTTTCATTTCCATTGAGAAAATTCAGTAACATAGGTATTTGCAATGCATGTTCACCATCATCACCCGTTTTATCTGAATGAATTAAACTGAGTGAAAGTCCTGGTCCAGATTTAGAGATTAGTAATGCAACAACACAACTCTCTTTTGTAGATACTTTAAAAGGTGTAGACGTGTAAAAATCCACCAATGGTTCATCATACATTACAACCAGTGCATTTTCGGCACCTTCATACAACAATCCTAAGGCTTCAATAAAAGCAACGGTAATACCCTCTTCGCCCGGTGCAACAACCGTATACGGTTGTTTATTTTTATAGACAATTGAAAATAATCCAGCAATAGCATTATGTACAGACAAGCTAAATGCTGTTGGTGAAATCTCCCCCCCTTGCTCTAACTCCTCCATCATTTTAAAGGACTTAGCTAATTCTCCATGCGACGAGCTAAATACAACAGGTAAGTTTTTATTGTTGCCAATACAATTAATAATCGCACAAAAAATATCTTTAGCTAAAGGACTTAAGCGCCTCCTTAACATTAAAGGAATGGATGCCAGTATTACTTTCTGATCAAGGGAGGCTTGATCAACACTGGCCAAAGGCCATGAACTCCATTTATATATAACAATCTCCTGTTTCATAAATAATTCACTGCTTGATCATCAAAATGTTAGAAAAAAATAAAAATTGTACCTGGCAAAATTGACCTTAAAAGATAGAGTCTATAGATTAAAAATTGTTGCTCGATTTTACACTGTATATTTATGATCATTTTTCATGCAATTATTGCGTACTTATAAATGCACCTTGTTGAACAAAGTTCTGATAAATGTTTTCAGAAATATTCTCCATTGTATTGTCTGCACCTACAAATGCAAAAGGAAGAGCAGGGAAATATAAGAGCCACATTACAGTGCTCATATCCTCAAAAACCTTGGCTGTATATTTTTCCCCTGTTTTTACATTCTCAAGTTTATAAGTTAAATCATAAGATGTATTGACAGAATAAGGCAGCAAGAATAATGTCAATCCACTAATTATTTGCATAGCCACACTAGACTGTCCTTCCTGGTGTCCACTGAGTGTTAAATTATATTGCGCATCTCCAGTAAAACTTTCTTTTTTTACATAAATAAAATCACTAATATATTTATTAGATTTCCATTTTTCTAGGATTGCATTGTTAATAATTCTTCCAGCTTTATTATCAGTTACCATAGCACCACCATCAAGATGAAAAGTAAAATCACCAACACTTTCTTCTATCTTAGGAGAAACCATAGGTATTAAAGGTTTAAGTTCGGTTAATTTTTCTCCAGAGAAGGTCATACAACCATTAAGAAAAAACAAAAAACATACCAAAATAAAAAAATTAAGAACTCTCATTATCTTTCTCCTATAAGTTATTGTAGGTTTTGCGAAACATTAAACATTCAAAAGTAATAACCGCCATCAACTATTTTTGTACAAAAAAAAGTATATGATCAGCTTCCC
>Ga0114933_10001710_pt1 | contig 23975 bp, 27 predicted proteins | sample 4SBtaG_FD_89691 | JGI IMG/M metagenome (GOLD analysis project Ga0114933, IMG submission 89691) | Deep subsurface microbial communities from Kolumbo volcano to uncover new lineages of life (NeLLi) - 4SBTROV12_W25 metaG | ecosystem: Environmental > Aquatic > Marine > Volcanic | place: Kolumbo... | reverse complement strand
CTAGTCTTATTTGGAATTGGTGCTATAGGTGGATTAGCATTTGTTATTCAATTTACTTTCTCTGTATTCACTATTGGTAGGTCATAATTGTCAGAAGCAGAAACACCAGTAACAGAATCTGAATCAGAGCCAGTAACAGAATCTGAATCAATATCTAATGAGAATTCTCATCTGTTTGCAGTTAGAACAACTGGTGGCCAAGAAAAAGTTGTATTAAGATTACTTGAGGCAAAAATGAGAACTGGTAGCATTAATGTGCAATCAATTTTGTTAGTTGATAATCTTAAAGGATATGTTGTTGTTGAGGCGGAAGATCCTCAGGATATGTTTAATGCGATTCAAGGAATAAGACATGTGAAGGGTCAGCTTAGAGGAGAACTGCAATTTAGTGAGATAGAAAACTATTTGATAAAAAAATCAACTGTGTCAGAATTAGCTGTAGATGGAATCGTAGAAGTAATTGGAGGACCATTTAAAGGAATGAAAGCTACAATAACACGAGTTGATCATGATAAAGAAGAAGCAACAGTGATTTTACTTGATGCACCATATCAATTACCGGTAACAGTAGATGCAAACTATCTAAAACCATCTACACCATAGTAAGGAATAAATCACATGCAAGAAGGTTTTATTTAATGGGAGACAAACAAACAATTTCATCATTAGTGACAGGCGGCGAAGCATCAGCTGGTCCACCATTAGGTCCTGCATTAGGACCAATGGGTGTAAACATTATGGAAGTAATTAATGCCATTAATGAAAAGACAGGTGATTTTAAAGGAATGAAAGTTCCTGTGACGGTTAGTATTGATAGTGATACTAAAAAATGGGAAATTGAAGTTGGAATTCCATCTGCGTCTGCACTGATTCTAAAGGAAGCAAATATCCAAAAAGGCTCTGGTACAGCAGGTACTGAATGGGTGGCAGATATTGGAATGGATGCAATTGTAAAAGTAGCTAATGTAAAATTAGAATCATCATATGCCTCTAAATTAAAGTCAGTTGTCAAACAAATTATTGGCACTTGTAACTGCCTAGGAATAAAAATTGAGGGCAAAACTCCAAAAGAGATTACTTTGGAGATAAATGATGGTAAATGGGATTCAAAAATAGAATAAACTATTTCTTTGATAAATAAATTGGGGCTTTGTCAGTTTTCTCAAGTTCAACGAATGTTTCTGTATTTTGAATACCCTCAATCTTTCCTATCTTATCAATAATTATTGTGTGCAGTTGTTCAAGATCCTCAGCAAGTACTTTGATTATTATATCAAATCTTCCTGTAATTTCACATATTTCAGCAACTTCAGGTGTATCTAGTAAACTCCGCTGAATTTCCTCTTTAAATTTTGGATCACGATTAATTCCAACTGATGCCTTTACTTCATAACCTAATTGCACATCATCAATTTCAATGGTATATTTTTTTATCAATTTTTTTTTGATTAGTCGCTTAATCCTACTATAAATTACTGACGAATTAGTTCCTAGTTTTTTTGAGAGTATTGGAACAGAGATACTACTGTCTTTTTTTAATTCTGATAATAATTTAAGATCTAAATCATCAAAATGATGCATTTTTCATAATAACTTTTTTGGGGTATTAAATGTAAGTTTCGTCATTTTTGGGATTATGAATATAAAAAATTGTACTATCAATGTAAAATTTTGAAAATTTATACAAGCACTAGATAATTACTATAAACGATTTTAAGTAGGCTCTCTAAAAAAAATCTATGGTAAATGAAGCAGAATTAATTTCATTAATTCAAGAAGCAAAAAAATCAGAAAAAGAGAGAAAGTTTAAGGAATCACTAGAATTGTATATTACTTTTAAAGACATAGATGTGAAAAAGGGTTTTGCATTGAATGAGACAATTCAACTTCCAAAACAAATGAGTAAACCTGCGGCTGTATGTGTCATGGCTACCGGAGATATGGGAATTAAAGCAAAAAATGCAAAGGCAGATGAAGTGATTGATGGTGATGGAATAAACAAACTAGCAGAAAATAAGAGGGAAACTAGAAAATTAATTAACAAATATGATTTCTTTTTAGCAGATACAAAACTAATGGCAAGTGTAGGTAAATCATTAGGACAGCTATTAGGGCCTAGAGGAAAAATGCCGACTCCTGTTCCATTTAATGCTCCTATTGAATCATTTTTGAACAGATTTAAATCATCAATAAGAGTTAGAGTAAAGAATTCACTTTCTTTATCATGCAAAATTGGTGATGTGACAATGAATGAAAACGATGTTGCATCTAATGCAGTAGCAATAATTAATGCAATCGAGAAAAAACTTCCTAATGGTGAGAAAAACATAAGGAAAATTATGGTAAAAACCACAATGGGTAAAGCAATAAAATTAGAAATGAAGGTTCGAAAATAGTATGTATGAAAATAGAACTGTATATCCAAAAAAGAAAACACAAATGCATCAATTATTGCAGGAGATGCCTAAAAAATACAAAGTACTTGCACTTGTAAGAATGGAAAAAGTTAGAGCATCACAATTGCTTCCACTAAGAAAGAAACTTCAGGATGAAGTAGAGATATTTAGCATAAAAGATAAAATTGCAAAGATTGCATTAAAGAAACTTGATATTCCGGGATTAGAAAAATTTACTGAAAACTTGAAAGGTCAATGCCTCTTCATGTTTACAAATATGTCACCATTCAAACTTAACGTTCTATTAGGAAAAAACAAAGTAATGCTATTTGCAAGAAGTGGAGATACAGCAAGTATGGACGTTGTTATTCCACCAAAAAATACTGGAATTGCGCCTGGACCAATGCTAACTGATTTTAAAGAAAACAATATTCCAACAAAGATTGATCAGGGTACAATCTGGATAATGAGAGAGACTGTGCCAGTAAAGAAAGGTGAATTAATATCTGAAAAACTTGCTGGACTTTTAACTAAACTTGACATAAAAGCTATTGAGGCAGGAATTGTCTTGAATTCAGCATTAGAAGATGGGTTAGTCTATGAGCAAGAAGAGATGATTATTGACGTTGACAAATTTAGAAATAGTCTGGCCCAGGCACATCAAGAAGCAATCTCACTTTCAATTGAAGCAGCATACATCACTACAGACAATATTGAGCAAATTTTGGCAAAGGCAGCTCAGTCAGCACGTTCTGTATCAGTAGAAGCAGGATATCTAACTGAAGAAACTAAAGAGCAAGTCTTACAGAAAGGGCATAGTCAAGCTCAAGGTGTTGCCTCAAAAGCAAAAGACTATACCCCTGCCTAATCATATCTACTTTTTACTTTTGGAAGATTCCAATTGTACTTCATAGCAATTAGTCTTAAACCAGTTGTTAGTGCAATACCTATTATTGTACCAGCATAGATTTCTCCTGTTATCATTAGTGTAAAATAAAATGCTACAGCCCCTATGAAACTTGCAGAAGCGTATAGTTCCTTTACAAACACTATTGGAGTTTGATTTACAAAAACATCACGTAGAATACCTCCTCCAATGCCTGTTAACATTCCAGACAAAATTATAACAAGAAAATTCATACCAAATAGATTGTAAGCAAAAGTTGCACCAATTACGGTAAAAACACCTAAACCTATAGCATCAAATTTAAGAAAAAGATTCCAATGTTTCTTCATTCTTGAATACAAGAAAAATAATACTATTGCAGTTGCTACAGTAATTATCACGTAGGCTGGATCTATTAATGAATTTGGAAGTTCATTACCAAATATTATATCCCGAATTGTACCACCAGCAACACCCGTTATTGTTGCCAAAATAATTATACCAACAATATCAGCTTTGTTCTCAATTGCTTTGAAAGCACCAGTTACTGCAAAAGCCATAGTTCCAAATAGATCTAAAATGTAAATGAACAATTCAATAGTAGAAGAGGAATCTACCAACACAAATTGTATAGAAATTAATTAGTAATTAACAATATTCATAGAGAAATCTGATCTAACCAAAGAGTGACGACAAGCCTTCCATTGCTGCTTCCTCTTGTTTCTCACTAGGAGGTTCTGCTTTGGCTTCTTTCTTTTCTTCTCCTCCAGATGCTGCTTCTGCTGCAGGTGCTGCAGCGGCTACTGCTACTGGGGCTGCTTTTATTGCATCCTCAATGTTTACATCAGCCAAAGATGCTACGAGTGCTTTGACCTGAGCCTCATTGACTTCAGCACCACTTGCTTTTACAATATTTGTAACATTTTCTTCAGTTACTTCCTTCTGTAATTTGTGCAACATTAATGCAGCGTAAACATATTCCATTTAGAAAAATTCTCCAACGGGATAATATAAAACTATCAGAAAAATTACGAATTGGTTAAGATCTTCAAACTTCGACAAATAGAATAAAGATGTGATTTTAGATTTCTATCGTATAAATTTTCCATTCGCTGTTGTAGAATTCTTTTTGCATGATCTTTTTCAGTGCCATCTGGTAGAGATAAAACATTATTAATTAATTCAGAAAGTGATTCCCTAATCCAACCATCAAGAATGCTGAAAATTCTTTTTGAAATAATCTCAATCTTATCAGATTCTAAATCCAAAACATCCGTAAAATTTTCATATTCAATTCTATAGATTAATGCAAATATGCAATTTTCAGAAGTTGGTTCTTTTAGAATCTCAATAGACCTATCTCCAGCCTTACCCTGAGATACCTTATTTTTCAGACCTACAGGATTAATAATAAATCCGTTAACTCCTATTTTATTTCCATCAATTCCAGTTACTGTTCCGAAAATAATATTAGTGAAATCTCCATCAGGTTTTGAAGTAAAGATATAGTCATCTAGTTTTAATTCTCTCTCTTTTTTCCCGAACATAGCAAATAACAGTTTTTTATCTATTTAATTTCTTGTAATCGACAATTCTTAATATCGGTTATAAGCCAAAACTCTTTGTGGAAAAAAAAGAAATTCTGTCAAAATTTTCTTCTGATCCAGAAAGATACTATAAAGTAGGATTATTTGGGGAGCAAGGATTTACTCGTAAATCCTGTTCTGTTTGTAATCGATTTTTTTGGACTCTAGATGAAAATAGAATGAATTGTCCTGATCATTCTGATGACACATATTCATTTATTGGAAATCCTCCAACTAGTAAGAGATTTGATTATACACAAGCCTGGAAAGAAGTTGAATCATTTTTTAAAAAAAATGGTCATACATCTGTGAATAGATATCCTGTAGTTTGTAGATGGCGTGATGATCTGTATTTTACAATTGCATCAGTTGTTGATTTTCAAAGAGTGATGGGAAGTAAAGTTGTATTTGAATTTCCTGCTAATCCATTGATAGTTCCTCAAACTTGTCTACGTTTCAAAGATTTAGAAAATGTTGGTGTTACTGGAAGACACTTCTCCAGTTTTTGTATGATTGGACAACATAGTATTCCAAATGAACAAGGATATTGGAAAGATGAATGTATTAATCTCGATTATAATTTATTAACACAGCAATTTGGCATTGATAAAAAAGAAATTGTTTTTGTAGAAGATGTATGGGAAGGTGGAGGTTCATTTGGTTCATCTCTAGAATATTTTGTTAGAGGTTTGGAGTTAGGTAATGCAGTGTTTACTGAGTTCCAAGGAGACCTTTCTAATTACAAAACACTTGATCAGCGAATCATTGACATGGGTGCAGGATTAGAAAGATTTGCTTGGATAACAATGGGGACACCAACTGCATATGATTGCTGTTTTGGACCAATAACTAAAAATCTAATTGCGCAGGCAGGAATTGAAACAGATTCTGAAGTTTTAGTTCGATATTTTACTGAAATTGCAAAAAACCTAGAGATACATGAAGATTTGGCACAAGTTAGAAAAAATGCAATAAAGCAAACAGATTTGTCAGAAGAACAAATTAACAAGATTATAACTCCACTAGAGGGAATTTACCTGATTATTGACCACATTAGGACATTAATCTTTGCTATATCTGATGGAGCACTTCCAAGTAATGTTGGTGGAGGATACAATCTAAGAATAATGCTTCGAAGAATTATCTCTACTATGAACCGACTTGAATTGCAATTCGACATAAATGAAATTATTGATAGGCAAATTGATTATTTAAAAAATACATATCCAGAGTTGGAAGATACACGTGAGGATGTTAAGGAAATTATTGACATTGAAATAAAAAGATATGGTGCATCAAAGCAAAGAATGCAAAAAATTGTAACTAATCTAGATAAGGAACCAACAATTGATGATTTAATTAGACTCTATGAATCTGATGGAGTCACGCCTGATTATCTTAAAGAAATGAATGTCATATCAGAAATTCCATCTAAATTCTATAGTAAACTTTCAGAGTTACATCAAGGTAAAAAACAAAAAGAACAAGTAAGTTTTCCATTAGAAAATATTCCTGACACTGAACTTTTGTTTTATTCTGACGACCCAAAAGAATTTGATGCTAAAGTCTTGAAATCATTTGAAAAATATGTTGTTCTAGATAGAACATCATTTTATGCTAGAGGTGGTGGTCAAGAGCCAGATCATGGAAAAATTGACAACTATGAAGTTGTGGACGTTACAAAACATGGTAATATTATAGTTCATGAATTAAAAGATGGAATTCCAAAACAAGGTGAAACAGTTTCTTGCGTATTAGATACAACTAGAAGAGATGGAATAACGAAAAATCATACGAGTACTCATGTAATTAACACATCAGCACGAAGTGTATTAGGTTCATGGGTATGGCAACATTCAGCCTTTAAAGAAGAAGATCATGCAAGATTAGATGTAACACATCATTCTGCACTTACTGAAAAAGAAGTAATAGAGATAGAACAAGCTGCAAATTCAATTGTTGAAAAAAACATACCAGTAACAATAGAAAATTTTGACCGAGGGACTGCAGAGCAGAAATATGGTTTTAGAATTTATCAAGGAGGTGTAGTACCAGTAAAATCAGTTCGTATAGTTTCAATCGGAGATTTAGATATAGAAGCCTGTGGTGGAACACATGTAAAAGAAACATCAGATATTGAGCAGATAAAAATTACAAAAACAAAAAGAATCCAAGATGGAGTTGTACGAATTGAGTTTGTTTCAGGAGATGGGGCAAAAGAATTTGTTAAAAAAAGACAACTAGATTCAAAAAATAAAGAGATGGAAGAGAAATTAAAAGAGCAAGTAAAAGAGAAAAGAATCGAAAAAAGACAACAAGTCAAGGAAAGAATTCCAATTTTAGTAAAATCATTATCTGAATGTAAAGAAGGAATATCTACAATTGAAGATATTACTATGGAAATAACAGAATCTGATAAAGCAAACTTTTGTTATTCGGCCAGCAATGATTATGATGATGTTTTTCATATTAGCCTGGGGGAAATCTTGTGTAATAATGATCCTAGATTGGTATATTGTGGATTATTTGAAGATGGAGAAAAAATTCGAGTTATAGTATATGCAGGAGATGAAATTTCAAAACAAAAGAATGCAGGAGAAATCGTAAAGAGTATTTCACAGATTTTAGGCGGAGCAGGAGGTGGTAGTCCTAAATTTGCTCAAGGCGGTGGAACTGACAAATCAAAGAAAGAGGATGCAATTAAAAATGCGAAGGCCATAATCTTCGAATAGGTAGTGAGATGGAATTAAACTGGAATCAACTAGACGACAAATGGAGAAGTAAATGGTATGACTCCAAAGACTTTGAAACAGATCCTAATGACAAGCCAAAAAAATTCATAACAGTTGCATATCCATATCCAAATTCACCTCAACACATTGGTCATGGAAGAACTTACACCTTAGCAGACGTTCATTCTCGTTACTATAGAATGAAAGGGTACAATGTATTATTCCCAATGGGATTTCATTATACAGGAACACCAATTCTTGGAATGTCAAAAAGAGTTCAGGCTAACGATGTTGAATTAATTGAAGCCTTCAAAACATTGTATAATGTTCCTGAAGATAAAATTAAAGAGTTTGTAGACCCTGTAAAAATTGCTGACTACTTCCATGAAGAGATAAAATCTGGAATGATTGAAATGGGATATTCCATAGATTGGAGAAGAGAGTTTACAACAATCATACCTGCATATCAGAGATTTATTGAATGGCAATTTCGAAATCTAAAAGAGAAAAATCTAATTGTGCAAGGGAATCACCCTGTAGGTTGGTGTCCAAATGATCAAAACCCCGTTTCACAACATGACACGCTAGGTGATGTTGAACCAGACTTCAGTGAATATATTGTAATAAAATTCAACATAGAAGATGCAATTATTCCTGTTGCAACACTACGACCTGAAACATTATTTGGTGTAACAAATCTTTGGATAAATCCCGAAATTGTATATAAAAAAGTGAAAGTTGATGATGAAACTTGGATAATTAGTGCAGAGTGTGCATACAAACTAGAGTTTCTTAATAAAAAAATTGAGATTTTAGAGGATGTTTTAGGCTCACAATTAATTGGAAAGAAAGCACATAGCCCAACAAATGAGGATGAATTTCTGATTCTTCCTGCATCTTTTGTCACAGCAACTACTGGAACAGGTATTGTAATGTCTGTTCCCGCACATGCACCATATGATTTTCAAGCGTTAGAAGATATTAAAAATGGAAATCAGGAAAACATTGACGATTCTTTACGGAATGAAGTTAGGAACATTCAAGCCGTTACAATTATCACCACAGAAGGATTTGGAGATATTCCATCACTAGATGTAATCAAAAGAATGAAAATTACAAGTCAAAATGATCCAAAATTAGAAGATGCAACAAAGGAGATCTACTCAAAAGAATTCTACGAAGGTAAGCTAAATTCCAATACTGGTGAATTTGCAGGTAAAAAAATTACATTTGTAAAAGAAGAGGTAAAAGAATGGATATCTAAAACAGGCAAATCAGATATTATGCTTGAACTAACAAATGAGTCGGTAAAATGCAGATGTGGAACAGAATGTGTTGTAAAACTACTCAACAATCAATGGTTTTTGGATTATGCGAATAAGGAATGGAAAGAAAAAGCGCACGACTGCTTTGAATCAATGGACATATTACCAAACGATATCAGAACAGAATTTTTTAATGTACTTGATTGGTTACGAGAAAGAGCATGTGCAAGGCAACATGGATTAGGAACAAAAGTTCCATGGGATAATGATTGGTTGGTTGAAAGTTTAGCAGACTCGGTTATCTATATGTCATTTTACACTATGGCAAAATTTGTCAATTCAGGAGAAATCTTGGCAGAGAACATGTCGGACGAGTTTTTCAATTATATATTCTATGGAACCGGAAATTCTGAAATAATTGCAAATGGTGCAAAGATTACAATAGAAAAACTAGAAGAGATTAGAAATGAATTTTTGTATTTCTATCCAGTTGATTCTAGACATTCAGGTAGAGATTTGGTTCCAAACCACTTAACATTTTTTGTTCTAAATCATGTTGCAATATTTCCTAAAGAACACTGGCCAAAAGAAATTGTTGTGAATGGCTCTGTCCTGATGGATGGAAAAAAGATGTCAAAATCAATGGGCAATATTATACCATTACGTGACGCAGTTAGAAAATATGGCGCAGACCCAATTAGATTATCAATACTAATTTCAGCTGAACTTTTACAGGATGCTGATTTTAATCTAGAAACAATCTCAAGTATCAAAAATAGATTGGAATCAATGCATGAAGAATGCATAAAACTCAGCAATCCCGGAAAGATAGGGACCGAACCTGAAGATATCTGGATACAAAGTAGACTGTCAAAATTAATTTCTGAAGTAACTGATTCCATGGAAAAAATGCGTCTTCGTGAATCATTACATCATATTTTGTATGGATTTGATTCTGATCTTCAATGGTATATGAAAAGGGCAAATGCAAAAAATAGAGATGATATTTCAGGAGTTCTGAACAAAGTTCTTGCAACACGTGTTTCCATGCTCTCACCATTTGCACCTCATATAGCCGAAGAAATGTGGGAAAAATTAGGAAATTCTGAAATGGTTTCAAAATCAACATGGCCAAAAGAAGAAGAACAAACAGATGATAAAGCAGTGCAAAATGAGAGTTTACTTAGTTCGGTAATGAATGATATTTCAAATATTACCAAAGTGACAAAGATTACACCTAAAAAAATTATAATCTACACAGCAGATAATTGGAAATCAAAAGCATATCATAAAATTCTAAGCGGTGTTAATTCAGGAGAGACAAATGTTGGGATATTTATCAAAGAGTTAATTTCAAAAAAAGAGACAGAAAATGTCAAAAAAGATCCTGACTTTGTAAAGAAGACACTCAAAGATATCTTATCGGAACCAACAGAACTAAGAAAAACAAAGATGAATGCAGGAGAGATTGATGAGAGTAAAATTATTTCTAATGAGCTTTCATCACTAGTAGAAACTGATTATGGGATAAAATTACAAGTGTTCTCTGAGAATGATACTGAAAAATACGATCCAAAAAATAAAGCAAGAATGGCAAGACCTTACAAACCAGCAATATTAATCGAATAAAACTCTAGAATTGTATTTATTGGGTACTAACAAATCTACGATAGATGAAAATTGCTGTAATGGGAATGGGTGTAGCTGGAAGTTATCTCATGGCAAGACTCAAAGATTCAGAACATGAAGTAGTAGGTTATGAAAGAATGATTCAAGAAAAACATGATTCAATTTGTGCATGGGGAACAATAAAAACAGAATTAGATGAGTTTTGCAAGAAAACAGGCAGGAGTTTCGATGATTTTCTAATTCATGATGGTAAAAACATGCATGTAAAGATGAATAATGATGTTAAATTTGATATTGGTTTGAAGGGACTTTGTACATATAACAAACTAGGATTGATTAAAGATTTCATAAAAGATTCTAACGTGATTTATGGTGAAGCCCCACCATTAGTAGAACTTGAAAAAGAATATGACATGATTGTAGATTGTACAGGATTTCATAGGGTATATCTACCAAAAATGGAGCAAGATTTCTTCTTACCAACATATGAGTATAAGGTAGAATATGAAAATGGAGTACCTTACGATGATTTTTACATTGAACCATTCCCGGGAATGTCAGGATATTTTTGGTATTTCCCACTGGGAGAGAACTTTGCACATATTGGTGCAGGGGATTACAACAAAAATCATGTTAAAGCAACTGATGAATTTCTAAAAAAACATGGAGGAAAAATAGTTGCGACTAAAGGACGACCAATTAGATTAGCAACTCCCGATAAATGCAAGCCATATTATTCTGGAAAAGTTGTCGGTGTAGGAGAATCAATTGGTACAGTATATGCATTGTTAGGTGAAGGAATTATCCCATCTATGCAGTGTGTTGATATTTTCTTAGAAAACATGCATGACTTTAAAGCATATGAAAAAGCAATTGAGAAGCATTACAAGGTTTATGCTAAAGTATTTAATTTTGTAAGAGCAAAAATTCATCATAATTTCAGTTTCTTAAAAGCACTGCCAGACTTTTTATCAATATTCAGATACATGAAAAAGAATGAAGATAGATTTGGCATGCATATTAGGATGGCTGACTTGATGAAAGTTGCAAAAGCCTAAGTCATACTTAAAGAACCAAATCCATCCTTTAATGTTCTACTTGACTTCATATTATAATCATAAATTGTTATAGAATATTCATCAAAGATTTCCTTCATTGAATCTAGCGATTCATCAAGATAAAACCCTGGGCAGTCACCTGTAAACTGGAATGTTGCATGAACTCTTGCCCTACCTTGATCATATTGTGACCAGGTAGAGAATGGGTAAAGATAGCACACTCCTGGACGGTCTGGATGAATTCCACATGCACCCTCCTTATCTAAAAACCTACATGAAATGTGAGTACCATCATCTGCTTCAGTTTCATCTTCCTTTCTTTTCAAATTAATATTAGTCATTACTGACAATCCACCAGATGGAGTTGGTTCATCATGTGTTGCAATCAATGTTTCTTTACTAATAAAATCGGAAGTCTTTTGATATTTTAGACCCACCCCTATTTGGATTAGGTCATCTGATGTTAAAGGTAATCTACCTTGTCTATTGCAACAATTATGACAATCAGGCCAATAACATTTCCATAGAATGTATTTTTTTTCTTCTGGTAAGTATGGAATATGGAAAATTACATCTTTTACTTTCAGAGTAAAATCAGACACATTAGTGTATTTTCCAAGTATAAACTTACGAATGATTGGATCAATATCCCAATCCTTTTCAAGTAGGGTAAGGGAATCTAGAATTTCATTAGTTGACAATGAGTTATAACCATATTATTAGATGTTATTAATGTTGAGAGAAAAGGGAAAATATGCTGCTGCAACAGAGAATAGAAGATTTGTTTGGAAAGAAATTGTTTGGCCATTAGTATTAGAAGTTAACGATGTATCATTTACTCTAAAACAATATCAACTAAAGCGAGACGAAATCTGCCATAAATATAATGTAACTATTGCTAGTACATCTAGAGGATTAGCATCACTTATTCAAAAGACAATGTTGTTTAAAGAAAATGAACTATATTCAATTCATTATAGACTAATTCCCTACATGAGGTTAAAAGCAGCTTGTGATTATGCAATAGCATTACATGAAACTAAGATAAGATAGTCAAAAAAACAAATTGTTATATTCTATTTTCCATAAAATTTTCATATCAGCCCGGTAGTGTAGCGGCAAGCATAGGGGCCCCTGGAGCCTTTGACCTCGGTTCGAGTCCGGGCCGGGCTACCATAAATTTACTATCTAGAAGCTTGTGCCACTCTTTCTAATTCGTTCTTTTTCTTAATTGAAGGAGAGTTAGTATCATTATTTGCTGATAAGATTAGATGTTCAGCAACATATTCCTCTATGGGCTTAGGATTCGAGAATGTGGCTTCTTTAATACCATCAGCAATAAATCTTAAAGCAAGATCAACTCTACGTAAAGGAGCAACATCAACTGACACATGATAAACAGTTCCTCCATAAACAATTCTAGTAGTATCTTCATTAGGAGCAGAATTTTCAACTGCTCTAACAAGAACTTCAACAGGATTCTTACCAGTTTTGAGGTTAATTATCTCAAATGCTGTTCTAACAACATTTAGTGAATGAGTCTTTTTACCTCCCATTCTACCAGTGTTTTTAGCATATTTTTTTCCAAAGTGCATTAGCTTATTTGCCAATCTTTCAACAATATTTACATCAGCCTTATTGAAACGTTTCAGTGCAGAACGACCAAAATCTAGAGGAATAATGGTTTGCTTGAGAGAAATAGCTGTCTTTAACCCAATATCATTAATGGTAATCTCAGTAGTATCCCATTTTCTAAATAAAAGTAATTTCTGGTCAGCCATTTCTATCTCCTTGGTTTTTCTTTCTTACCCAATACTAATTCACGTAAAGAAGTATCATTAACTTTAAAGATTTTAAAACGAACCCCAGGAATATCTCCCATTGCACCACCTTGTGTTGCACCCATTCCTTCAACATGAACCTCATCATGCTCATCAATGAAATTCATTGCACCATCACGAGGAAGGAAAGCTGTAATAGATTTTCCATTCTTAATTAATTGTACTCTACAACACTTTCTAACAGCAGAGTTTGGCTGTTTTGCTTCAACACCAACTTTCTCTAACACAATTCCTCTAGCTTGTGGAGAACCAGCAAATGGATTAGATTTTTTATCAAGACCTAGTTTTCTTCGTTTGTATGTTGATATAGACCAACGCTGTTTTTTTCTTTTCTCTTTTAAATCCCTACCTGCAAATAATCCTAAAGGTGATTTTGCCATTATTACCACTCGAGTGAAATTTCTTCACTATTAATTAGAACACTAGTAATATCAAAATATCTTCTTGCAAGTAATCTAGCTTTTTCAGCATTACGACCTTCTCTACCAACAACTACACCTTTCTTAGAATTATTAACAATAACAATAGCTTGATGAGAACCATCAAGTCTTTCAGACATTTTAATTTCTAAAATATATTTTTCATTCAAGATGTTTTTTAAGAATTTAATAGGATCGTCAGAGTATTCAACTAACTCAACATTTCTATCAATTTTGTTTTGAAGTTGTTTAATATGGGAACCACCTTTTCCAATTGCTAATCCCATTTTTCCTTCGTTCACTACAAAGATTATCCTATTCTGTTTTTCATCTTCAACACAATCTCTTGCTGTTGCTTTTGTGATATTTTGAAATAAAGACATTAATCTCATCTGATCAGTTGTTAGCTTTATTTCTTGTGTCATTATTTTTCGTAAGTGATCCTAAAATTTTTAGAAGTCTCATTTAAACTTTGATTGCAAATTTTTATTGGAAAGGTATTTAACAACATCATAGGTTTTCGTTTTCTTTTAGTAATGATTTAATGTCAGATTCAGAAATTTTTGGTAGTGAAACTGCAGATATTCTAAACTGTAATCCACATAACTTCCCAAGATTAACTGATGTGCCATCAAATTTTAGAGTGGTGATATTTGATTTGTTTGCATCTGTTTGAATTTTTTTATATGTTTCTTCAGGAACTGATTTTGATAAAATAACAAGTTTTGATTTTGAAATTGAATTCAATACTTGTTTTGTTCCTAATGTGCATTCATTTGACTTTAGGGCATCTTTCAAAGTTTTTTCTAGTAATTTTTGCATTATTGCACCTTTCAAAATTCAATTTAGGCGACTTATAGATTTATTGGAATTTTAATATCCACGACTATTTCTGTCAGGTTTGTCGATGTTTGGATTTCTAAATCCATGTTTCTCCATCATATGGTTCAAAAATCTAATATCATCATCAAATTTTTCCCCACAAACAGAACAAATTGACATAATAATTGTAAAAATTATTCTAATTTTAGCCTATTTGAATTAAAAAAACGCCAGTACTACTGCTTCCCAACGGCTCTCGCATGTTAGTAACACAGCAGCGACATTGGGTTTGACTTCCAGGTTCGGAATGGGACTGGGTCGCACCCCAACGCTATGACCGGCTTACATTTTCTCATTATCACTTCTCTATTAAGGTAACTAAATTACATCTATAATTAATGAAAATCTAGGAACTGTTTATTTTCAAAGAGGATAAATTAAAGCCATAAAGGAATATCGATATGACACATCGTGTAGCAGTATTAGATAAGGAATTATGCCAGCCAAAGAAATGTGGTTTGGAATGCATAAAATATTGTCCTGTAAATAAATCAGGAGCAGATTGTATTATCTTAAATGAAGAAACTAAGAAGGCGCAAATTGATGAAAATATTTGCAATGGTTGTGGTATCTGTGTAAAAGTTTGCCCATTTGATGCAATTACTATTGTTAATTTAGCAAGCGAACTATCAACAGATAAAGTTCATCAATATGGAATAAATTCTTTCAGACTTTACAAACTTCCTACCCCAAAGAAAGGTGAAGTGGTGGGATTGTTAGGAAGAAATGGTATGGGAAAAAGTACGGTCGTAAATATTTTATCTGGAAATCTTAAACCAAATTTAGGAAATTATTCAGAGCCACCAGAATGGAATGATATACTAAAATTTTATAGTGGAACTGAATTAAAATCGCATTTTGAAAAAATAAAAAATAATGAAATTAAGGCATCAATCAAACCTCAACAAGTTCATAATATTGCAAACGTATTTGATGGTACTGCAAAAGAATTATTAGATAAATATGATGAAAGAGGAGAAACAAATCAATTAATTAAAAAATTAGGTTTGGAAAACTCTCTTGAACAAGGACTAAATGAACTTAGTGGAGGTGAATTACAGAGAATTGCGGTTGCAGTTACTGCATCAAAAGAATCAGACTTCTATTTCTTTGATGAACCTTCTTCATATAATGATGTTTTTCAAAGAACTGGTGTAGCAAGAGTAATTCATAGTTTGGCTAATATTGGAAAAAGTGTAATGGTAGTAGAACATGACTTAACACTATTGGATTTTTTGAGTGATTATATTGAAGTTCTATATGGCGTTCCTGCTGCATATGGAATTGTCTCAAGTGTATTATCTACTAAAGTAGGTATCAATGTTTTTCTTGATGGATATCTTCCAACAGAAAATGTACGATTTAGGGATAAAAAATTCACATTTGATGGATCTACTTCGTCAGATGAAATTCATCAGGGTGATGAGATAATATCTTATCCTAGACTTGAAAAAAAATATCCATCGTTTTCAGTATCAATAGAACCGGGTACAGTAAGAAAAGGTGAATTATTAGGAATAATGGGAGCAAATGCTCTTGGAAAAACAACATTTATGAAAATGATTGCAGGAGTTGAAAAACCAGATTCTGGTTCTATTAATAAAAAGATCAAAATTGCATACAAACCACAATATTTGACAAATGATATAGATATTGAAGTTATTTCAGTTTTAGAAAAATCAAACGGTGCCCCAATTGAAGGTAGTATAGAAGAAGAGCAAATTGTAGAACCATTAAAAATTAAAAAATTGTACAACAAGTCTGTGAAAAATTTATCTGGAGGTGAACTACAAAAAATTGCAGTTACATCATGCTTATTACAAAAAGTTGATTTGTACGCATTAGATGAGCCTTCCGCGTTCTTAGATGTAGAAGACAGAATTGCTGTAGGTAAATTCTTGCAGAAGTTTGTTCGCTCTTTTGGTAAATCTGCTATAATTATAGATCATGATCTACAGTTGATGGATTTAGTTTCAGATTCAATGGTTATTTTTGAGGGAACGTCAGGATTAGAAGGTCATGCAACAGAACCAATCCAAAAACACACAGCAATGAATCAGTTCTTAAAATCTCTTGATATTACATTTCGCCGTGATGAGAAAAGCAGGAGGCCTAGAGTAAACAAAGATGGAAGTAGATTGGATAAAACCCAAAAGGATTCCTTGAATTATTACTACAAACAATGACTAAAATGCTGAAAAAAGCACTGGTTGATATCTTAACAGAGAAAGAAACTCAAGAATTGATTTCAGCATTTGACCAAATTGGTAATATAATCATTGTAAGAATTCCAGATTCATTAATTTCTAAGAAAAAAATTATTGGTGAAACCTTGTTAGAACAAGTAAAAACTACAAAATCTGTGTTTTCTCAATCATCACCAGTAGAAGGAGATTTTCGAACAAGGAATTTGGAAATAATAGCCGGTGAGGACAGAACAGAAACAGAATACAAAGAAAGTGGGTGTACGTTTATTGTAGATGTAGAAAAGGCATTTTTTTCACCAAGATTATCAACTGAGAGAGAGAGGATATCAAATTTGATCAGTGACAATGAGACAATAATTAACATGTTTGGAGGAATTGGAATGTTCTCCATATTAGCTGCAAAGAAAAAATCTTGTACAGTTTACAACATAGATATCAATCCTACTGCATCAAAATTATGTGATGAGAATATTCGATTAAATAAATTAAAAGGAAATGTCATATCATTGAATGGTGATGCTACAGATATAATCAATCAAACATTACAAAATAGTGCTGATAGAGTACTAATGCTACTTCCAGAACGCTCAGATGAATTTTTAGATTCAGCAATAATATCTTTGAAAACAAATGGAATACTACATTATTATTCACATGTACATGCTGACAAAAAACATGATGCAGCAAAATTATCAGAGAAACATTTTCTGAAAACTAATAATATGTATTCAAAAATACTTAATTCAAAAATTGTTAGACCTGTAGGACCAAGATTTTATCAAACAGTGGTAGATGTTAAGATACAAAAAAATTAATCGTCATCTGTGATTGTTGATGATGGTTTTGCCGATGTAGTAGCCATCATATATCCAATCCAAGAAACAACACCAAGAACACCACCAACAACCATTAAAATTGTAAGTTGTAATACAATAGGACTCCACTCAGATAACATAAGAAGATAAGCATAAGCAAAAAAGGCGCCTATTGACAAAATAAAAATCATAATACCTATTCCACGTCTTTTTGACATGAGCTACAACACGAAGACAGTTATTTAATTGAAGCTAGAATTCTATTGCCATCATGTAAGCATCTTCGCCATCACGATAATATGCTCGTAATCTTTGTTTTATACTAAAACCTAACCTCTCATATAGTTTTACAGCTTCATTATTACTACAACGAACTTCAAGATAAAATTCATCACACTGTTTATTTTGAATGCCTTTAATTGATTCTTCAACAAGTGCACTCCCAATGCCTTTATTACGAAATTCTTCTAAAACAGCAACAGATACCAGATGACCCTTTTTTACAAATCCAAGTTTTTTGAAATTTGAAAATCCAAATTCTGATTTGCACATAATATAACCTACGTATGTTGAGCCATTTTGTGCAACTAGAAAGGCTTCAGGTAAATCAGATAATAGAGTTTCATAGAAATAATCAGAATAATGTTCTGGAAGTGTTTTCATATTTATTTCCATTATAGAGATAAGATCACTGGCGTCTACTCGTCTTATTATAGAATCGTTAACTTGCCTTAGAATTACCTGCATGGAAGTAATATAATTATCAAATATTTAATTCTAGGTAAGAAAGGCAATTATGGAATTAGATATTAGTTATCGTATTGATTGAATATACCCAAGAAGACATCAAAAGACTTGTTTCATCGTTTTTCAATATTATTGAAATTGAGATTTCACTTTCAAAGATGAAGTTTTATATCAATGATAGAGATTTCAAAACAAAATTTGTTGAAATCACTCAAGAATTAGAAGAAAAGAATTTTTTCTGTACATTAGAGAAAAAATTGGATAATACCATACTAATTATCTCTAAACTCCCACCAGCCAAGAAAAGAAGATGGTTATCAAAAACATGGATACCAAGAATTCTTTTTGTTGTAACAGTATGTTTTGTGCTAATAGATGGATTCTATAGAACAGTAGGAGTAAACAGATTAGCAGAAATCGGTGATCCATTTGCAGTAGCTATACTTTATGCATGGGCACTAATGGGAATTTTAGGCGTACATGAAGCAGGTCATTTAATTGCTGCAAAATGGCATAAAATCAAAACTACATGGCCCTACTTTATTCCGGGCGTACCCATTTATGGCATCCCGACATTTGGTGCATTTATACAATCTAGAGGATTAACTGTAAACCGAGATATTTTATTTGATATAGCAATTGCAGGACCGATAGCGGGATTGGTTGTAGCAATTGTAGTTGCAGTATTTGGAGTATATACGTCACCAATTATTGATAATGAATTAGCAGAGCAGCTTTTTGGTACATCACAACTAATGGAAATGAATGAAAATATCATAATGAAGATAATAATAATTGCCTTCGAAAAGGATGGTGCTAATGTACAACTTGTAATGTCTCCAATAATGTTTGCTGCATGGCTTGGATTTTTAATAACATTCCTAAATTTATTACCAGCATGGCAATTAGATGGTGGTCATTTAGCTAGAGTAATTTTTGGTAAAAAATGGCACAGAATTGCAACATATGCAAGTATGGGTGTTCTTGTTTTGTTAAATTATTGGATGATGGCAATTTTAATTTTGATATTAAGTTCAAGAAGTAAAGATACACAGCCGCTTGACGATGTATCTCCACTGTCATCTAATAGAAAAATTATGTATATTGGTGTGATTATACTAGCAATTTTGTGTGCACCTTTGCCAAGCTCATTCTTTTTTTAATATAGTTCTAGCACCATCTTCAATTATCTGAACTTTTTGTCGCATTCCCTGATTCTTTAAAATGTAATCCATTCCTTTTTTAACAGCATCAAATGGAATTATATCGAATTTTTTAATATATGCCTCAGGTAAAATCGAAACCAAACCTATTTGAAATTTTTTTTGTAATTCATTAAGATAAAGCAGATTTTCCATACCATCAATATACTGTGAAGCATTTTTTATTTTTTCAATGCTAAGTCGACCATCAATAAACTGTTGTAATGATTCTGAACCCAGACCATTAAGACATTCTGCTAGAAGAATTACTAATCCCTGATTTTTTACAGCAGAATGACAGTTCCATAAAGATGATAATGATTTAGATAATGTTTGGTTACTTGCATCCTTACCAGTGCTTAGAATGAATGTTTTATGTGCATCTAATGTTTGTGAGCATGATTTAGCGAATGGGTTTGATAATGACATAGTAGATTTTGGATGACCCACAGAGAAATCAATCATTCCATTTGAATTAGATATAATTTCAATTGACGAAATATCAAAAGAATCTACAAAATTGTTTGCCACTTGAATTGTGGCTAAATTTTGACCAGGATTGGGATTATCATTATTTCGTTTTTTAAATGCATCAAGCATCTCAGATTTACCAAAACGTTTTGTTAATCTGGTTGAATTTGTTTCAAAACCAAATAATCCATCAAACTCCATTTCACTAATGAAAATAAGATTAGAATTTGTTATCTCATCTTGTTCAAATTCTATAATTGATGTGTTTTCAGGATTTTTTGATTTTACTAAAGGTAGAATTCTTTTCTCAACTAAAAGTTTAGGTTTTGAAATTGATTTATTTTCACATTTTTCAAAAATTTTTGTAAGTATAGTTTGAACTGAATCTGTATAATTTAATAAAGCAATTTCTATTTGTTTCGAAAGATCTATACCTTCTAATTTTTCATTAATTAGAGATTCATCCATAGTTTTACTGTCAAAAGCAGCTTTTTCATCAAGGTTCTCCGCAAGAATATCTAAAACAACGTCATTATTTCCATAATTTAACCAGATTTCAGGCATAATACATAGAATAATACAAACCAAAATAAATACAGTTAACTAAATTTTGGTATGGGTTTTGTGAAAGAGTTTGCAACATTTCTTTATGATAAAAAGATCATCAGATTTGGAGATTTCACTCTGGCAAGTGGAAAAAAGAGCCCCTACTATATTGATCTTAGATTGGTTCCAAGTTTTCCACATGAATATCGAAAAATGATCAAAGAATTACAAAATTTAATTGCAGAAGATGTAGGATTCGAAAACTTTCACTCATTGGTATCAGTTCCAACTGGAGGATTGGTAGTTGCAGCATCTCTTGCAACTGAAATTGTAAAACCACTCATCTATGTTAGAAAACAAGCAAAAGAACATGGAACAAGCAAAGCAGTTGAGGGTGTAACTTGTCATGATATGAAACTGTTAATGATAGAGGATGTTGTAACAAGTGGTGGTTCGATTATCAATGCAATTAAATCAATTAAGGAAGAAAAGATGGTTATAGTAGATGCATATGCAGTAGTTGACAGGATGGAAGGGGCAACACAAGCATTACAAGATGAAGGTGTGAAACTTCATAGTCTTTTAACAATTAATGATATTACACAAATTTTATTTGAACAAAAACTAATCTCCGAAGATGTACTAAAGCAGGTTCAAGACAGAATAAATTAAAGGCAGCTCAGACAAATGCCTTCACATCATTTTTCAGATATAACTCTGATTCTTCATTGCAGCCAAACATAATAAGAAAAACTCACTTTAAAACTAACTGAATGAATTAGTGGGCCCGAAGGGCTTCGCTCCCTTGGCTCCTCGGTTATGAGCCGAGTACTCTACTAGGCTGAGTTACGGGCCCTATGCAAACAGATTTTTTCTCAGTAAAAAGTGTTGTAGAATTTTAACAGTATGCCTCGTAACAACTATCAAGCAAAAGGTTTTGTGCATCTACCGATTTTTTTGCAATTTTTAATAATTCATCGTCATTTTTGGAAGATGAATTAATAATTTTTTCCCAGGATGCTGCATGACGTATATCTGCACTCATATGTTCTTCAAAATATTCAATTGAATCTTTACTATCAAGTCCATAGAAATTTTTTAACCCTTCAACTTTGGTTTTGCTTATTTTAGGTATTTCTTTCTCAAATGCATACATCGCACAGGCGCCTTCATCATAAGATTTCATTAATGAAGCAAGATTATTTACAGCATCATTTGTCTTTTTTAATCCCTGATATGATGTTAAATCATCTCTGGAAATTCCCATGGAAAATGCAAAATTTTCCCATAATCTAATATGATCTGATTCTTCGTTCATATTTGATATTAATTCTGATTTTACATCACTAGGAGCCATATCAACAATAGGTTCCATTAATTTTGGAACTTGCTTAGCTAGTTGATAGTATTCCTTAGAATAACCAACTAATGACTGAAATTCAAGCTTTCCCTCCGACCACATTTCATAGAAGGGGTGATTCAGTAAAGTATTATCCTCAATTATTTGGTCGATTTTTTTTATTAACTCGCTCATGGAATCATTCCTAAATTATAATAAAAAAACCTTTGTAGCTTCCAAAAAGTTTTATGGATTATAACTGGAGTCCATTTAGCTCCTGTAGTGTAGACCGGTCAAGCATTTAGGCCTTTCACGCCTGAGACTCGGGTTCAAATCCCGACGGGAGCATACAATATTTTTAAAATCAACAAAGTTTAATATTCTAATTACAAAAATGTTGAGTAGATATTTTTGAATAGAAAAAATATAGAAACTAATCCACTACTTGAAACTTACAAAGAGTATATTGAAAAAATTGATACTGCGTTGAATAACGAACTTGAATTGTATTTGGAATCTGAATTCACAGAGCCACTAAAATATGCAGTTGATGGTGGAAAAAGAATTCGACCAATAATTTTACTACTAGCCACAGAATGTGTAGGTAAAATAGATGAAAATACTCTATCTGGCGCATGTGCAATAGAATTACTTCATACTGAATCTGTAATTCATGACGATATTATTGATAATGAAACAAAACGCAGACAAAAAGATCCATTTCATATAAAATTTGGTTATAATACTAGTGTCTTAACTGGTGACTTTGTTCTAGGTTTGATTCTAAATATTTCATCAAGACTAGATAATCCACGCATTACAAAGGACCTAGCTACTGCTGCAATGTTGATGAGTGAAGGAGAAGCAATAGAGGGCTTGTTGGAAGAGAGTGAAGATGTTACATTTGATGATTATGTCAAGGTAATTGAATACAAAACTGCAACAGCTTTTGAAATGGCTGCAAAACTAGGCGGAATAATTGGAAAAGGTTCCGAGGAAGAAATTCAGTCGTTAGCAGAATATGGAAAAAATATAGGAATTGCATACCAGATAAGAGATGATTTGTTAGATTGGAAGAATGAAGACAAATTATTTAATTTATTAATTAAAAAGAGCTCTGACCCTAGAGATGTTTTTGACAAAATGGATGAAATGCTGAAAACATTTTCTAATCGTGCAGAAGCAAGTCTAAGAAAAATTAAAGAATGCTCAGCAAAAAATAATTTAGAAAATTTAATTAAATTTACAGAGTTTAAGGCATAACTGCACCAGTTAATGATGGTGAAGCCATTTCTGCAAATTTGATTATTGGTTCTGGATAAACACCAATAGTTACCATAAATATTATTGAGAAAATCATTACCGCTATAATTGATGCAGGTTCTTTGATTCGTTTTTCAGTTTCTCCTTCAAAGTACATCTTTCTAATAATCCAACCATAGTAAGCTAATGATAATGCACTGTTTAATACGCCAGCTACTGCAAGCCATGGAGCCCACCATAAACTACTACCAGCATCAATCGCAGCTCCAAACAACATTAACTTACTCCAAAATCCATTTAATGGAGGAACACCAGCTAGAGCCAATAGAGATATTACTAATCCTAGTGCAGTAATTGGCATTTTTCGTCCTAGACCTTTAATTTTATCAAGATGAGTAACTGCTAACGCTGTAACGATTCCAGCTACTGCAATAAATGCTGCACCTTTCATTACTGCATGATTTAGAATATGGAATAATGAGGCTTGTAATCCAAGTCCTGAAAATGGAGCTATAGAAATTCCAATCAGAATGTAACCCGCATGACCTATGCTAGAATATGCTAGCATTCTAGCAAGATTCTTTTGCATTATTGCTGCTATGTTACCAATTGTCATTGTCATAATGGCAATTACTCCTAGAGCCAATGTCCAGTCCAGATTCAATGCAACGGTTCCCAGAATAATTATTCT
>Ga0114933_10001708_pt1 | contig 23984 bp, 15 predicted proteins | sample 4SBtaG_FD_89691 | JGI IMG/M metagenome (GOLD analysis project Ga0114933, IMG submission 89691) | Deep subsurface microbial communities from Kolumbo volcano to uncover new lineages of life (NeLLi) - 4SBTROV12_W25 metaG | ecosystem: Environmental > Aquatic > Marine > Volcanic | place: Kolumbo... | reverse complement strand
GGAACTCCTCGACCGGATGGCAGCGATGCTTGTCGGTCTGGCCAAGCGGCATCAGAAGCGTTGAGCCGGGAGCGGGAGCGGGAGCGGGAAAGCGGATCGCGATTCTCGCCCGGCACATCTAGCGGATCGGGCCGTGCGGAAGATCGATCGGCAAAGGGCGGTAGGGCGGCGTCCACGGCCGCGCGGAGGCTGTGTCTCCGACCTTCGGGATGATGATCAACGTTGCATCGGCATGTCTGCTCATCCACACGCGCCCGGGATGGGGCCCGCCGATGTCGAGCCAATACGACCGCGTCGGCTCAAAGTACGTCCAGCGATCGATCGTCACGTCGCCCACGAGCTTGCGGCGCGCGCTGATGGCGCTGCGGACCCGCTCGGCGAATGTCTCGAACTTCACGCCGGCAAATAGCCAAACGTCGAGCTGCGCGGGGCCATTTCGGATCACGGTGCGATCGCGAATCGGCGCCGCAAACGCGCGCATCGCAAACTCAACCGGATGCATTTGAGCGGCCGTCTTGGCTTGATCGCCGGCGCGCACATACACGGCAGAGCCGAGCAGCAACGCGGATGCAAACAGTGCGCCGAGGGTCGCTCGACTACGGGCCCGGGAGGGGCGCAGATCCCACACACTCATGCAACGTTGATAACGCGCCGGCGACGACTGTCAAAAACGCTGATAACTCCCAAACTTGGAACGCATTTGCTGGTCTGGCCGTCGGCTTGACGCCTCAAAAACGGCGCGCCTATACTCCGCCGCCAGTCCGCCTTGGCCTTTCAGTCATCCCAACGACCTGCTGGCGGACGAATCCAGCGCTTCTCAACACGCAAGAACGGACAACGTCCATGAACCTCACCCGCGTCTCGCGAGCCACCGTGTCTCGCGCCACCAGCCTCGGCGTTCTGCTTTTCGCCGCCGCCTTCCTCGTCAGCGGATGCCAGCGCGGTGAGAAGTCGTGTCGCTATTACAGCTTGGTGCTCGAAAAATCCGACTCCCCCGAGGAGAAGGACCGCGCGATCCGTGAGATTCGTGCCCTTTCGACCGAAGATCAGCTCAAGTGCAATGACGACAAGGTCTTCAAGCGCTTCACGCAGACGATCGAAAAAGACGCCGCCGCACGCGAGGCCCTGGTCGACGCGCTCGAGAGCATCGGCAAGAACGACAAGCGGCCCCCCAAGGGCCCATCGCTGCGTGTCCGTTCCGAAAAACTGCTCGCCAAGGCAATGGGCTACGACGCCGTCGCGCCGCAAGCGTCCCGTATCATCCGCCTGTGGCGCTACGATGCGCACGAACGCGGCAAGACCTACGAGCCGAGCGAAGCCATCAAGAAGGCGCTCGCCGCCGCCGTCCGCCGCGTGAAGTCCGGCGAAGCCAAAGGCCAGATTTTGCAGGCGCTGTGGCTGTCGCTGCCCGATCTCGAAGACAAGAAGAAATTCATCGACCTGCTCGTCGAGCTGGCCAGCGCCGATCCCGCGTCGCAGACCGTCAAGGTCAACATCGACGCGCTCAAGTACCTCGCCGAGATGCGCGCGAAGACCGACGAAGCCTTCGAAGCGTACATCGCCGGTGTCTTCCTCCACGACGCCGCCCACGCCGAGACATACGGCCAGGCCCGCCTCGCGCTGTCGGTCATCCCGCCCAACAAGGTGATGACGCGGATGCTCCCGATCTTTGAAGACAACAGCCCGAAGTTCACCGAGTTCGCCAAGACCCAGCAGTTCTTCGATTGGGAGTGGAAGGAAGGCCCCAAGGTCGCGCAGATTCTGAGCGATATTCACGACCCGCGGTCGGCCGAAGCCATCGTCAAGCGCTGCGGCAAAGCCGTCGACGCCAGCGAAGCCGGCACGCCCAAGACCTTCAAGCTCATCAAGAAGGGCTTCCCGTGGCACGCCTACATCACCAGCCGCCTGCAGCTGTCCATGTGGGCGCTGGCCGCGATGGGTGAAGGCCTCAAGGACGTCGCGCCCAAGATCGGCGAGGTTGCAGCCACCAAGGGTCTGGCTGTCGAGCAGCGCACGATGCCTTTCATCGGGCTCGCCATCGCCGGTCCGTCCAACACCTGGCAGGTCATGATCGACGCGTTCCAGAAGATCGACCCGGTCGAGCGCGCCGACTTCGTCACTCCGATGGTCTACGCCGTCGAGCCCGAAAACCTCGAGGAGTGGGACAAGATCATCGGCGCGGACAAGACCGAGGGCGTCGTAAAAGCGCTCGCCGATCCGACCATCGTCGGTCGCCTCAACGTGGTGCGCGAATGCCACAAGCAGTGGGCCGCCGCCCCCGACGCCAAGGGCAAACTGCAGGCCAAGGCCGGCTGCTACGCGGGCTTCCTCAAGACCGGCGACGCGCTCGCCAAGGAAAAAGCCGCGATCGGCCTGGTCCACCTCGGTTCCAAGGGCGCCGACGTCATCAAGCCGCTGCTCGACGCGTTTGAGAAGAGCACACCGGCCGATTCGACGCTGCGCCAGGTCATCTTCGCGGGCATCAAGGGTGCGTCGTGGATGGCCAAGATCCGCAACACGAAGAACATCTACCAGACCCAGCAGCGCCAGGTTCAGGTGCCCAACAACACCACCTGGATCTGGGAGTTCGACATCCTGCTCAACCACATCGCGAGCAAGGCCGAAGAGCTCGGTGCCGGCAAGGCCAAGCCCGCCGGTGGTGCCGCTCCCGCCGGTGCCAAGCCCGCTGGTGGTGCCGCTCCGGCCGGTGGTGCCGCGCCCGCAGCTGGCAAATAGCGATCACGCCATAGCGAAACACGAAACGCTGCACCGGAGTCATTGTTTGGCTCCGGTGTAGTCTTTTTTGCGCTTAACCCGTCAAAAAATTCGCGACAACCCGATCACCTCTTGCGCGGCATTTTCTCGCTCGCCGCGCGGGAGGTATCGATGAGTGTGTTGAATTGGGTTGTTGGCGTCGTCGCGGTGTTCGCGGCTTGCGTGTCGGTTGGCTGTGAGACTGAGGACGGTCCGCCAAACCGCTGTCCGGCGGGGAGTGTGCCCCTTTCCGATGAGCTCCTCGCCGAGCTGGGCGAAAAGCCGAAGACGTTGGCATGCAGGCCAGCCGCGAGCGGGGAAGTGTTGATCAACGAGGTGACGATACGCCCAGCCGGCCGCGACCTGGATGGAGATGGCAAGTCCTCGGGCCGCGACGAGGTCATCGAGGTTGTTTCACTCGCCAGAGAGCCGGTTCACCTCAACGGCGCAACGCTCGTCTACCGGGGCGCATCACGGGGGACGGTCGTTTCGAGCAGCTGCCTCGCGCCTGCCACGGCGGCCGTCCTTGTCGGCGCCTCGACCGGCGATGTGAAGCTTCCACCCGGCGCGTCGCTCGCTCGTCTCGACAAGTCGCTCCGGCTCACCGATGGCGGCGGCCATCTCGCGCTCGTGGGCGTCGCCGCTAACGTGCTGGACAAGGTGGCTGTTCCGATGGCGCGGACGGTGACCGACAGCACCGTCAATCGCACCGTGGACGGCTGGCGCGAGGCCTCTTTGGAGCCGCATGCGACGCTCTCACACGCCAACAACCGGACGTGGAGCCCCGGCTATTGCGCCGATGGTGAGGCGTTTCCGGTGTGTGTCACCGAGGGCGTCCTCGACCGCGAAGCCTACTTCGACGAGCCGACAGACAAAGGACGTTGACCGGCTCGATTGTTGCCGCGCGGGTATTGATGTGATGCGTTCAAAAACACGGACGCCGTGCCCCGGTTGGGAGCACGGCGTCCGCAAGATCCGTCCCTGCGCGGATGGATCGCTGGCGAGATCTTACTCTTCGCCGGCGTCCGATGCACCTGCATTCGCGTCGGGCAGTTCGCCGAGGTCGATCTTGGCGCGAATCAGCTCGCCAAGCGTCGTCGCCGCACCGGGTTCGGCGGCCTCGTAGCTGTAGTCGTCGTCTTCCACGCCAACGCGCTTGATCGACAGACCAAGCTTTCGCTCCTCGGGGATGATCGAGATGATCTTCACCTCGACTTCCTTGTTCTCTTCGAGCACCGCGTGGATCGAATCGATCTTCTCTTCGGCGACTTCCGAGATGTGCAGGAAGCCTTCGATGAACTCGTCGAGCTCCACGATGGCGCCAAAGTCGAGCAGCTTGGTGATCTTGCCCTTCTGCGTGGACCCGCGCGGGTACTTGCTGTGGATGTTGATCCACGGGTCGTTGATCAGCTGCTTGATGCCGAGCGAGAAGCGCTCCTTGCTCGGGTCGATGCTGAGCACAACCGCTTCGACTTCGTCGCCCTTCTCGAACATTTCGGTCGGGGATTTCACGCGGTGGCTGTAGCTCATGTCGGTGACGTGGCACAGGCCGTCGATGCCCTCTTCGATGCCGATGAAGACGCCGAAGTTGGTGATGTTGCGGACAACGCCCTTGACCTTGGTTCCGGGGGGGTACTTGTCCTGGAGAACGTCCCACGGGTTGGTCTCGACCTGCTTCATGCCGAGGCTGATGCGCTTGGCGCGGCTGTCGATCTCGAGGATCATCGCTTCGACTTCATCGCCGGTCGAAACGAGCTTACTCGGGTGCTTGACGCGCTTGGTCCAGCTCATTTCGCTGACGTGCACCAGGCCTTCGACGCCCTCTTCGATCTCGATGAACGCGCCGTAGTCGGCGAGCGACACGACCTTGCCGGCGACGCGCTGACCGATGTGGTAGCGGGTGTCGACGGACAGCCATGGATCTTCGCTGTTCTGCTTGAGACCGAGGGAGACGCGCTCGCGCTCCGGGTCGTACTTGAGGACCTTGACGCGAACCTGCTGACCAACCTCGAACATCTCGGACGGGTGGTTGATGCGGGCCCAAGACATGTCGGTGATGTGCAACAGGCCGTCGATGCCGCCGAGGTCGATGAACGCACCGTAGTCGGTGATGTTCTTGACGACGCCGTCGATGAGCATGCCTTCCTCGAGGCGAGCCAGCGTCTGGCTCTTGAGGGCCTCGCGCTGCTTCTCGAGCAGGGCACGACGCGACAGGACGATGTTGCCGCGCTTCTTGTTGAACTTGATGACTTTGAAGTGGAAGCGCTGGCCGATGAACTTCTCGAGGTTGCGCACGGGACGCAGGTCCACCTGGCTGCCGGGCAGGAACGCCTTGACGCCGATGTCGACGGTCAGGCCGCCCTTGACGCGACCGGTGATGACGCCCTCGACGAGCTCTTCGTTCTCGCAAGCTTCGGCGATTTCGTCCCAGATCTTGAGGCGGTCGGCCTTCTCTTTGGACAGCTCGCACAGGCCGTTCTCGTTCTCGGCGACGTCGACGTACACGTCGATCACGTCACCAGCGGAGATGCCGGGGCCCTCGGGGCCTGCGAATTCGTTGGCGTTGATGACGCCTTCAGACTTGTAGCCGATGTCCACGATGACGACGTCTTTGTTCACGGACAGGACCGTGCCCTGGACGATCTCGCCTTCGCGGATCTGCTGCTGCTGGTCTTCCCACGCCGCAAAAAGCGCTTCGAACTCTTGCTCGTCAGCGGGGATTTGGAGATTGGTTTGCATAAAATTCCTTTGTTTCTTCGCCAGCTTGGGGCCAGCGCCGCACGGGGCGGGTTTGAACTCGACAGCGACCGGCCCTGTGCACGTGATGCGGCCGCCTCGACCCGGGCGTTACCCGGGGGCGCGCGAACCTGCGCGATCACGTCGGCGATGTCAACGATAAAGACGCGGAAATCGAAGCGAAATTGGGTCGCCTGATGGCGTTTCAGCGGCCGACGCGATGCGCTACGAGCAGCCATTGGTTGGCGGTTCGGGCAGTTACGGGCTCGACCCGCTCGACAGACCACGCGGGGTTGGCTGCGACGACCGCAGCAGCTTCGTCCCCGTTGGCGTTGCGGAGGTGTTCGAAAGGCGTCTCAGTAACCGGAATGGCCCGAGCACGCTGGAGCTGCTCCGTGGAGCGGCATAGACCGAAGAGGACGTTATCTACCGCGATGAGCAGACCGCCGGGCGCAACAACACGGGCGGCTTCGGATACCGCCGCGTCTGGATCGACGAGGTGGTTCCACGAGCGCAACATCAACACGGCGTCGGCGCTCGCGTCTGCTACCGGCAACGCCTCACCGACACCGCGGACGAACTGGCCAGCCGGCATCGCCGTCACCGCCGCGTCCAGGTGGTCTGGATCGGGCTCGACGGCGAGGTAGCTCAGGGTGCCCGCCGCGATCGCTTCGTTGAGCGCTCGCACATAGCGAACCGGGCCGGCGCCGACATCAACGACGCGCCCGCGCAGATTCGCCAGCAGTTTGATCAAGGCCGCTTCTTCGGCAGCGAATGGATCGCCCGCGACGACACCCCAGCCATCCGGATCGCGACGAAGTTGGCGCGTTTCCGCGGCGAAATCGTGCAGTCGCGCCGCCTCCGAGATGTCCAGGTACAGCTGGCCGAGATCGAGCGCGGTGTTTACGTCTTCGCGGGCGAACTCGCCGCGGTCTACGGCGAAGCGCACGGCTTGGTCACGCGCGTGCACGTCGATTGTGATCGCGTCCGGACCTGGCTCTCCGACGATCTCCAGGAGGTCGAACTGGTTGCTGACAGTGTCGGGAAGTGGCGTCACCTGTGCGTCCTGTGGCGGTCCGGGACATCGACTGCGGGCCCCACATGCATCGCAAGACGCTTGCCATACCGGCGCTGATCGATCGACTGCGACGGAAACATCCGGCTTGTGAACACCGATCCAGCACGGCAACTCGTCGTGCAGCGCAGTTCGAACGGTCGCAGATCGCAGCAAGGCGAGGTGCCGATACCAGCCGCTCGGATCGCCGCGGACGATCGCAACAACCGGTCCCACTCCCGTCAGCTTGTCTGAGCGTTCGATCAGCTCGTCGGCAGCGCCGAGCAAGCCGACAACCAGACCAGCGCCGCGCAGGTTGGACACGGTCCCGACAAGATCCCGCGGAAACCCGATGATCGCCACACCGCGGTACCGTTTCTCGCGAAGTCGCCGCGCCAGGTCGGCCCGATCTCGAGCCGATTGCGCCAACGTCTCGGCGTGACGGGCTTGCACTGGGAGCAAAGCGATGGGAACGGATCCAGCCACAGTCCGATCGTAACCTGCGTCCTCGCGGGCGTCTCGCGGGCGGCCGAAACGACCGACAATTGCGCTCACGCGGCCGTTTTCATTGACACCCAAAAGCGGCGGCTCGTATCCTGCGGGCAGGACTATTGGGGGTTCTTATGTCCATTTCACGTCGTGACTTCATGTCGCTCGTTGGCGGTTCCGTCGCCGGCGCCGCGGCAGTCGCCGTCGGCTCCAAGATTGTGAGCTCGTCGCCGGCCGTCGCATCCAGTAAAAAATTAGACGCCTGGCGCGTCGCAGAAGTCGGTCAAGTCGCCTTGGGCGCTGTCCCGATCCTTCTGGTCAACCGCGCCTCGGGCGAAGAACTGCGCGTCGAAGCGTGCGGTCGTGGCTCGCGTCTGCATCCGGTGGCCAGCAGCAAGCGCTTCGACCTGTTCGTCGCCAATGGCGGTGACGGCAGCGCTCGCACCAGCCGCGATCACGTTCTCGTGACCCGCGCCCTGGCTCGCAAGCTCGATCGTCAGGTCGACGCTGTGCCGGCGGGTGTTCTGACGATGGAAGCTCGTCAGCGCGCGCATCGCGGTTTGTACGAAACGAACGACGAAATCGCGTAGTTGCGCCGGTCGCTGACGCATCCCCCCATCGCGTCAGGGCCATCGCAACGACCGCGCATCGCCGTTTCGTAGCCGACTTGATAACGCCACCACGATGGTCTTGGGACCGTCGCGTTTGGTGTTTTTGCGCGCATTTCCAGGCTCGCGGCGTTCGACAACGGCCGCCCCGACTCAATACGAGATCAAAGTGATCGCTAGCGAATCGTGACTTCGCGGAGCAGATCCGGATTGTCGAGCGTAAAGCCCGCCCCAAGCACAACAGCGGAGCTCGGATCGTCCGCGATCAGCACCGGCAGCCCGGTGTCGTCGCGAATCAGCACATCGAGACCCCGCAGCTGCGCCCCACCGCCGGCGAGCACAATCCCCTTGTCGACGATGTCCGCTGAAAGCTCGGGCGGCGTCTGCTCAAGCGCGGTCCGAACGGCGACCAGGATCTCGCCAACAGGTTCACTCAAGGCCTCACAGACCTCATCGCTGCCGACGATCGCCGTCTTGGGCACACCCGCACCAACGTCGCGACCGCGGACCTCCATCTGGTCGACGGGTCCATGTGGATCCACCGTGCCGATGCGCATCTTGATCTGTTCGGCCGTTCGTTCCCCGATCAGCAGATTATACTTGCGTCGCAAGTGCTCGATGATGGCCGCGTCGAGGCGATCGCCGCCGACCTTCAAGCTCTCGGCAAACACGATCCCCGCGAGCGAAATCACCGCGATCTCCGTCGTGCCGCCGCCGATATCCACGATCATGTTGCCGGCGGGCTCGGTGATGGGCAGGCCGGAACCGATCGCAGCGGCCATCGGCTCCTCGATCAGGAAGACCTCGCGCGCTCCGGACGACTCGGCGCTTTCGCGTACAGCGCGTTTCTCCACACCGGTGATGCCGCTTGGCACGCAGACAATGACACGGGGACGGACGAGCGTGCGTCGACGCTGCACCTTGTTGATGAACGTGCGCAGCATCGCTTCGGTGATCTCGAAATCAGCGATCACACCGTCGCGCATCGGACGGATCGCTTCGATGCCGACCGGCGTTCGGCCAAGCATCTCCTTGGCGTCCTTGCCGACCGCGAGCACACGCCGCTCACCCTTGGCATCGGTCTGCACAGCGACGACCGACGGCTCGTTGCTAACGATGCCGCGGCCCTTCATGTAGATCAGCGTCGTCGCCGTCCCGAGATCGATGGCGAGGTCGCTGCTGATCAGGCTCTCGAACCAGTTGGCCAAGGGACTCTCCGACGTGCCGATGCCCGGTCGCGGCAAACACTCGCCGATCGTCGCACGGTTGGCAATGCGAACCGCTCGCTATACCGTCGTCGCACCATGACAAAGCGATTCTATCCGCCCGAGCGCCTGTCGCTCTTTCGCAAGATGGCCGCGGTCACCTGGGATGCGCCCGGCGACCCCACGATTTACGGCGCGACCGAGATCGACGCCACCGCGCTGGTTGACTGGATCGCGGCCCGACGAGCTGCCGGTGCCCGCATCTCGGTCACCCATGCCGTCGCCCGCGCGATGGCTCGGATTCTCGGCGAAAACCCCGATCTCAACTGCACCCTGAAGCGAGGCCGTATCTACCGGCGTCGCGACGTCGATGTGTTTCTGCAGGTCGCTGTACCCCCCGAGGATGGCGGGCTCCAGGCGGCTGACCTTTCCGGTGCGTGTATTCGCAACGCCGACAAACTCAGCACCTCGGAGATCGGCACCAAGCTCGCCGAAATCGCCGAGAAGATCCGCAACCGCGACGATCCCCTCCTCAAATCGACGAAGAAAAACCTCGCGTGGATGCCTCCGTGGCTCATGCGCATCGCGATCCGCGCCGCCAGCTACATCAGCCACGACCTGGGAATCTCGCTCAAGGCGTTTGGCATCCCCGACGATCCGTTCGGCTCACTGCTCGTCACCAGCGTCGGAATGCTCGGCATCCCGCAGGCCTTCGCGCCGCTTTTTCCGCAGGCTAAAGGCATCGGTGTCGTGCTCGTCGGCAAGCTCTACGACGGGGTCAAGGTCATCGACGGCGAGATCCGCATCCGCAAGCTATTGCCGCTCACGATCGCGCTCGATCATCGGCTGGTGGATGGTTTCCAAGCGGCCGTCCTGGCCAAACACGCGGTTCGCCTGCTCGAACAGCCCGACGATCTCGACGCCTGAGCCCGTTCCGCACGCGGCTACTTCCAAGCGCCCATCGGCTTGTCCCACTGTTTGACAATGCCCTTGCCGCCCTTGCCTTCGCCCATGCATGTCGGGCTACCCCAGCACGGATCTTGCGCGACCTCGGTGCCAAGGCTGTGGAAGTAGCTCACGATCAGGTTGCGGTGGTACTCGGTGTAGCTGCCGTCTTCGTAGCCACCGAACTTCGGGAACCGGTCGCCCTTGCTCTTCTGCGCGATGTACTCGTGTTTGCCCTGCACGTCGGCGAGGCATAGCGCGCTGTTGCCCGGGCCGCTGCCGGACTTGACGACGTTGCACATGCCCAGGTCTTTCGTCCCTGGCTTGACCAGCGGCGGCGTCGGCTTGCCCAGCTTGTCGACCAGCACGCCGTCGTCGATCACCTTCTCGGTCCAGCTGCGGTAGGTGCTGTCATCGACGAAGCTCTTGCCGTCTCCGAACAGCCCGATCGCACGGGCGAGCGCGAGGCCGGCCGCGTAGTTGACCGTCTGGTCGCCGACAGCCAGCGACAGCAATACATTGGTCGGTTTGTAGCCGGGAAGCGGCCGCCGGAACATGCGCTCGGCCACGGTGATCGCGTCCGCGCCCTCGAGGACATTGGACGACGACTGCACGAAACGCCGGAATCGCGGGGTGTTACGTTCGCGCGCCACGCCCTCTTTCTTGGACTTGAGCTTGATCGACTCGACCACGTTGTCAGCGTCATCGAGAACCTCGAGCACAATGTCGTCGCCGATATCGGACGCGACTGCAACCGCGAATCCGCCGCCCTTCAGCGCGGTCGTCTCGGCCTGACCACCGTTGGTGACGTTCTTCATGCGGACCTTGGTGCCTTCCTTGATAGCCTTCGTTTCGGCCACGTACGCCTTGACCGCGATCGGATAGACCAGGCACGTGCCGTCCGGCGCCTTGTAGCTTTGGATCGTGTCGCGTTTGCACTGGTCCGAGTCGTTGTTCCAGGAGATGCGAACCACCCCGTCCTTGCGCGCGCAGCCGATGAGCTTGGGGCCGCTGACCTTGTGCATAAAGGGCTCGATAACGCCGTTGAGACGCGTGCGAATGAAGATATCGGCCAACCCGGCGCCGGCGACAACAGGCGCTGCCGCGACGATGTACGGCTCGAGCGGTGAGGTGAGCGCGGTGTGAATGCCGCCAAGCGACACGCCGGTCATGAAATACGCGACATCAGGTCCGCCGATGTCGAGCACGCCGTCTGCATTGAAGTCGCCTGCGAGCAGGTTCTTCGTCAGCTTGGCCGTGCCTTCGGGCGTCTTTTCGGCGGCGCGCGGGTCGTCGATCTTGGCGGGAACGGCGGCTTGGGAGAGCGAGCGCAGCAGGCGCACCGCGACCATGTAGTCGAACGTCGTCTGGCGCATGGAGTCGCGCAGCCGGAACGTGTTCGGCGCGTAGTAGGCCTCGCCCGGTGTGCCATTTAGCTGGCAGTCGCCGTTGTCATCGACACCGCGACCGAGCACCGCGAGCTGCTTGAGGAAGCCGTTGCCCTCCAGCTTGTCGAACATCTCGTCGACCGTCGTGCCCTCGGGGAATTCCTTCTTCGAGTCGCGGAAAACGAGCCCGCCGAGCAGCGCCGACACAACACCGACAAGCTGGTCGTCGGAGTCGCACTGATCGCTGCAGTCCTTGTCGGTCTTGCAGGCCGGCTGCTGCCAATCCTTGAGCGCCGAGTTGTTGCACGTCCGCTTCTTGCACTCACAGCCGAAGATGTGGGCCGAACCGCTGCCGAGGAATCCGCCGATCAGCGACCGCGCGTTGGCCAGGACCGGCCCGTGCCCGACAGCGTCGATCGTGAACACCGCGATTCCGGCGCGCGCGAACTTGTCGGCGAGCAACAGCGACTCGATGCGACTCGTGCCCGTGGCGTGGGCGTAAACGACGACCGGAAACGGCGGTTGATGGTTCTTCGTCGTCTTGGGAACCGTGATCATGAACGGCACTTTGACCGACTCGACGGTCGCGGTGCCGGCTTCGACGTCGACATCCCAAACATTGCGTTCACGGACCTGGTCGGCCGGACGCTGCCGGAAACTGGGCGTGTTCATGCTGCCGAACACGGCGTAGTCCACGAAGTTGAACGAGCCTCCGACCTCCGGCGCGAAACTGGCGACGATGTTGAAGATCTCGTTCATGAACGCGCCCTGGACGATACGATCGTGGTCGTACTTGCGGTACGGGTAGCCCTTCTTGGACGGATGGCTGCCCTTATCCTTGTCGGCGAGGCCATCGAACGTGATGTTCATTGGGTAGATCGCTTCGATCGTGGCCGGGAACGCGTCATCGAGCCACGCAAATTGGCCCTTGCCGTACAGACCGTCGCGCAATGCTGAGAATGTCCGCGCGAGGTCTCCGGTTGTCATCGTCCAGCCGAACGCGACGTCCTTTTCGGTGACACCGCGGGCCTTGAGCGACTCCATCGCGCGCTTGAGCGGCAACGTCTGGCTGACGTGGTTGACGAACGGAAACGGGCTTCGGATCGCGCCCTTGGTCTGGCCGTCGGCGCTGGTGCCCTTGACGGCGCGTGTTAGCACGATCGCGTACTGGGAGCCGGCCTCCATCGGCACGAGCGGGCGGATGTCGAGCGTGTTGGTTGCGACTTCGTAGTGATAGATCCACTTGTCGGGTTTACCGTCCCCGTCGGTGTCGATCTTGTTGTCGGGCGGCAGCACGTAGCTATCGAAGTTGCCCAGCTTGTCGTGCGGAAAATAGCGATGCGGGTTGGCGCGATGAGGAAACCAGCCGCGGCCGAGGTCGAGCGGAACGATCTCCCCGTAGCGCTCGCTGCCCGGCTCGACGTTGACGACAAACACGCTGTCGTCGGTGACGGTCGAAAGGTCCAACGGACCATCGAAGGCGATAGAAATCGGGCTCATCGCCGAAAAACCGGGGACCTCGTTGACGTGGCCGCGGAACCGGCGCTCGGTCAGGGTCGATGCCTGGATACTCGTGTTGATGTGAACGCCGCCGTCAGCGGCAACCGCGAGCGCGAGATCGTTGGGGAAGGGCAGCTCAGCGTCCGGTTTGCGGAGCGGCTCAAAGATGATGCTCGGACCCTTTGGCGTCGCGCCGTCGAGCTCGGTGGCGTGAAGTCCCGCGGCGGGCTCATCGGCCTCGCAGCCCAGCATGGACGTCACTGCAACCGTCATCGCGACGGTGACGGCAAAAAACCGGGAACCCCTGTGTGCAGTCTTTGTCATCACCACGTCCCTCGCACGAGCAGCTGACCCAGCACGGTTGAGACATCCGGTCCCACCTTTCCATCGCGGTCCGCGAACGCCTTGCCGAGCGTCGCGGAGCCCCAATCGACACGCGCCATTGCCCTTACCGGTCCGGCGTCAAGCTCGTACCAGACCGCCGCGTCGATCTCCGAGCCGAGATCTGTGCTCGCCGTCCCGCCGTTGGGCCCGATCGCTTCGCCACCCTTGAGGCTGCTGAAGTACGGATCGACCAGCGGAGCCGGCGCCTGCGCGAACAACCAGCCGACCTGCGCGGCCAATCCGTGCCAGGGCCCCACGCGCGCGACCGGGTGGATGTAGATCGCCTGGGTCACCGCGCCACCCGATGCGAGGCGCTCATAGCCCGCCGGAGGTTGACCTGCGAATCGTGGATCGGTGAGGTTTGCCGCGGTGTTCGCCGTCGCCCGGCGCATGACGTCGGAGAACAACACGAGCCCAACGCGATAATCGGCCGCGAACTTGAAGTTGCGGACCGTGTCGTCAAACGGGTCCTGGTCGCCACTTGCCACGCCGCCTTCGACGCGAATCGCGAACGTCTTGCGCTTGACGGTGAGGCGCAGCACGCCCCCGAACTGGTCGATCTTGAGCTTGTCGGGGTTGTAGGCCGTGCGGAAGTAGGTCGTATCACCCGTGATCGAAAGGAACTCGCCTGCCAGCTCGACCTGCCACTTTCCGAAACGCTCAAAGGCGCGGCCGTAGATATCGCTTACCCAGGCGTTGATGGTGAGCCCACGGCGATCGATCTGTGTGCGGCGGACCCCGTACAGGCCGAACTCCCATTGCAGGTGTTTGACGAACAGCGCCGCGATGAGGTTTTCGGCGTCGTCGCCGTCGGCCGCTCGGGCCAGGTCATCTTCGACCACGTGATCGGCCGCGAGAACGAGCGCGATCGGGAACGCGGCCGCCCAACTGCCGTCGCCGGGAATGGCCGCAGGAATGAGCGTCGCTTGGACGCGATCGACAATGACGCCGCGGCGCTTGAAGCCAAACTGCAGATCCTCATCTTGGCCGCCTTGCGCGAGCAGGCCCAGTCCCCATGTCGACACTGTGCGCCCGGCCAATAACCGCCCCCAGCGCGTGGCGAACTCGACGTCGAAGCGTCGCAGCAGGTGCTTGTCATCGGCGTTCCAGCCGGTGTCGCGTTTGTGAATCGGGTCGACGGCGAGCGCTGTGTCCGGGTCGAGTCCGGCGCCTCCCGGTTGTGGGGCCTTGCGTTCGACGGCACCCACTTTCCGCTGGGATGGGCCGTTAAACGCGTCGACCTGGACGCGCAATCGCACACTGTTGAGCTCGGCCGCGCGGCGCTCCCAGTGGATTTCGCCACCGGCGCGCAAGCGCTGTTCCATGGTCGTGAAGCCGGGTAAGCGCGTGTTATCGGCGGCGAGCGGACGCCCCACTTCTTGCGCGTCGGTGATCGCCATTGTGCCGCGCGCGGCGACGTTCATTTCGGTCTTCAGCGACCAGTCTGGGACCGAGGGCGCGGCGCGAACCACAGGCGGCGCCGTCTTTGCGATCGGCGCGGCTGGGGTGACGGTCGCGGCGAGCGCAACTGCAGCTGCAGCGAGGGGAGCAAACAAGGACACGCCTCCATTGGAAGGCGCGGACCTTAGCACATTGTCGACCGACTGATCGCCGCGAAAGAGCCGCGGGCGCGACGCTCACCGCAATGTCGATTGTCGCTCGCAGATCGGCCACATGCCGGGCGTCGAGCACGATTGGGCGAGCGCGCGACTCACGACCCCGTCGCCGGCTTGGGCTTGGGGCGCGGCGTCGGGACCGTGGTCTTGATTGTGGTGGTGCGGATAAGCATGGCGCGGTGTCCAAGGGCGGCGGCCCATGCTCGCTGCCAGGGTGACCGGAGTGGGTGGGGAAGGATGATCCTGTCTTTCTCACCCCGTCGGTCGGTCTGACGTCCAATCTGCGGCGTCCTGCGGCGAATCCTCGGTTTGAAGTGACGTGATGCTGCCACTCCTGCACCTCGCATTCACCACATGACTTGCACCTTGAACGCCATACCTTCCCTCCGTGATGAGAAAGCCGAGTTATCCCCGGTCACGGTCCCGCGACTTGCGGAACCGGCGCGAACATGGGCCGCCTGATGGGCCCTGGAAGGGCGGAAGTTTCAGGCCCGGGCGACCTCATCCTTCGCCGATGTGGTTGTCGCGGTCTTCTTGGCTGCCGTCGCTTTGCTGGCGGGCTTCTTCGCCGCGGTCTTGCGTGCCGATGCTTTCTTGACCGGCGCTTTGCGCGTCGTGGTCTTGGCGGCTGTCTTGCGCGTCGTCTTCTTTGCAGCAGCTTTGCGCGTTGTGGCCTTCCTGGCGGGCGCCTTGGCGTTTTCGACGATGATCTCGCGCAGCACCGATGTCTGTGCTTCGACCAGCACAGTGGTCTCTTCGCGCAGCATATCGACCGAGCGCTGGAGCTTGCTGACCTGCGCCTCGCTCGCGATGCCCAGCGCCGCGAGAACCTCTTCACGCGCCTCGACCGGCAGCTTCAGCCACGACTCGAGATCGATGCGCAGCGGCCACTTGTCGCCGATCTTGAGCTTCTCGCCGAGGTTGAGCTTCTCGGGGATGCTCAGCTTCTCGCCGAGGTTCTCACCGATGTCGCGCCGCATTCCGTCCAGCTTTTCGCCGGCTTCTTTGCCTTCTTCCCGGACACGATCGCCGACCTTTTCGACGCGATCTTGCACGTTGTCGACGAGGTCACGCGCCCGCTTCTGCAGGTCGTCGAGGTTTTTCTGCGACGTCTCAAGCTGATCTTTGAGCTTGTCGCGGGCCGTCTCGAATTGGCGCAGAAAAGCGGCTGTGAAGGGCGCGCGCTCGGCCCAGTCTTCGTCCTCGGCGCCATTGTCGCCAGGGTTTTCGCTCTTGGTCTCGATCACTTCGGCGTCGACGACGTCGTTGCTGTTGGCGTCTGTCGCGGTGGTCGCGGTGTTCATCACGTACTCCATTACGGCGGGGGCTCCGCCAGTGACGGGAGCAAGATAACGCGGTGCGTCATTGTGTCAATGGTGTTTTGACGCGTCGCGTTACTTTTGTCTTAAAGCCAGTAAAACCACACTGTTGTGTGATACATGTAAACTGTGACGCATCGCGACGAAGAAGTTTGACTCGCCACAGATGTGCGCGGGCGGTCACGGCCCGCTTGTCACCACGGACACTCCCGGGTAATCACCTTGCCCGGCGGTCATCTCCTGGCCGCACGACGCCGATTCCACGACCCGGACGCCGCCATGAGCCACGATCGCGCGCAACTCTTGCTACGACTCGAAGAACGCAACGCAGCCGCTCTCGAAGGCGGTGGTGCTGCGCGTCGTAAGCGCCAACACGACAAGGGCAAGATGACCGCGCGCGAACGCATCGAGCTGTTCGTTGACGCCGGAAGCTTCGTGGAAATGGACCGGCTCGTGACCCATCGCTGTCACGACTTCGGCATGGAGGGCAAGAAGATCCCCGGCGATGGTGTCGTCACCGGACACGGCCTGGTCGATGGCGCAAAGGTGTTTGTGTTCGCGCAGGACTTCACGGTGTTCGGCGGCTCGTTGAGCGAGACCTTCGCCAACAAGATCTGCAAGGTCATGGACCTCGCGACCGCGACCGGCGCGCCCGTCATCGGCCTCAACGACTCGGGCGGCGCGCGCATCCAGGAGGGTGTGAAGTCCTTGGCCGGCTATGCCGAGATCTTCTACCGCAACGTCGAGGCATCCGGCGTCGTGCCGCAGATCAGCATCATCATGGGCCCCTGCGCGGGCGGCGCGGTCTACAGCCCCGCGATCACCGACTTCGTGGTGATGGTGCAAAAGACCTCATTCATGTTCATCACCGGCCCCGACGTCATCAAGACCGTGACGCACGAGGAAGTGACCCAGGAAGAGCTCGGCGGCGCCGACCGTCATGCCAGCACGTCAGGCGTCGCCCACTTCGCCTGCGCCGACGAAAAACAGGCCATCGCCACCGTTCGTAAGCTGTTGTCGTTCTTGCCGGCCAACAACCTCGAAGCACCGCCACGCAGGCGCAGCAGCGATCCCGTCATGCGCGCCGACGCCGGACTGAAAGACGTCGTGCCGACCGACCCCATGAAGCCCTATGACATGCGCGACGTCATCGGCATGGTCGTGGACGACGGCGACTTCTTCGAAGTGCACAAGGCCTACGCGGGCAACATCCTCTGCGGTTTCGCGCGCCTCGACGGCCGTCCGGTCGGCGTCGTCGGCAATCAGCCCGCGGTCCTCGCCGGCTGCCTCGACATCAACGCGTCGGTCAAGGGCGCGCGCTTCGTTCGCTTCTGCGACGCGTTCAATATCCCGCTGCTGACCTTCGTCGACGTGCCCGGGTTCCTTCCCGGCACCGCGCAGGAATACGGCGGCATCATCCGCCAGGGCGCCAAGCTGCTCTACGCCTACGCCGAAGCGACGGTGCCGAAGATCACCGTGATCACGCGCAAAGCCTATGGCGGCGCCTACGACGTCATGAGCTCCAAGCACATCCGCGGCGACCTCAACTTCGCCTGGCCGACCGCCGAGATCGCCGTCATGGGACCCGATGGCGCGGTCAACATCGTCTACCGCAGCGAGCTGAAGAAAGCGCACGACCCGGTCGCCGCCAAAGCCGAATACGTCGAGCAATATCGCGAGCTCTTCGCCAACCCGTACACGGCCGCTGAGCTGGGCTACGTCGACGAAGTCATCCTGCCGGAACAAACGCGCGAACGGGTCTGCGGCGCACTCGAGCTGCTCAACGGAAAGCGCGCCAATCGGCCCGCCCGCAAGCACGGAAATATCCCGTTGTAGAGCATCGTGCCTCGGCGATCACGTCGCCTTTCAGCGTTTGGGAACTGCGGGTTTTGCAGGTGCGGCCGATGCTTTGGGCGTCGCAGGCTTGGGTTTCGCCTCTTTGGATGTCGGCGCTTTGGACGCGTCCGGTTTGGCGACGTCGGCCTTGGCTGCAGCGCGCTTGATCCGAGCGGTCACGAGGAACTCGACGCGACGATTCCGACTCCTCCCCGCGAGGGTGTCGTTGCTCGTCAGCGGCTGTTTCCCACCGCGTCCGATCGCGACGATCTTGGCGGCAGACAGTGGGCCCTTGCCGGCAAGGTAGGCGCGAACCGCTTCGGCCCGTAGCTGACTCAGCGCAACCAGCTTCGCGGCGTCACCGTTGTCGTCTGTGTGGACCTGGATCGTGAGCGCGGCGACGTCGGGATGGGCGCGTAGCACGTTCGAAACGGCGTCGAGCGACGTGCGTCCGGCCTGCGTCAACGCACCACCGCTGAAGACAAACTGGACCTTGTCGGGCAGCACGATGCGGTCGCCGTCCAGGCTGGCCCCGCGCGCGGCTTTACCGTCCGGGCAGCCGTCCTTGTCGTCGTAGCCGTTCCTGGTCTCGGGCCGGGTCGGGCACATGTCATCCACGTCCGGGATGCCGTCGCCGTCGTTGTCGGGCTCGGGGCAACCGTCGTGATCGTCAAACTTGTCGCGGTCCTCGGCAGCGTTCGGACAGCGGTCGTCCTTGTCGAGCACACCATCGCCGTCGTTGTCTGTGTCCGGGCAGCCGTCATTGTCTTCGAACTTGTCGCGATCTTCGGGCGCGAGCGGGCACTTGTCGGCGATATCGAGGATGCCGTCGCCGTCGTTGTCGGGCTCGGGGCAGCCGTCTGCGTCTTCGAAGCCGTCCTTATCCTCGGCCTTGTTCGGACAGCTGTCGTCGCGGTCGAGCAGGCCATCGCCGTCGCTGTCGTTGGCCATCTTTCCGGGGGCGATCCGAACGCCCGCGATGACGCGAAACTGCGCCGAGCCGTAGCCGGACGTGAGCGCTGCCGAGCCGCCGATGAACGCGCGGAGGACGCCGCGATCGTCCAGCGCATGGCCACCGTCAATGAACACCTCGGCCATCTCTTGGTTGGTGCTGACGTCGCCGAAGGGAAGCATCGCCTGGCCGCCGATCGCCACGTGTGACGCGTCGCCGATAGTCCGTCGAATTGCGGCCCGCGCGACGATCAACGAGCCGGTAACAAGCGCCTTGTGTTCGATCGGGTTGCCGGCGGTATCAAGCGCGGGCTTGCCGGTCTTCGGGTCGGCTTCCTTGACCATGATCACGGCCTGGTCGCGCAACCGAGCGCCGGCGTTGATGTCGAGCGCCCAGCCGCCTTTTTGCCACGAAAGGAGCAGCTGCCCGTCGCCCTGTTTGCCGCCGCTGCCGAGCCAGCTTCCGGCCGCCGCCGTGCCCGCCGCGTATCCGAGCAACAGGGACACGTCTACCCGGCCGATACCGCCGATGGACGAACCCCACAGCCAGCGCCGGATCCCGATGCGCAGGTCGCCAAAGGACGGGCTGACCGCGTCGCCAACCTGCACCAGGTCGGGGCCGCCACCTCGCGTCACGACCGCCATGGGAAGCGCCGCTTCGAACGTCCAGGCCTCGTAGCCGACGCTGCCACCCAGATCGACCATCCACAGATCGCCGAGAATGGTCTGGGTGAGCTTGGATGACCCGGCGCTGTTGACGAATGTGAGCGCTCGCCGCGTGTAGTGAAGGCCGGCGCCGAGGAGCCAGCTCCGCGTCCAGTCCCCGCCGTCTTGTTTGCGCGCTGAACGCGTGTAGAGACCGTCGTGCAGGCCCGGCGTGTACTCGAACGACTGGGCGTTGATGTCGGGCGCTTCACCCGCAAAGGCAGGCTGGATCAACCCGCCGACGGCCAGCAGACCGGTCACGACCGCGATGGCAAAGCGTCCCGCCACGCACCCTCCAAAGACGTGAGGCGAGGGTCGCGCGCCGCGGTGGTGGCGTCAAACACGCGATTGTGAGCGTCGTGGCAACGCCCAACTGACGCGCTACAGGCGCTTGACGCGCACGCCCTTGGGAGGCGTCCAGGCGAAGATCTTGTCGGCGATCGGGCCGTGGGTCGTCTTGCTGAAATGCAGCGTGGTCGAGTCGCCGAGAGGGTCGACGAGAATCGACGCCTTGACCGCATACGTGCGGGCATCGACCACAAGGGTCAGCGAGCGCATCGTCTGGTTGCCGGCTTTGGGCTTCATCTTCAGCGCGATCGTGCCCTTGAGCGGGCTCTTGCCGAGGCTGAGATCAAAGTCGCGCTGCAGGTCGCCCTGACCCACGAGATAGCTGGTGGCCTGGTAGAGCCGGCTGTTCTTCACGGGCAGACGCACCGCGAGGCGTTCGCGGCGCTCGTAGGTCCACAGCACCTCCCCGTCCGAGAAGTAGTAGATCTCCTCCTTGGGGTAATCCCAGCGCATCTTGCCGTTGTCCTGGCGCTTGGGCTGGGTCTTGGTCGCGGGGACGATGCGCCCCTTCTTCAGGTAGACCTGTCCGCTGCGGCGGATCCCGTTGCGCAGTCCGCGCTTTTTGACGACCTGGGTGAAGCGAGCCGTGAAACCGTCGGTGCTGTCGTAGAAGCGCTGGATGCCCTTGGCGACATCGGCGGCGGTTGGCCCGCCCTTGCTGGCCTTCTTGGCCTTTGCACTTTTGTGGGGCGCGGCTTTGGCGACGCGGGGTGTCGGCTTCTTGGCCGGGCCGGCGGGTAGGGCAGCGCCCATAAACAGCGTCGAAAACGCGGCGGCGGCGGCGATCAATCCAGAGTTGGCGAACATCGGGGTCCTCCTCGAACCCGCGAGGATGCAGCGGGTGGCTTGCAGTGACAAACGCCGCCACGCGCGCTGGCATTCGAAACGACTTGGCTTGGCGCCGCGGTTGTCGGCTCCGCGGCCGCCGGTTACGCCCCACGCAGGGACGACGGTGCGGTTTTCTGGCGAGCCACAGCCCCGATGCTAGCCTCGCGGCAAGGCCCGCAATCCACCTCACTCGCGCAAACAGGATAGCGACAACGATGGCGAAGACGACCGCGACAGCGCGCTCCAGTGCCGAGACTCCGAGCTGGTTCGACACCGTTTTTCGACCCACTGATCCCCGCGCGCTCGAACGACGCTCCGAGCTCATCGGTGTGATCGTGGTCGCGCTCGCTGGTGCTTTCGGTGCCGCGTTGTGGACCTACGACGCGGCCGACATGGACCTCATCTACAGCGGGCGCGGTGCGTCCGATGCCGTGCACAACCTCATCGGACCGGTCGGAGCGCGGATCGCCGACCTCCTGCTGCAGCTCTTTGGCGTCTTCGCGTATCTGCTCAACGGCCTGCTCTTCATGGTGGGCATTCGGACCGTGCTTGGTCGCTCGATGATCCCCCGCCTCGGCACCGTCAGCGGCGTTGTTGGGGCCGCGGTCGGCGCCATGTTGATGGTCCACCTCTGGGCCCGCGCGATCGAGATCCGCCCCCACGGCAAGGACGCAGCCGGCCTGTTTGGCAGCGCCGCCGCCGAATTCTTGCGCGCTTTTTTGTCCACTGCCGGCACCGGCATTGTTGCGCTGGTCTTGCTTGCGTCCGCCGCCTCAGCGCTCTCCGGTCGGCCGTTGGTCCGCGAGACGCTTCTCAAGTTGGCCGCACACTTCGGCTGGCTGCGCACGCGCGTTCACACCGCCTCCGAAGACGCGGCGTCACAGCTCAGCGACTGGAAGGAACGTCGTGAAGCGCGCCGCGAGATCGAAGAAAGCGCCAAATACGAAGCTGTTCCCGCGCCGATCCCTGACGTGTTCGCCGACGAACTGACCACCGAACATGAGCTCAGCCCCGCCGCGGATGAGCCCGTCAGCGAGGTCTTCGACGGCCTCGACGATGACACCAACATCGATGCCAAGCCGCGCGTTTTCGAAGACGCCGATGGCCGGCTGGCCGTCACGCCGATCGAGCGCCCGCCGTCGCGCACCAAGCGCCGTCCGTCCACCGCCGACAGGCGCCGCTCATCCACCGCCGACCAGCGCCTCGCGATCGAAACACCAACCGACGAGACGCGGCGCGCCAAGCGTCGAACCAGCCGCAAGTCCAAGCCCGACATCGAGGGGCGCCAGCAGATCGCGACGCGCGATGGCTTCCCCGCCGGCATGACCCTGCGGCCCAAAGACATGCAGGTGCCGACAGGGGTGCGACGCGCCCGTGCACGTGCCAGCCAAGGCGACATCGAGGCCGCCGATTCGCTCACGGCAACCGAACCCGACACCGACGGAACGCTCGCCCGGGCTGCCGCCGACGCCGCGCGCGGAGCCGCCGTTGCCGCGCCCGCTTCCGCACCGCCGACCGGACGCGCACCCATCGAAATCAAGCCGATCGAGTCCGACGCCGACAACGCGCGACCCGCTGTGCTTGGTAACGACGCAAATCGGGCCGCCGGCGCAGGCATGTTGCCGCGAATCATCGCGACCGAAGCTGTGATGGGCACACCCAGGGCGTCGATCGAGCCCGCCGAGCAGGGCCGCCTCGCGATCGGCCGGAAGTCGTGGCGCATGCCGCGCAAGTCGATGCTGCAGGAGATCCCCGAGCGCGAAATCGACCTCGATACCGACGTGCTGACCGCCAACGCGATGACGTTGATGGAGAAACTCGCCGACTTCGGCGTCAAGGGCAGCATCGCCGACATCCGCCCCGGCCCGGTCGTGACCACGTACGAGTTCAAGCCGGCCAAGGGCGTGCGCGTCAACACCATCACACGCTTGCGCGATGACCTCACGATGTCGCTGGCCGCCGAAAACGTGCGTGTCGTCGCCCCGATCCCCGGCAAGGACGTCGTCGGCATCGAAGTGCCCAACGAGCAGCGCCAGATTGTCTATTTCCGCGAGGTCGTCGAGTCCAACGCATGGCAGCGGTCCAAGTCGCCGCTCACCATCGTGCTGGGCAAAGACATCGAAGGCGCGCCCATCGTCGCAGATCTCGCCAAGGCCCCTCACCTTCTCGTCGCCGGCGCGACCGGACAGGGCAAGTCGGTCGGCGTCAACTCGATGATCTGCTCGATGCTCTACAAGGCGACGCCCGAGGACGTGAAGTTCATCTTCATCGACCCCAAGGTCATCGAGCTGTCGATCTACGAAGGCATCCCGCACCTGCTGTTGCCGGTGCTGAGCGATCCCGACAAGGCGACCCTCGCGCTGAAGTGGGCGGTTCGCGAGATGGAACGCCGCTACGCCATCTTGCATGACGCCCAGGTGCGCCACATCGACGGTTACCGCGCCAAGCTGCCCAAGCTGAAGTTGCAGGCCAAGACGATGAAAGTCCGGGTGCGCAACGGCAAGAAAGAGCTTGTCGACATGCACGAGCCTGGCACCGAAGTGCTCGACCACCCGGCGCCCCCCGAAGATCTGCCGAAGATCTGCATCGTCATCGACGAGTTCGCCGACCTCATCCTCAACACCGGCAAGGATGTCGAGGTTGCCGTGTCGCGTCTGGCCGCCAAAGCCCGCGCTTGCGGCATCCACATCATCCTCGCCACGCAGCGGCCCGATACGAAGGTCATCACCGGCACGATCAAAGCCAACTTCCCCTCGCGCGTCGCGTTCAAGGTGTCCACGAAGGTTGACTCCGGCGTCGTTCTCGACCAGTCGGGCGCGGAGACGTTGCTCGGCAAGGGCGACATGCTGTTCTGGCCCGCCGGCAAGGATCTCGTGCGCTGCCACGGCACGTTCGTCACGGACGACGAGGTCATCGCCGTGGCCAATCATTGGAAGGAGCAGGGCGAGCCGTCGTACGATCTTGAGATCCTCAAGGACCCCGAGGCCGAAGATATCGAAGTGATCGCCGACGCCGATCTCGACAAGGTCTTCTGGGACGCGGTGCAGATCGCCCAGGACGCCCAGCAAGCGTCGGTCAGCTTCCTGCAGCGCAAGCTCAAGATCGGCTACCAGCGGTCGGCCCGAATCATCGACCAGATGGAAGCACGCGGCATCGTCGGCCCTTCCACCGGCGCAAACCGCCCCCGAGAGATTCTCGATTTCACGCCTCACGGCCCGACTGCGTCGCTGCGGTAGCGTGAACTCGAGAATCTGAGCGTTGCTGGTTTCTCCGCATCGCAAGCGATGCTACGCGGCCTGGCTGCGCCCTTCGGGCATC